>Ga0351878_1077_pt2 | contig 27098 bp, 15 predicted proteins | sample BONcelFGM3001D14_FD_206781 | JGI IMG/M metagenome (GOLD analysis project Ga0351878, IMG submission 206781) | Enriched cells from coal bed in the Powder River Basin, Montana, United States - BONCAT cells FGM rep3 HSBNCT.FGM.300.1.D14 ...
GTCTTGTCGCCGTGGAAGGGGATGCAGCGGATGGTGACCTTGAGGTCGGCCTTGATCTGCGCTTCGACTTCGGGGCTGCCGTTCCAGTGAGCCAGGGCGAAGCCGCCGTGTGGCTCGGGTTTGCTGGCGTTTTGCGGGGTAAAGTAGGCGTAGAAGTCGTCTTTCGAGTCGATATGCTGGGTCTGGGCGTCGAGGAATGTCGTGGCGCGGGCGAGGAGGGTGGCCTGGATTTCGTCGAGCATCGCGGGCAGTCGAGCGGGGAGATCGGTTTGCGGGACAAATGTTTTTTCCTTCGGGCCTTTATCGCGGCGGGCGATGGCGGTGGTGCCGTTCTCGATGTCGCGGGGGCCGATTTCGATGCGAACGGGGATGCCCTTTTTGATCCATTCCCAGTTTTTGACGCCACCTCCGAGGTCGCGGTCGTCGATTTCGATGCGCAGGGATTCGCCGTGGTAGGTCTGCGCCCGGAGGGCGGAGGCGATGTCGCGGGCGGCTTCGAGGACTTTCTCTCGAGTCTCGGGCTTTGGGGTGATGGGGATGATGACGGCGTGCGCGGGGGCGATGCGCGGGGGCATGATGACGCCGTCGTCGTCGCCATGCGCCATGATGAGGGTGCCGATGAGCCGGGTGCTGACGCCCCAGCTGGTGGTCCATGCGTGCTCGAGTTTGCCCTCGCGGCCTTGGAACTGGATGCCGGAGGCTTTGGCGAAGTTTTGGCCAAGGAAGTGGGAGGTGCCGGCCTGGATGGCTTTGCGGTCCTGGACCATGGCTTCGATGCAGTAGGTGCGGACGGCTCCGGGAAAGCGTTCGCTTTCGCTCTTCTCGCCGGTGAGGACGGGGATGGCGAGGTAGTCGCGGGCGAAGGTCTCGTAAACGCCGAGCATTTTTTCGGTTTCTTTGATGGCTTCGGCTTCGGTCTCGTGGGCGGTATGGCCTTCCTGCCAGAGGAACTCGGCGGTGCGGAGAAAGAGCCGGGGCCGCATTTCCCAGCGGACGACGTTGGCCCATTGGTTGATGAGGATGGGGAGGTCGCGGTAGCTATTCACCCAGCGGGCGTAGGTGGCGCCGATAATGGTCTCCGAGGTCGGGCGGACGACGAGGGGTTCGTTGAGTTCTCCTGCCGGGACGAGCTGGCCGTCGGCATTTTTCTCGAGCCGATGGTGGGTGACGACGGCGCATTCGGTGGCAAAGCCCTCGACGTGGTCGGCTTCCTTTTGCAGGTGGCTGAGCGGGATGAAAAGCGGGAAGTAGGCGTTGCGGTGGCCGGTGGCTTTGAACATGCCGTCAAGGATGGCTTGCATGCGTTCCCAGAGCGCGTAGCCCCACGGTTTGATGACCATGCAGCCGCGGACTTCGGAATTTTCGGCGAGGTCGGCGGCTTTGATGACCTGCTGGTACCACTCGGGAAAATCCTCGTTGCGGCGTGGAGAAATGGCGGATTTTTCGCTCATACAAAAGATAGGAACCGCCCTTTGTGAACCGGAAGGCTCCGGTGTTCAAATGGAATTCATCGCGGGTGCCCTTTCCAATCCTCAACCATGAAAAAACCACGGATAATGCAGGCCGTGCAGAATTCGCGGGACGGTTCTGGAGTTTCAAAAGAGCGGCATTTTTTCAAAAATGCAGAGCGATACGGAATGATAAATTTTTTTCGAAATATTATTTGGTAATTTTTGACATTTCACCGTTCTCAGGATAGTGTTTTCTACCCCGCAAGACAGTGAAAGCTCTCCCCAATAAAACGTCCGCAAGTCGTCTGTCGCGACAGAATGCGTCAGCGCTCCTGATCACGCTCGGATTCATCCTTTTGATTACGGTCATCACGGTCGCCTTTCTGGTGCGGTCCCGCGGTTCCCTGCAGACGACGCAGAGCTACGCGCAGGAAATCGCGGCGCAGGAAATCGGCGATCTGGCGATCAACCAGATCGCGGGGGAGTTCCAGGCGGAGATCGAGATCATCAATGATCCAGACAACAATCTGGATATCATCCTGCCGCCGCGTGCTGGCGTGGAGGAATCCAATCCCAGAAACTCGGCGCTGGTTCGGCGAACCGTGAATGGAGAAAATCCCGGCGGAGTAACCCCGGTTCCTTATACGAATCGGGCGTCGGCTGTGAGTGCCGACACGCCCGCAAAGAATGGATGGCGCTTTGACAAGGCCCGCTGGAGCAAGCCCGCGCTCCTTACGGATGCACAGTATAACGCTGAATCTGTGCCCGACTGGGTCTATGTCGTCTACGGAAAAACATCCGCAACAGCTGCAACTAACGCGGAGAAGGCTGATGTAGTCGGACGCTACGCGGCGATGGTCTACGACGTGGGTGGGCTGCTTGACATTAACGAGGCGGGCAGCGTTGACGAAACGGGCAATGTAGTGGTGTTGCCGGATAAAGGAACAGTAGCTGCCGCGGATCTTAGCGCGCTTTCTACGGACAGCGCGAATTTTAATCCAAGTGAGTTCCTTAAGTGGCGCGGTGTGCCGAATAAAGGCACAAATGGTGAAACAGTTGAGAATGTTTTTTATGGCGACCCCTCCGTTACGGATCCGACCAAGGCGGGGCGCATCGAATCTCCGGTGGCCAAGTTGAGCGCTGGCGAAAATCGCTTTCTCTCCCGCATGGACCTGATTGAAGCTGCTGAAAAGGGCGACCTGGGTCTTAACAAGGGCCTTCTGCCGTACTTTCGCACCCGCTCGGAGTCGGCAAACCGTGTAAGCGCGGTGGATTTATTTGCGGACGGCACCTCCACGCCTGTCAAGTTGACCCACCAAAGCCTGGCGGCAACGGATGACAGGACTTTCACGATTAAGCGGATCGATGGAACGACGGACACCTACACCGTTAAAAAAGGAGAGCCGCTCATTCAAGGTCGGTTCCCGCTGGCTCGGCTGCGCTTGCTTGCCGACCGGGAGGCAGATGGCACTCCAAAACATCAGGAGGAAATCAAGAAATATTTCGGACTTACATGGAATCCAACGGACAAAATATTCAGCTACACCTCAGGTGATCCCGAAAGCACGACCCCTGTGAGCAGTATCAAAACCCTTGTTCAACTTGCGAAAAGTATTAATGGAGGCACTGTGCGCGAGCCGGATTTTTTTGAATGGCTGAAAGCTTCAATCGATCCCGGCTCTCTTGGACAAACGGGAGGAGACACTTACCGAGAAGTAGGTTCTGCGGCGTGGGAAGAATCGAAAGATCTCCATATCCTGCGTATCGGAGCAAATATCATCGATCAGTCGGACCCAGACAGTATCCCCACGGGTATTCGTTCAGAGTTTTCGAGCGTTGCTTCCGGTCCATTCGACTCATTTGGCAGCGAAAACCTGCCCTATCTTAACGAGGTTATCACTACAGCAAGGCGCGAAGGGACGAAGTTAGTGGGGTATTTGCAGTTCGAGCTTTGGAATCCGTATCGCTCGTTCCCCGGTCATGTGCCTGTGGGATTCGACGGGAAGCCGCTCACTAAGGTGCATGTGGGGACGCTCTCAGGAAAAGTCCTGATGGAGCCGCGTTGCTTTTTCAAGGATAGGCAGGCCCTCGACCATGGAAAGCCGAATGTCACATGGAGCAGTCAAAATAAAATGATATTGGCATCGATAGATGTGCTTTCTTCGGCTGATTTTGACTCGACTGATCTCTCCGGGATTTCGTTCCAAGTGGACCTCCTTGCGAGTCCAGGTTTCGGAGAACCTGCCATCGCGACAAACTCAGGTGCCGACATAACAAATCCACTCTCGGATCCCGATAAGTTGAATCGTCCCGTGATCCGGGCCGGTGTGCAGCCAGAGAACCTTGTGAACGCGATTCAAATAGCCACGGCACCCGCTGATCCTCCGGGAGGCTTTGGCAGTAAAAGCCTAAGTCAAATTTACCCAGAGCTAGTGAAGAGCGACGGCACGGCGGAATTAAAAGATGGGACGATACTCCCGAACACACACGACTTTTTCAAGCCGGGAAATCCCAATAGAGCTTATAATGCCGTTGCGTTTATTGCGGATGGGACGAGCGCCTATAGTGTGCCGACCAGCCCTGTTACTTTTCAGCTTGAGATCGAAACTGCCAATGGCGCGCGGTTTCCGATGAGCCGCTATAACGATCTCGCGCTGGGACGGCATACAGGTGATGATGCTCTTGGCATATCGAATAGTATATGGTGCGACATTGATAATACGGCGGAGGCAACGAAGGGAACAAATTGGGAGACTTTTGTAAGTGGCACCACAAACTGGATTAGTAAAGCGAGCGACGCAACAAACAGCTGTTTTGCAAACTGGAATGAATACGCGATCAGGAAAGGCTATTTCATGGTCGATGCTCGCACTGAACGTTTAGGCTTGGCCGAGCAAATTATTGCGTCACCCGGTGCCAGTATTTTGACGAGTGATTCCATGTGGGCTGGGAGTGCTCCGTGGGGTAGTAACTATGATATGGTTTACAGTTTGTATGGAGCTCCAGGAAAGGCAGACCAAAACCCGAATTCAGACACTCCGCTGTCCCATTGGATGCAGCTTCAATCGGCAGGTGGCCAGTATGTTGGCGTTCCTGCCGCGCTTGCACGCAATTATGCGGGGAATGACATTGCAACATACTATTATGAGGATTCCGATGGCACGGTCCGGCGGGCGGATACCGGGTGGGTCGAGCGTCAAGCCCTGCCCATGCTGCCGGTCACTGCGTATCCCGACGATTCCACGAGCTTTCCGAGCGCCCGCAATTCCCGTCCGGTTATGCTCGATCGTCCATTTCGATCTGTCGCTGAGTTGGGTTGTGTGTTCCGGGATATTCCGTGGAAGTCGCTGGACCTGTTCAGTCCGGACAGCGCGGACCGGCGGTTGCTTGATGTCTTCTCCATTGAGGATCGACCTACGATGACGGGGAAAATTAACCCAAATATTGCGACGGCAGAGACCTTGAAAGCTTTGTTGCGTGGAGCATCTCTCGATCCATCCGATCCGGACTCCGCTGAAACTGTGCCATCAGGTAAAGCGGACGCCGTGGCCGATGAGATTGAGGGATTAAACCCCTCCACGCCGAGTGAAGAAATTGTCAGTGGAGAGAAATTAGCCAGTATTCTTTCTGCTTCGGGAACGTCCAAGCCGGATGGAGGTTTTTCACCCTACAAGGCGCAGACGGAAAACTTCCTGCGTGCGCTATCTTCGACAACGGATACGCGCAGCTGGCAGCTGATGCTCGATGTGGTGGCTCAGTCCGGAAAAATCGCTTCGACGGGTGCGAGTCTTAACGATTTTGTTGTGGAAGGACAAAAGCGGTTTTTTGTCTATCTAACGTTGGATCGGATTACGGGAGAGATTGTAGATAAGCATGTGGAGCCTGTTTATGAATAGGTGTTTGGAAATGCGGAAAGCAAAATTTTGGATAGGAATTTGCGGCAGGCGTGGCGAGTCCCTTCTGCCTGTCGAAAGGGTTGCTTCGGGTAGTCGATTTTTTGGTGTGCTTATCATGCTTCTCTTGGTGCTTGATATAGTTCCGACGAATCTTGCAGCACAGGAAGAGGATGGTGTAGATCAAGGCCCCAGTACATTAAATAACCTAGCTTCCGGTGCGTACACTTTTCAGATGCTTCTTAAGCCAGGGGTTGATCTGACCGTCCATATTAAGAATATCGCCCAAAAAAAGACTCAAAAAGAGGTTTTGAATGATGGAGGAAATCCGGAAAATGCTGCCCCTGATTCCCCGCCTGTAGCTACGATTATTCAACGGGATATCCGCCCTGCACTTGTTCGTGTTGTCAGTCAGGCTGATAAAAATAAATCTGTACGTTATTATACCGGTGGGTGGTGTGCTTTTGACGATGCTCGCAAAGGGTTGAATGTTCGAAGGGTTGGCATCAATGGATTATTCTTCCCGATGGGACTATACCATTTCCCTGAATTGCTATGGGCAGAGCCCAAGACGCGCCAACCTGATCCGGAAGTGAAAGATGGTGAACCAAAAATTAAGTTATATAAAGAAGGTGATTCGACGCTGGAGGTGGATGCGGCTTCCGGACTTCCATTGCGCTATATTGATGGCGAAACGGTATGGACGTATTCCTATAAGGAAGATGCGTCTCCGATTGTTATTCCGGAAAAACTTAAAGCGGCTTTGCTTAGAGCGCTGTCCAAGCAGAAGTCATGAGACGGAGCGGCAGGGCCTTTTCTTTGGTCGAGTTATTGGTTGTGGTGGCCATTGTGTCGGTGCTGGCCGCGCTGCTGGCTCCGGCGGTGGGGGGGGGCGTCTCATCGGGCGCGCTTTAATCGTGCGGTGGCTGCCGTGGCGGCGGAACTGGAGCTGGCGCGGCAGGCGGCGATTGCCGGGTCCACGTATGCATGGGTGGCATTTTACGATGATTCAGGCAATGCGTCTTCGCCGCAGTGGCGGATGGTTTCCGCACGCTCTCTTGAAGGGGCGGCGCCAACCGCAAATACAGTGGATCTTACGGCCGCGACCACTCCGTCTGCGACGCAATTGGGGCGCGTGCAAACTTTGGATGGCGTCAAACTGCAAAATTCGCCTCCTCCCAATACATCTTCCTTTCAGGATTGGCCGGATACCGGCCTAATCTCATCGGCTGCGTCTCCAGAAAATTCCAGCCTGTCGATTAAGGCAAACATTCCCGACAAGGGCGCATCGGATTTTAAATGGGCGATTGAGTTCAACCCGCTGGGGGAGGCGACGGTGCGCAAGAGTGCGGGAGCCTTTCCCGTGGATAACGTGATGCTGGTGGTGGTGCCGTCAGCAGGTAAAAATCCGAATGCGTCGGAGAACAAGCAGGCCGCGCTCATCTGGATCAATGGCTTGTCGGGTGGGGTGGAGATTTACCAGCCATGAAGCGTTTTTTTTCGGGGTCATTCGGGTTTGCTGAAAGGGTTTGCGCCAGGCGCGCAAAGGGCGCAAAGAGGTTGCGGGGCGTGCTTCGCGGCCCTGGCGTGAGACGATTCTGCCGCCGGGCTGCCTTTTCATTGGTGGAGGTGGTGATTGCCGTGGGGCTTTTTGGGTTTGTCGTTCTTGCGATTATGGGGACGATGACGATGGCCCTTAATTCGACAAAGGAAAGCGAGATGCGCCTGCGCGCCGCGCATGTCGCCACCGCCATTCTGGGAGCGGTGAAGGCCGATCCGGCGTTTGGAGCGGATGATGCGAACGAATTTCCGCTGCCGGATTTGACCGCCCTTACGGGAAGCGATGATAAAACGCGCGTGCTGATTAATAGCCAGGGCAGGAAGGTGGGTGCCGCCGGGGATGCGGCCTTCCTGTTTGCTTACAAGTTGGCGCAGGATGCGCAGATGCCAAACCTCATTTACTGCAACTTGGAAATCAGCTGGCCGCCGGAGGCGCCCCCAGGGAAGGAGATTGACTCTTATAAAGTGGCATCCTCCGTATTGTTGCCGCAATGAAGCGCGATTGTCCTGATATGAAACACCGTCGATTTCATTCGCTTCGCGGATTGCCATTTAGGGCGGCCTTTAGTTTGGTGGAGGTGCTGGTGGCCGTTGCCATTTTGGGTCTTTTGTTGACGGTATTCCTGTCCATTTCCGAGTATGCGTCGCGGGCTTGGAAGGGGAGTCAGGAGAAGATGGAGGAATTCAGCACCGCACGGGTGGTGCTGGGCCGCATGCGGGCGGATATCGAGTCCATCGTCTTCCGGGAGGATCTGCCGCTGTTTCCCAAAAATGGCACTGCAAGTGAGATCGGATTTATGACTGCGAAGCATGGTGCGATGGCTAATGCTTCGGACGTTCCGCGACTTTTGAGCTATGTGGAATACACATGGAACGGCACCACGGCGGAGCTGAATCGATCGAACCGTGCTTACAAAATCGATGAGAGTCCGCCTTTTTCGAATGCGGTTCCGGTGCCTGCTCCGGCGGGATTGAATACGAGTGTACTCGCACGCGGGATCGTCGGATACCAGCCAGCGTTTCTAAATGATGACGGGACATGGTCTCAGGAGTTTCATCCCCAACCTAGAATCAATCCCACGGATCCAGAGGATCCAGTGCATTCGATCGCATTGAGGGTGTCCCTATTGATCGTATCGAGCGATGGGCTGAAGTATCTGGACAGTCTGTCGGGCTCCGAACTGTCGACGCTTGCGGGGGCGATGAAGCTATCGGATACGGAGGCTACGGATAAGGACGAATCGCCCGTAATGAAGTGGAATGCGAAGATCGAGGGCGGGAGCTCGTCCATAGACAAAAGAATGGCCCGCACGCTTCGGGGTTTTGAGCGTTTGTTCTACTTTCAGGGCGTGCTGGGAAATGCCCCGTAGTTTTCGTGCGATGTCTTTTCTGGGCGGAATTGCCAGAACGGACAAAATGGGGAGCGGAATTATTTGCACGAGGGAAATAAAGCGGAACTTTCCCTCCGGACATTTGTTCATTGAGCTATGGCGAGAGTGTTATATTTCTGGCAGTTATGATGCGTTTTATCTTCCCTCTGGTATTCAGTCTGATTGTTTTTGGGGGTGATGTCCTGGGGGCGGCTCAGCGGCCTAATCTGGTACTAATTATCGCCGACGATCTGGGCACGCAGATTGGATGCTACGGCGATCCGACGGCCCGGACGCCGAATCTGGACCGGCTGGCAAAGGAAGGGGTGCGGTTTACCAATGCCCATGTGACGGTGGCTTCGTGCAGCCCGTCGCGGGGGACCATGTTTACCGGTCTTTATCCGCACCAGCACGGGATGTTTGGGCTTTCGCAGCAAGGCTGGTCGAAGATGCATGACGATGTGCCAAAGCTGCCAAATGCTCTCAAAGATCTCGGGTACCGCACCGGGATTATTGGGAAGACGCATTTCGAGCCTTTTGATCTTTTCAAATGGGATGTCGTGGAGACGAACGGGAAAAAAGTAGTCATGCAAAGGGACGTGCGCTGGATGAATGCGCAGGCGGCGAAATTTTTGGATGCCCAGCCAGCGGGAGAGCCGTTTTTTCTAGTGATGAGTTATGTCGATCCGCACCGGGGCGGTGGGGACGGGCGGTATGATACTGGGAAGAATGAAAAATTCCCGCGTTTGCGAATGGGGCTTCCGGAGAATCCTCCCACGCCGGAGGAAACGCAGCCGATTGCTTTTCTAGGAGTGGACAGCGCTGATGTCCGTCGCGAGGATTCCGATTTTTATTCCGCCGTGGACCGTCTGGATACAGGCGTGGGGGAGTTTTTGGATTTACTGGAAAAGCGGAATCTCGGCGGGGAGGAAACGCTTGTTATTTTTATCGGCGATCACGGTCCCGATGTGACACGGGGCAAGATGGCTGCCTATGTAACGGCGACGCATATTCCCATGTTGATTCGGTGGCCGGGTCATGATGAGGCTGGATTGACGCGTGACGAGCTGGTGTCGACGCTCGATTTGTTCCCGACCTTTCTCGCGGCTGCCGGAGCGAAAAAGCCGGTGATCGATGCACGGCAGTCTGGAGAATCGCTGCTGCCGCTGCTTGAGCCAGGCAAGGTGGATTGGCGCAAGGAGCTCTTCACGGAATTCATTACCCACGTTCCCTGGCATTTTTATCCGCGCTATACGGTGTTCGACGGAAAATACCATCTGATCCACAATATCGAGGGAGGAAAGCGCGGGAATCCGCTCGAGCCTAATAATTACTGCTACGCATGGTGGGAGGCTGAATCGCCCAAATACGAGGGCACGCCGATCCGCACGGTCTACGACCATGTGGAGAATCCGCCGGAATTCGAACTTTTCGATGTCACGACCGACCCATACGAACAGCACAATCTGGCCAACAATCCGGAGTACAAGGAGCTGGCTGCCAGCATGGCGGCACGGGTCATGGCCTGGCGCAAGGAAACCCAGGATCCCTTCCTTGATCCGGCGTTCGGCAAGGCTTTTGCCGAAAAGGTTGCGGCAATGAAAAAGGATTATGAAAACAAAAATGGTGGGAACCATTGAATCCATGAAAAGGACATTTTCGCACACGGGGACTTTTGTTCTCTTCATCCTTTGCCTGGCGGTGTCGATATTCGGCGTTTTTGCGCAGGAAAATACGGATCGCCCGAACATTCTGCTCATCTATATCGATGATCTGCGGACGGAACTCGGCGCCTACGGCGTGCCGCGTGCGCTTACGCCAAATATTGATGCGTTTGCCGGGCAGTCGCTGCTCTTCACGAACGCGTATTGCCAGTATCCGGTCTGCGGACCGTCCCGGGCCAGCGCATTGAGCGGACTTACCCCGGACCAGCTTGGCATCTACCTCAACGATGCCAAACTGCGTAACAGCCATCCGGATTTGCTCACGCTTCCACAAGCGTTTCAGCGGGCTGGCTATGAAACGGTCAGCATCGGGAAGGTCTTTGACCAACGCATCCGCGATCCGGAAAGCTGGAATGCCGAGTACCTCTACAAACAGCACGACATCTACGCTCATCCCGAAAACCAGCGCATCCATGACGAGAACTCTCGCCGGAAAGCTCAGGATGCGGAGCATCCCTGGCGCGCTGGTCCGCCGGTGGAGATCGGCCGCGAGGGGCGCGGACTTTATCAGGACGAGAAAATTTTCGCCAAGGCCGACGAGGAGCTGAAGCGGCTGGCCGACGCGAAGAAGCCGTTCTTCCTCGCCGTTGGTTTTAATAAGCCACACCTCCCATTTACCGCGCCGGAGAAATACTGGAAAATGTATGATCGCAACGCGATCCAGCTTCCCGCGTCGAGGGACGTGCCTGAGGGGTCGCCTCCCATTGCATTTTGGAACTGGCTGGAATTACGCGCCTTCCAGGGCATTCCCAAGGAGGGGCCGGTCCCGGATGACACCGCCCGGGAATTGATCCAGGGGTATCTTGCCGCCACGAGTTTTTCGGATGACCTCGCGGGACAACTGCTCACCGAACTCGACCGCCTCGGGCTGGCCGGGAACACCATTGTGATTATCCTGGGAGATAACGGATTTCATCTCGGGGAGCTCGGCCAGTGGGTGAAATACGTCAACACCGAGCTGGCGACGCATATCCCGTTTTTTCTCCGTGCGCCGGGCCTGACTCCTCGAAAGGTCGAAGGGAATTTTGAACTTCTCGATCTTTATCCGACGCTTTGCTCGCTGGCTGGTGTCGAGGCTCCCGAGGGACTGAAGGGGAGAGATCTTGCCGGAGTTTTGCGCGGCGGCGCGTCCAGCCTGCCGGTTAACACCCCTGCGCTCACTCAACTTCTTCGCCCGGGGCGAGCGATGGGTTACAGCCTGCGTTCGGGTAACTGGCGGTACACCGAGTGGCTCAACCCGAAGTCGGGTAAACTCGTTGCCGAGGAACTGTACGATTATTCCAAGAGCAACATCGAGACCGTGAATCTTGCCGGCAATCCCGAATACAAAAAAATAAAGGACGAGCTGGCCGCCCAATTGGAGAAACTCGTCGAGTCCCGCAAATAACATGGCGCACGGTTCCCTCCCTTAACTCCCAGGCTTGCGTGAATTCCCCCAAGCACCGTCAGCTCAGAAAAAGATAATGACGACGAATCAAAGCGCCTGGCGAAAAAGGCTCCTCCTTCCTGGGCTCCTCGGCGTCGCCTGTCTGCTGGCGGGAACGGCGCACTCCGTTTCGGCCGTTCCGGCCAAGCCGAACCTCGTCCTTATCGTGGCCGATGACCTCGGCTGGCGCGACATTGGATACAACGGCGCTCAGGCGAAGACGCCCAATCTGGACCGCATTAGCGCGGAGGGATTGCGGTTTGAACGTTTCTACGCCCAGCCGCTTTGCACTCCGACCCGGGCCGCCCTCATGACCGGACGCTACCCGTGGCGCTCCGGAATGGCTTCCGGAGTCATCCTTAATCATCTCCACTATGGGCTGCCTCTCGACGAGACCACCCTCGCGCAGACGCTCAAAAAAGCCGGATATGCCACCGACATGGTTGGCAAATGGCACCTCGGCCACGAGACCCCGGCCTACCTGCCGACCGAACGCGGGTTTGATTACCACTACGGGCTTTACACCGCCATCGACCACTTCACCCATATGTGGCAGGGCGGGCTCGACTGGCACCGCAATCGCAAGGCCGTGCGGGAGGAAGGTTACGCCACCGATCTTCTCGGAGACGATTGCGTGCGTCTCATCAAGGAGCACGATTTCTCGAAGACCCCACTCTTTCTTTATCACCCGATGTTCGCCGTGCATGCCTACAACCAGGCTCCCGAGAAATACACCGCGGCTTATGCGGATGTGAAGGATGAGGACCGGCGGAAGCTGCTCGGACTCTGCGCGGCGATGGACTTCCAATTCGGACGCATCATCGACGCGCTCAAGGAAGCCGGGCAGCTCGACAACACCTTCGTCTTCTTCTTTTCCGACAACGGGGGGAATCTCCACGCCGCCGCCGACAACGGCCCGTTGCGCGACGGCAAGGGCACCTATTACGAGGGCGGCGTGCGCGTACCCGCCTTCGCCTACTGGCCGGGCAAGATCGAACCCGGGAAAACCACCGAAGCCCTGGCGTATGTCGCCGATATTTACCCGACCCTCGCCGCGCTGGCCGGAGCACCGTTGCCGGACAAACCGCTCGACGGCATCGACCTTGCTCCCGTGCTCTTCAAGAATGCCACGGCTTCGGGTCGCAAGGAGATCGTCTTCATGCTCGAAGACAGCGAGCGCCAGCGCCGGGGCGCCCTCATTGAATGGCCGTGGAAGCTGCGTCGCAGCGCCAACCCGAAAGCCAGGTCTTTCACGTTCGAGCTCTACAATATCGCGGATGACCCCAGTGAAAAGAACGACGTGTCCGCGTCTCATCCCGAACTCGTCGGGCGCCTCTCCGCCCGTCTCGACGATTTGAAAAAGGACGCTCCGCCGGCGTTCTGGAAAAAGGGCGACGGCCAGGCTCCCAAGGGATGGAAGGCCCCGCCGATCATTGGACCCGATCAGGAAACGGACTGAAACAATGCGCGGGGAACCACTGGAAGCTGAAGGGCGGCTCGTCTTCGTGCGGAAATTCATTCCATGAAGAATCTTGCGCAAATAGGTTTGGCCGTTGTTCTCGGCGCGGGATTTCTCCCGAGGGCATCTTTACAAGCGGCTCCCGCAACTCTGGAGCAGGAGTTTGAGCAGCCACCGGATTCGTTCAAACCCTGGGTCTTCTACTTTTTCGAGAATGAAACGATGGATCAGCCGGGCATTACGGCGGATTTGGAGGCGCTGGCTTCGGCGGGCGTGGGCGGCCTGGTCGTTTTTTCCGAACACCGGGAAGGCATGAAGACGGGGGACGTCAAAATGTTCTCAAAGGAATACGATGCAGGGATGCGCCATCTGCTAAAGGAAGCAGAGCGGTTGGGATTGGTGGTGAGTCTGCAAAATTGCGCGGGGTCTTCGACGGCGGGTGGCCCTTGGAATGAGGTGGAACACTCGATGAAACAATTCGTCTGGAACGAAACATGGGTCACGGGCGGCGGCCCCCGGACGCTTAAGCTGCAACAGCCCTTTACCGTCGGCGGCTTTTATCGCGACATCGCGGTCATGGCCTATCCGGTCAGTTCCCGCAGCCGGTCTGCCGTCCTCCCGAAGCTGTCGGCACCACAGGCCGAGGGAGCCATCGGCGAGATGATGGATGGGGATATTCTCACATCTACTTTGTTTCGTGGAGACTCGAAGAAGGAGCGGCGCGAAATCCGCATGGAGTATGCCGAACCGGTTACCGTGGGGCGCCTGTATGTGTATGGAAATTTATTCAAATACACCAATCCGCTGAATTATGACCTGGAGGCTTCGGAGGACGGAAAGATCTGGCGGAAAATCGCGACGGCGACACAGGAAGGCAATAACGGGGTGGCGGTGGATTTTCCGGCTGTTCGCGGAAAATTTTTCCGGCTTCTGGCGTCCACGCAGGCGGGCAACTTCTGGATTGCGGAACTCGATCTGCTTCCGCCTGGTGGCGGCCCGCGATCCTATCCGCAGTTCAACGACTGGGCTGCTGCCACGGGCCGCGAGAAAGGGACGTTTGGTGATTTTCTCCCATTGCTGCTGGCGGACGACAAGCCGCTGGACCCCGCGCGCGCGGTGGATCTCACCGCCCGGATGCAGGCTGATGGCACGCTGACCTGGGATGTTCCAGACGGCGAATGGGTGGTGCTGCGCATGGGGTATACGAGCAGCGGCAAGAAGAACCATCCCGCCACCGCGGAGGGTGAGGGCTATGAGGTGGACAAGCTCGATCCGAAACTCGTCCGGCGCCATGCGGAGGAAAGTCTGCGCCATATGACAGGCGGCGATCTGGATTCGCCTGCTCTTAAAATGCTAAGTGTGGACAGTTGGGAGGCGGCGGGGCAGACGTGGACGGAGAATCTTCCCGCCGAGTTTGAGCGCCGGAATGGCTACTCCTTGCGGCCCTTTCTGCCTGCGCTGGGAGCGAGACTGGTGGGCGATGCCGATGCGACCCGCCGTTTTCTGGAGGACTTCCGGCGCACGCTGCAAGCACTGGTGGCGGAGTCTTTTTACGGTGGGATGCAGGAGGCGGCTCGGAGCAACGGTCTGGCTTTTCTGGCGGAGTCCTCGGCGACGTTCATTCCGATCCATCGTCCGCTGGACTATTTTCAATATGTGGACATCCCGATGGGGGAAGCATGGTCGCTTGGCGATTTCACATCCGACGGAAACATTAGCGGGGGGTTGCGCGACGCCGTCTCCGCCGGACATTTGCTCGGGAGTCCGATGACGGCGGTCGAGGTGTTTACCAGCAACAAAGGGAACTGGAATATGTCTCCACGGTTTTTGAAGTCATTTGGCGACAAAATCCTGGCCGCGGGCGCCAATCAACTGACGCTGCACTGTTATATTCATCAACCCAGCGGCGCCCCTGCTCCTGGTTGGACGATGAATCATTATGGCACGACGTTTAATCGGCATGTCACCTGGTGGGAGCAGGCGGAGCCGTGGTTTAAGTCGATTGCTCGCAGCCAGATTTTGCTCCGTCAGGGCCGCAGCGTCGCGGATTTTTGCCGTCTGCTCGGAGACGACGAAACGATTGTCAAATATGATGACAAAACAACCTTTTGGGATGCGCCCAGGGGTTACGCCAACGACTGGATGGGTCGGGAAAATCTCCTGCAATATCTTACCGTGGACCAGGGGGAAGTGGTCGCTGCCTCCGGCGCGGCGCGCTATCGCCTGCTCGTTCTACCGGAGCGCGATGAGATGACGCTGGAGGCCGTGCGGAAATTGCATGAGTTGGTCGAAGCGGGAGGGGTGATTCTGGGGAACCGTCCTTCCGATCGCGAAGGGCGGCGGGGAGGCGAGGCGGCGGATAAGGAATTCGCGCGATATGTCGAGGAATTGTGGGGTGCCGAACCCTGCAAGGACCGGATCGTTGGCAAGGGCCGCGTTCTTAGCGGCATGACGGTGGAGGCGGCGCTTGCCGTGCTTAATGTGAAGCCGGATTTGATCTGGACGGCATCGATTGCCGATCCAAAGGTTTACTGGCATCATCGGCATGAAGATCAGCGGGATATCTATTTCCTCGCCAATGGGAGTGACGATGCTTTGCGGGCGGCATTTTCATTTCGCATGACAGATCGTGTTCCGGAAATCTGGAATCCGGAAACCGGCGCAATCCAACGGCCCGCGGTTTTTCGTAATGTTGCCGGGCGGGTGGAGCTGCCGATGGAGCTTGCGCCTTTTGAGTCGCTCTTTGTTGTTTTCGGGCGGGATCGTTTCGAGCCGCATTTTGAAAGCGTGGAGCTGGACGGACAGCCTTTGTGGCCGCCGAACGCGCCGCCGCTGCCGGGTTTGCCCGGTGTTTGGATGCAATCCGACGGGAGCTTCGTGATGGAGGCGGCGCAGCCGGGCGAATATGGGTTTGAAGATTCGCAAAAGAAGACGGTTGCGTGCCGGGTCGCGTCGATTCCGCCGCCGCTTGCGCTCAAAGGCCCGTGGCAGGTGAGCTTCGAAGGTGCGGCGAAACCGGCGCCGCAAGTTTTCGAGCACCTCATCCCCTGGAACACGCATCCCGACCCGGCCGTGCGTTTCTTCTCCGGCACGGGCGAATACCATGCGGAATTCACGGTCGCTCCCGAAGATTTGGGAGGAGACGTGATAGCGTGGCTCGATCTGGGCGATGTGAGGGAATTGGCGGAAGTCACCCTTAACGGCGAAGCGCTCGGCATCGCTTGGATGCCGCCGTTCCGCCTCGATGTGACTCACAAACTTCGGCCCGGAAAAAACGAGATCGTGGTTCGTGCCGTTAACACCTGGGCCAATCGGCTGATCGGTGACGCCGCGCTGCCAGAGACCGAGCGGAGCACCTGGACCTCTTTCACGCATTACAAAAAGAAAAATAAACTTCCCGATTCCGGGTTGCTCGGTCCCGTGCGGATCGAGTTTGCCCGGCGGCTGCTTTTGGACGCAAAAGCGCCATAAAGGCGGCGAGGGAAGTATGCGGCGGCTCAAGCGTTTCTCCCCCATTTTACGAACCGGAGCCCCTCATGAAATATCTCCCCCTTGCTGTTTCCCTCGCCCTCTGCGCGCTGGTTAATCCTCTGACCGCAGCCACCAAACCGCCGAATTTCGTCGTCATCCTCAGCGACGACCAGGCTTATCGCGCGATCGGCTGCAACAACCCGGCAGTGAAGACGCCGAACATGGACCAGCTGGCGGCGGAAGGGATCCGTTTCGACCGTGCGTTCGTGGCCTCTCCGATCTGCGCGGCCAGCCGGGCGAGCATCTACACAGGCATGTTCCCGCAGCAGCATGGCACGGTCGGATTATCCAGGAACGGCTTCATCAAGAACGTGGTCGAGGAAAAACGCTTTATCACGTTACCCGCCGTCCTCGAAAAAGCCGGTTACCACACCGCGCTCTATGGGAAATCGCATCTGGGCGAGCCGACCACCTTCGGTTTCACCGAAGGCCGCGAGATCAAGGATCTGAATGATGATGAGACCTTTGCCGAGGCCGGGAATTTCCTGCAGCGTGCGGCGAAGTCGGGATGCCCGTTTTTGCTCTGGCTTACCCCCCGCAATCCGCATCTCCCGTTCACGGCACCGCAACGCTTCAAGGACATCTACAAGGACGCCGACATCCAGCTCGATCCCAACTGGCTCGAATCCCCCCCGATGCAGAGCTTCTTCAACCAGGGGAGGGCGGGGGACGGGATTTCCTTCCGCGACAGCAAGCATCTCGTTTTTCCGGGAGCTCCCGCGGGAGCTACCGGCGGCCCGCCGCGGACGGAGACGCAGATGAGGGAGGTCATTAAGGCCTACTACGGAGACGTGAGTTGCCTGGACGAACAGATTGGTCATCTGATCGAACAGCTCAAATCCGACGGACTCTACGAGAACACAATTATTATCTACTTCTCCGACAACGGCTACTTTCTCGGCAATCACGGCCTGGGAAACAAGATCACCATGCATGAGGAGTCGGTGCGCGTGCCGATGTTCATCCATTCGCCGCTCCTGCCCGTCAAACAGGCCAGGAGCGATGCGTTGGTATCGTCGCTCGATGTCTATCCGACCATTCTCGATCTGGCCGGGGTCACGCCACCGCCGCAACTCATGGGCAAGTCGCTCCGTCCCCTGCTCGCCGCGCCGACTGCCAGGGTGCATGATTATGTCGTGAGTGAATGTGTGGGATTGCCCGAGAATCGTCTTGGCGTCGGCCACCGCATGGTGCGCACGGACCGTTACAAATACATTTTGTCCAGCTCGGACGAGGAGGCGTTTTTCGATTTGCGGAAGGATCCTTACGAGCTGAAGAACCGGGTCGACGACCCCGAGCTGAAGAGCGAAATCGAGCGGCATCGCACGATGCTTCACGATTGGATGAGCCGCGTCGGCGAAAAGCGGCTGAAAGTCGCTGAGACAAATGAACCCGCTGCGCAGGAGAAGGCAATTCCGTCCGAGTGAGCCGTTGACAAGGAATGCGGGCGGTGGGATTTACGTGGGAAGTTCCCCGGGCTGAGATTTTTTACGAAGCCCTTCCGCCCTTTTAATCATGACACAGAAAACACGATTTCTCTTAACCTGCGTCTTGCCTGCCGCTCTTTGCGGACTGGTGCCGGTGGCATCCGCATTTTCCGAAAATGACGGCCTGGTGGAGGGGTTTAAAAATCCTCCCGCATCCGCCAGGCCCCACACCTGGTGGCATTGGATGAATGGCAATATTACCAAGGCGGGCATCACGGCCGACCTCGAAGCGATGGCGCGGGTGGGCATCGGCGGCGCGCAGATTTTCAACGCTTCCGAAGGCATCCCGGAAGGGCCGGTGCGGTTCAATAGCCCCGAATGGCGCGATATGGTGAAGCACGCCGCGCAGGAGGCCGATCGGCTGGGGCTCGAACTCTGCATTCATAATTGCGCCGGTTGGTCGTCGAGTGGCGGCCCGTGGAATACACCGGAGCACGGCATGCAGGTCGTCACCACCAGCGAGCAGCGGGTGCAGGGCCCCTGCCATTTCGAAGCGACCTTGCCGCAGCCGCCAACCAATCTCAATTGTTACCGAGAAATCGGAGTGCTGGCGTTTCGCACGCTGCCGGGTGAGACGATACGGATGCAGGACCGCATGCCGCAGGTCACGACGAGCGCTCCGGGTGAGGATGGCGGCAAGGCGCTCGACGGCAAAAAAGAAACCTGCCTTGCGCTGCCGCGTCCGCGGGCGGGCAAACCACAGTTCATCCAACTGGAATTTGCCGATCCATTTACGGCGCGTTTGCTTTCCATCCTGCCGGGTCCCGGAATGATGGGGTGCTCCGGCCAGCTTGAAGTCTCGGATGACGGGAAGTCCTTTCGTGCGGTCGATACGTTCTCCATTCCGCGTCTTGCGAAGGAGCAGAAGTTCATCTTCGAGCCGGTTACGGCGCGGTTCTATCGCGTGCTTTTCTTCAGCGCGGATTCCAAAACCAAGCAGATCGCCATTGCCGGGCTGGACCTCTCCCCGCGTTCCGGGATTGAGGACCTCTCCGCCAAGACCTTCGTGGAGCGGGGAAGAGATGTGAAATCCGAACCCGACTCTCCGGCATCGGTTGAATGCCTGTCACGCGAAGGGATTGTGAACCTGAGCGATCATGTGACGGGCGGCAGGATTGTCTGGGATGTGCCGGAAGGCGACTGGACGATTTTGCGGTTGGGTTACACGCCCAATGGCCAGCTCAACCATCCCGCGCCCAAGGAGGGTACGGGACTGGAGTGCGACAAATTGAGCAAGGAGGCCGTCGAGGCCCACTGGGCGGGTATGATGGGTCCGCTCATCGAGGAGCTCGGGCCGCTTGCCGGCAAGTCGCTTAACAATGTGCTCATCGACAGCTACGAAGTTGGCACCCAGAATTGGACGCCGAAGTTCCGCGAGGAGTTTCGGAAGCGCCGCGGCTACGACCTTATGCCGTATTTGCCCGCGCTCACCGGGCGCATCGTCGAGAGCCCGGAAGTCACCGATCGCTTTTTGTGGGATTTTCGGCGCACCATTGCCGATCTTTTTGCCGAGAATTACTCCGGGACCTTTGCCGAGCTGGCTCACAAAAACGGCATGCTTTATTCGCTCGAGCCTTATGGGAACTGCCCCAGCGACAACCTGCAATACGGCGCCTTCGCCGACATTCCAATGGGTGAGTTCTGGCCCAGCGGCAGCGCGTCATTCAGCGCGAAACTGGCCGCATCCACCGCCCATGTGCATGGCCGGAAAATCGTCGGCGCGGAATCCTTCACCGCCCGTCCAGAGGACGGCAAGTGGCTCAAGGACCCCTTCTCCCTCAAGGCGCAGGGCGACCTCATGTGGTGCTCCGGAGTGAACCGTTTCATCTTCCACCGCTACGCCCACCAGCCGTGGACGGATCCCACCCGCTATCCCGGCATGACGATGGGGCAGTGGGGCACGCATTTCGAACGCACCACCACTTGGTGGAACCAGAGCACGGCCTGGCTGAGCTACCTCACGCGCTGCCAGTATTTGTTGCAGCAGGGGTTGTTCGTGGCGGACGTTTGCTTTTTTGTCGGCGAGGGTGCGCCGAATTCCATGCCCACCAGCTCGCTGCCCGTGGGATATGATTTTGACGGATGCGATATGGGCGCCCTCATGCGCATGACCGTCAAAGACGGACGCCTCACGCTGCCCGACGGCATGAGCTACCGCATGCTGGTGCTGCCGGACGATACCCGGATGACGCCGGCGACGCTCCGGAAGCTCAAGGAACTCGCCGACGCCGGAGCGACCATCGTCGGTCCGAAACCCACCCGTTCGCTCGGGCTTGCCGGTTATCCCCTGTGCGACGAAGAGGTGCGGAAACTGGCGGCCGGGACCAAAATTATAACCGATGAAACTCCGGAGAAACTCCTCGGCGCATTAAACATTCCGCCGGATTTTGAGGCGATCCCGTCCGCCAACGGTGCCAGCCCCGAGGTTCGGCCCGTGTATATTCATCGCGTCGTGGGCGATGCGGATATCTATTTTGTCTCGAATCAGGAGATGCGCAGCGTGGAGGCCGAATGCACGTTCCGGGTCCACGGCAAGGCACCCGAGCTCTGGTGCCCCGATACCGGCCGCATCGAGCCCGCGCCCATCTGGCGCGAGGAAAACGGCCGCACCGTCGTGCCCCTGAGTTTCGATCCCGCGGGATCGATCTTCGTCGTTTTCCGCAAGCCCGCGGACGCCGGCCATGCCGTTTCCGCGCAATTCACCGTCACCAGCTCGTCGGTGCAGCCCGCGCCGACTCCGGAGGGGTTGGAGATCATCGAGGCGAAATATGGCGTGTTCGATTCTCCAGAGACGGACAACATTGACGTTACCGCAGCCGTCCGGCGGCTGGTCGAGGGCGGTTCATTAAGCATCCGTTCCGGTAATTATCTGGCAGGCGATCCCGCGGCAGGCCTGCCAAAGGAGCTTCGTATTGAATACCGGCTCCCCGGCGCGGAGCCGAAGAAGGTTCGCGCACCCGAGGGTGCCGGGATCGATCTGCCGAAAGACGCACGGATTCTCCGGGCGGCCTATGGCATTTTTGACACGGAAGAATCGAGGGAAAACACGACGCTTGATGTCACTGCGCAGGTCGCCGCGCTCGTCAAAAATGGGTGCCTGACTGTAAAGGTCGGCAACCAGCTCGCCGGACGAGACCCGGCGCCGAGGGTCGAAAAGGAATTGCTCGTGAAATATCGATACTGCGGCTTCGAGAAAACCGCCTTCGTGGAGGAAAACGAAGTGCTCGAATTGCCCGAAGGCGGGTTTCAGCTCGAGTTGCGGCCTTATGCGCTGAGCGCGGACGCGGACGGGTGCATGATCCTTCACGCCTCACAGCCCGGAGTGGTCGAGGCAAAAACCGCCTCCGGCAAGATATTGAAGGCGGAAGTGGCTGAAGTATCCGCCCCGGTCGAGATCGTCGGACCGTGGGAGCTGGATTTCCCGCCCGACTGGGGCGCGCCCGCACGGGTGAGTCTGCCGAAGCTCATCTCCTGGACCGAGCACCCCGACAGCGGAGTGAAGTATTTTTCCGGCACAGCTACATACGGCAAGGACCTCGAGGTCCCGAAGGCGCTATTGAGCAAAGGCCGCTCGCTCTGGCTGGATCTGGGGATGGTGAAAAACATCGCCGAAGTCTCCGTGAACGGAAAATCGTTGGGCATCCTGTGGAAGCCACCGTTTTGTGTGAATGTCACCGATGCGCTCGTGTCTGGGGCCAACCGGCTCGAAATCAAGGTCACCAACCTCTGGCCGAACCGATTGATCGGCGACGAACAACTACCGCCGGACTGCGAGTGGAACCCCAATCGTGCGATCAAGGCCTGGCCGAAATGGCTGCTCGAAGGCAAGCCGAGTCCCACGGGGCGGCTGACCTTCACCACGTGGCACCACTGGAAGAAGGGCGATCAGCCTCTGCCCTCCGGCCTGCTCGGCCCGGTAAGAATCTGTTCCGAAGTGGCGGTGCCAGTGAAATAAGCGACTGCGCTGGCGAATAATCCCGCCTGGAAGCCGCTGCCATTCCCCTGGAACTCAGCCGCCGTTCCGGGAAAGGGCGGTGAAGAGATCCAGTGCGGTTTTTGTCATGCTGTATTCGCCGGAAGGTGGCTTTTCGGGAAGAGAATGCTGGGGGTGGGGGAACCAGCTCATTACGATAAAATGATCGGGCTGGTGCCCGCGGTAATGGGCGGGAATTTCGAGCACGTTTTTGTAAAATGCCTCGTCGGAGGATCGCCCGCCCGTCGCGCTCGTGCAAATGAATCCAAAGGGGATTTTTAATTCGTCCCGGACAAATGCCTCCACTTCGAAGACCTTGTCCCAGGTAATGGTTTTTGCTTCGGTGGCTATTTCCTCCGGACAGTCAAGGTGGATGAAATCGAGCGAAGTCCCGTTTTCGGAAAGACGCCGGGCGAGTTCGTGGTAGGGTGCCACATAGTCGCGTCCCTTGGTGGGTGTGGCATCAATGAGTCCTGCCTGTACTCCGGGATATAGCTTTTTGAGAGCGATGATCTCATCAGCGGCCTGGTTGATTCGCTCCGCGACAAGGCGGCCGCCATCCTTCTTGTAGTCGTCGGCGCGTATTTTCGAAATTGTGCTTTGAAGCGCAATGTAGCCAATGTCCGCGCCGCAGCGCTTTAAGAGTGGGAGGGTCTTTTGATGAGGCCCTGGATTATCAATGGCGAGGACAATGTCGTCGTCCTTCAGCACTTTTACAAAGTGATCTTTGATAAAGCCTTCGCCGTATTTTTCGATGACGGCCGCGAGCGTGTTGCCGCGGATGTAGTAGACGTCGATTTGGGAGCGGAGTTCTTTCCACGAATCCGGCTCGGTAAACATCCGCTCGAAATCATCGGGGAGCCCTGCGGCGATGCCGCCGTTATTGTCTTCGTACCAAAAGAGAGGTTTGGCGGGAAGGGGTGCCTGCACGGCAAGGAAAATCGCCGCCGCGCCGCAGAGGGCTTTTTTGAGCATGGGTTATTGCGCCGTTGGGCTGGATGCGGGGAAGGTGACGCGGCGAAGCAGGGTGGTGCCTTCGGGGACGAGGGTGACGTCCTCGGACTTGCCGGCACTGTTGAACATTTGGCCCCGCAGGCCGATGGGGGATTGTTCCCAGGGCTTGAGCGGATCGCTGTTTTCCATCGGCACGAGCTGGAACGTGGCTGCCTTGTCGATGCGGTAGTCCCAGCCCGTTTTCTCGGTGGGGACGACGTTGTATTCCTTGAAGCCGCTGTCCTTGCCTTTGAGTTCGAATTTAAAGTCCGTCTGGACCAGCTTGTCGGGGAATTTCAGGCCGAAGACCAAGGGGCCGCGCTGGTAGTAAAATTGGTCGTCGTTGGTTTGGCGCAGTTGCACTTCGAAGTCGAAGTGCAGGGCGACTTGATCGCCGGGCTTCCAGACTTTGGTGACTTCGATTTGACCGGGTGTTTTGGTGATTTTTGCATCGGTGCCAGCCTCGATGGAGGCGTTGGCGGCTGAGTCGGGAATCCGGAAGATGAGGGTGAATTCGGTGTCTTTGGCCGGGGTGATCGTGAAGTTGACGGAATCCTCGAAGGGATAGGTGGTGGTTTCCTCGATGGCGACTTTTGTTCCGGCGACCTCGGTGTTGACTTTGCAGGGGCCGTAGAGGCTGGCGACGAGGGCCGAGGCGTCGGCGGTGCGGTACCACATGCCGTCCACGTAGTAGGGGAGGAGGCGCGTGGCGTTGAGCGTGCAGCAGGCTGCCGCCTTGTGGGAGGGCGAGAAGAGAAGGCGTCCACCGTGTTTGTTTTTCGCGTCGGTCGTGAGCCGGTTGTCGCAGGAGAGGTAGGCGGTTGCGCGGTTGGTGGTTTGGAAGCGGGCGCCCTGGGCGCCGTTGAGGCTGACGAGTTCCGTCCAATTTGCCGCGGTGAGGTCGCCGCTGTAGGCGAGGATCTGGTTCATTGCGATTACGCCTTCGGTGAAGGAGCAGTATTCGCCGAAGGTGGTGCCGGTGCCTTTGCGGCCTTTAACGTTTTCGTCACCGACGATTTGCCCGCCCGGGGTGGTGTGCCAGGAGAGCTTCATGCGGGCATTGGCTGCGGCGGTTTTATATTTTTCCTCGCCGGTCAGGGAGGCGAGGATTTGTGGCAGGGCCAGGGATTCCATGATGTGGGGGGTATGCACCTCCCAGGGCTTGTCTTTATTGGCCTCCGACAACATATCCATGCTGATGTCGGTGTTGGGCAGGCTGTTGGAAAAGTCGGTGAAGAGCCAGATTTCGCCATCGCGATAGATGGGGTTGCCCGTCAGGCGATAGAGTTGCTCGAGCGTGTCGGAGAATGCAATGCCGTGCGGGGCGCCGCCCTGGGTGGGGTTGCCGCCGCGTTTGAAGTAGGAAAGGCCTTTGTCCTTGTATGCGGAGAGGGTGAGTTGGACGGCTTTTTCAACGGAGGCGAGCACCTTCTTGTCGCCGGTGAATTCGTAGTAGGCGAGCATGGCCTGAAAGATGCGACTCTGGGTCCAGAGTTCGGCTTCCTGATAGCCGTTGGTATACGATTTCAAGCGGGTTTCCTTGGAGTAGATGCCGATGTAGCCGTCGGAATCCTGCGCGGCGACAATGGCGTCGATTTTCTTGCTCGCTTTGTCGATGTATTCCTTGTCTCCGGTCAGGAAAGCCATGCGTACCAGGCCATCCATCCAGTAGCCTTCGTGTTCGCCGGCCCACCAGGAGGATTCGGGCTGCCGGTCTCCGGGCACTTTCGTTCCCGGAGTGCGTGCCTTGTCCACGAAAAGGTTGCGGCTGACATTGCCGGAGAGGGTGTCGTAATGACCGGCGATGCCGTCGCGGAGGTCGGAGAGCAGTTGGGCTTTGATCCAGCCTTCGGGCATGACGGCTCCAGCCCGCAAGGGTTGATATACCGGCACGGAAGGTGGGGCGCCAATGGCGGGAGGATTTGAAACAAGCAGAGCGGCCAAAATGACGCCGGGAAGCAGAAGACATGAGGGAGTGTGCATGGTTTGCAAGGTGGGAAAGGGCAGATAGTCTGGGAGGGGGGTGAATTTTTTGCAAATAATTAAGGAATGGAAGGCATCTTTGTCCGAAACACGCCTTGCCGCTTTCTTTCCGTAATGTAGATTGGCAATTTCCTTTTCGGCTCATGCCGTCTCATCCTCATGAAAGCAGTTAAATCCCTCATCCTCCTTGCACTATCCGCACTGCCGCTGGCCGTTCACGCCGCCGATGCGCAGGAGCCTGTTACGAAGAAGCCCAACATCGTCTTTATTTTCTCGGACGACCATTCCCTGCAGACCATCGGGGCCTACGGGGCACGGCTCTCGGAGTTTTGCAAAGAAAACAACATCACGCCAAATATCGACAAGCTGGCGGATGAGGGCGGTCTGTTTTTGAACAGTTTTTGTGGCAATTCGATTTGTTCGCCCAGCCGTGCGACCGTGATGACCGGATTGCACAGCCATGCGAACGGGGTGATGACGATTCCCGGCCAGCTTCCGATTTCCAAGGATATGTGGACTTATCCGCAGGGTCTGCGGGACGCCGGTTACCAGAGTTACCTGGTAGGGAAGTGGCACCTCGACAAAAGCAAGCCCACCTTTGACAGCTGGCTCATTCTTCCGGGCCAGGGGGAATATTTTGACCCCAACTTCAGGAGCTCGGACGGGAAAGTGGTGCAGACCAAGGGCTATGTGAGCGACATTATCGCCGATAACGCGATCGACTGGCTGAAAAAACGCGATCCTTCGAAGCCCTTCTTCCTGGCTGTTCATAACAAAGCGCCGCATCGTCCTTGGGAGCCTTCGCCACGCTACGCCAACTGGCTTGACGATGTGGAGATTCCCGAGCCCGACACACTCTTCGACGATTACTCCACCCGCGAATCTCCGGCCAGTGAGCAACAGATGAGTATCGGCAAGGATATGGGTCTCAGCAAGGACCTCAAGGTCGACCCAAAGGATGCCAAGAACCCGAACTATACCGCACGCAATGCCGAGTTTAAAAAGCTCCAGCCCGAAGGGCCCGCTCTGACGAAGTGGAAGTACCAGCAGTATATGAAAGACTACCTGCGCTGCGTGAAATCCGTCGATGATAATGTCGGACGCATCATGGAGGAGTTGAAAAAGGAGGGCATCGATGACAATACGATTGTCATCTACTCGGCCGATCAGGGCTTCTTCAATGGCGAGCATGGCTGGTTCGACAAGCGCTGGATTTACGACGAATCCCTGCACATGCCATTCATTGTCCGCTGGCCGGGCGTGGTGAAACCGGGCACCCGGTTTACGCCGTTCATCCAGAACATCGACTATGCGGAGACCTTCGTGGATATGGCCGGAGGCAAGGTGCCGGAAGGTCTGCATGGTCACTCGCTGGTTCCGATTCTGAGCGGTGAAACGCCAGCCGATTGGCGCAAGAGCGTGTATTATCACTACTATGGCGAACCCACGCATCATGTCGCCAAGCACTATGGCGTGCGCACGGATCGCTACACGCTGGCGTATTTTTACGACAAGAATGTGTGGGAACTTTACGACAACGAGAAAGACCCGGAGCAGCTCCACAATGTGTATGCGGACCCTGCCTATGCAAAAGTTATCGAGGAGCTAAAGGCTGAGCTGACCCGGTTGCGCGAACTTTACAAGGACTCCGACGCCATCGTTCCGGATTTCGGAAAAAAGAAGAAAAAAGGCAACTAGCGGGATCGCGGAGTCGTTGTGGGAGTGGCATCTGTCTGCGTCGCAGGGCGATTTTCGATGCCGAAAACATCCCGCACGGCGTCGAGGTATCGCAGACCGTGGGTCGTGTCGGGTTCGAGGTAACTGCCCTCGGTCCATTCATTCCAGCAATTTATGGTGAGGATGCGTGGGCCGTCTGGATTGGAAAGGAGTCGACTTTTGGTCATTTCCAACGCGGTTCGAAAACGCTCGGGAGTGTTGCCGCTGATCGTGTTGGTGAAGGGGTAGTGGACATTGTTGAAGACGTCCCTCTGATCACAGCGCGGGCTGGGGTCCCAGCCCATGGTGACGTTTGGGAAAAAGGGAATGTCGAACGTTTTGAGAGCACTGTCCCAGTAGCCAAAATAGCCGTCGCGGACGTCGTTGTAATCGGTCCGCTGTTTAGGCAGGGCGACATGGTGAATCCAGACGTAGGAAGTGACGGAGTCGAAACTGAGGTCATGCACGAGCTTGGGGGGATTCGCGGGGGTTTTCTCTGCCGGCAGAATGGGTTGCCCCCAGACAACGGCGT
>Ga0351878_1082_pt1 | contig 26241 bp, 10 predicted proteins | sample BONcelFGM3001D14_FD_206781 | JGI IMG/M metagenome (GOLD analysis project Ga0351878, IMG submission 206781) | Enriched cells from coal bed in the Powder River Basin, Montana, United States - BONCAT cells FGM rep3 HSBNCT.FGM.300.1.D14 ...
TTCAACAGCCTCGCCACCCAGGGCAGCGGCCAGAACCTCACCGTGAGCCTCGGGTGGTCCGATTCCACGGGCGCTCTGGATTACCTGTCTTCCACGACCGCTTTCAGCGATGTCATCCCCGACAACTTCGCGGGTCCGCCTTGGAATTCCGGGTATTCCGTGGAAGTCAATGAAACCAATCAATTGGGAGTCGACTTCACGGTTTTCGACAAGGCCGGAAATTCCGCGGCGGTCAAGGTGGATTTCAGAGCTGACAATCAGCCTCCGGGCATTACTTACAACACCCCGTCTCCGGCTGGCGGCTATACCGTCTGGTATGATGCGGATCCCGGCAGCGCCATTGACGTGGATTTCGAGTGGACCAATCTTTCCTCGCCCCTGGATTACGCGCAATACCGGGTGGCCGCGCTGGTCTGGGCCGATATTTTCACGGCCAACACATCCGCGACTTACGCCGCGGACTGGCAGGTGGCCTGGGCTTCCACCTCGCAGGGCGTCAATGAAATCAGCGTGCGCGCCGCGGACCTGTGCGGCAACGTCGCTTCGCACGACTACGCCAGCAATACGTTCGGGTTCTGGTTCCGGCGGGACAATACGCCGCCCGACAATCCCGCGGTCTCGGCCTATGACTCCTCTGGTAAATCCGTTTCTCTGACGGACAACACCTGGTACAGCTATCCGAATCCCTACTTCGAGTGGGCCGCGCCCAACGACCTTCCGGCGGGCGTGAATGGATCGGAAAATTCCGGCTTCAAACTCATGAACATCTATTTTGGCACCGATCCCGCGGGCACGCCCGCAGCCACGGCCACGGCAAACAATTACACTGCCACCGGAGTGCTGGTCAGCGGGGAGACGTATTATATGCGCATGAGCTCCGAGGACAACCTGGGCAACGCCACCACAACAACCACCGCGTTCACATACCGGTTTGATAATACCGCGCCCACAATCACATACAACGATCCCACGGGCGGCGGCGCCACTCCATGGTACAATGCGGATCCGGGCGCGGTGATTGACATCGATCTGATCTGGGGAAGCCAGTCGCCTCTGACCCTGTTCCTTTACTGGAACGGAGCCGCCTGGACCACGATTTTCAGCGGAATCCAGTCCGCGGATTACACCACGAACTGGGGCGTAAGCTGGGTGGCCATGGCCGAAGGCCTGAATCAGATCCGGCTCTTGGGGTATGATCAGGCCGGAAACCAGGCCCTGCACACATACACCGCGGGCGCCACGGGTTTCCTTTTCCGCAAGGATGTGACCGCGCCCGATAATCCGGCCGGGCCCGTGAACGCGTGGGACACGGATGCAAAAGCCACGGCCCTGGTGACAGCGGGCAGTTACATATACGACAATCCGTATTTCGAGTGGTCCGTTCCCGACGACTATCCCAACCCGGGCACGGCAAATAACGCGGGCGTGGCCGGTTACTATGTGGCGTTCAGCACGGATCCGCTCTTCAATCCCACGGATTACACCACCAGCCCGCACTGGTACGCCACGCCCACCGAATGCGGCGCCACCTATTCCCTGATAATCAAAACCGCGGACGCGGCGACCCCCACGCCCAATGTGTCAGCGTCCGCCGAGGTGTTTTCCTATTACTATGAATGCAAAGCGTTCCCGGACTATATCGTGGTCAAAGCCGAAGAGGATGGCGCCATTACCGAGGATGCGGCCGTGACCCAGTGGTGTGCGGGCGGCGCATGCGCGCCCGCGTGCTTGGGCAACTGGTGCTCCAACACCACCGCCAAAATCATGGCCCGGCCGGAGTACGTCAAATATGATGACGGCGGCATCAACCGGCTGCTCACGGAAAAAATTGTGGATAATACAAATCCCGGAAACCTGCAATGGTCATGGGACAGCGTGAACAACAGGATCATGCTGTTCAACGATCCCTCAGCCGCAACCGTGACGTACACCCCGGACAGCGGCAGTGAAAAGGTTTGCTCCTATGTTTATGACAAAGATGATGTCCTGATTACCACCGGCAAATACAGCAATACCGAAATCGTGCTGGAGTTGTCCCAGGCGCCTGGCTCGGGCATGGATATTACAGAAAACCTGGGGCCGGCCGCCACGGGCTTTACCGTGATTTCGGACATCGCGGGCGGCGACATCCGCAAGCCGGGACAGGTTTATATCCGGGGCGCGCTCAAACAGGGTGTGGCGTGCGTGCGGCTGACCGCGGACAGCGCGCCCAGCGATTCCCCGGCTTCCCCCATCCGCGTGGATGGCATACTTCTGGAACCCATCACGGGGGCCACGTACTCCCTGGGCGGACTGGGCGGCGCCAAACAGCCCGCGTTTGTTTATATCCGCCCCCATACGGGCGTGAGCGCCACGGATTCGACATTTAACGCGATCAAGGCGGTTGCCGATATCTGGAATCCGGATCCCAACGATCCGAACCTGACCATCACGCTCAACCCGGTGTGGGGTTTCGGCGGCGACCGCGTGGCGTTCATCTCGCGGCAGAACAATCCGTGCGGCGGCGCCGCGGCCGCGGGGGACCCGCCCTACACGAATTTCAATATTTTCATCCGCAAATATAACGCGGGCGCATGGACCGACTGCCTGCGCCTGACCCGCAACACCACGGACGGCGCCGAGTTCTACGGCCCCCTGGCCGCCAGCGAAATCGCATTCTCTCCGTCCGACGACAAGATTGTGTTTGCGGCCACGGATATCGGCGGCACCGGCACGGACCGCCTGTACTGGGTCAGCGCCACCAGTTCCTTCGCGGGCGCGGCCACTGGCACACAATACAACATCGCCGTGAGCGATCCGCTCATGGCCCAGTCCAACCTGGCCGGGGATTCCCTTGCCGGAGACACCATCGTGACGCTCACGTTCATGGATCCCACGTACGCCATTGGCCAGCAGGTGGTTGTCGGGGATCTGGATTTCATCACCAACCGGTTCACGAATTATGAAATCGCCACCATTCAGAGTATCGCCGGGGATACGCTGACTTTCTCGGCGCCCCTGTCCGGCGCCTACAGCGCATTCACGGCGTCCACCATGGGCACAGTGCAGTATCCGGTGACGTTCGACGCCATCGGTCAGGCGCTTTCCCCGGTCAACGAGCTGTCCTGGTATGACCCGAACTGGTCCCCCACAACCGCGCAGAACCCGAGCTGCGCCACACCCGCCAACCCGGATGCTGGGAGTTTCGGGGATTCCCTGCTTGTGGTGAGCTGGTCGCCAAGCGGCGCGGCCGACTACTATGGCATCGCCCCGGGCTATTCCACCGGATTCAACAACAATCCGAATATCGTGATGCTGTACGGAGACAAGAATTCCGTGGGTGTGTATGCCTACGGAGACAGCAACATAAAAAAAATCACCAATTTCAGCGGCAATACCATTCAGCCCTTGAAGCCCAAGTGGTCCCCGGACTGCTCCAAAATCGCATTCCTGGCGTGGGACCGCAGCCCTGGCGACACACCCTCGCAAACCAGCGTGTACGTCATCAATCTTAACGACATCCGGCCGGGCTGGGCCACGGCCTCTCTGCCCGTTACCAGCCTCACGGCCACGGGTGTGTATCCGATCTATGAGTACTCTTCGCGCAACGCCCCGGCTTATTTCCCCAACTGGAGCGCGGACGGCAAACTCGTGAGCTATTCCATCGACACCACAAACGCACTGGACCTGCTCCAGACCGGCGCAGGCAACGACAGTTTTGTAAGCACGATTTACAGCGGCCTGGATTTCGACTCGTATCTCGAATACATCGAGGATCAGCCCAACGCGCTCGGCGGTGTGTTCGCTCCCCAGGTCGTGGGTGTGGCCACAAGCACGGCCGGCATGCGCAACGAATTCGGCCTGGCCCAGTGCCCGGGAAGACTCACGGGCTCGGGCTGCCCCGAGGATCCCCCGGCATCCGGCAATTTCTCGTTCACCTTTGTGTCCCAAACCTCGGGCTCATCCGGTGTGTTGCGTGAATTGACGCTCGGAAATATTTCCACGGTCACCGCCGAAGGCGGCCTGCTGTTCCTGGACGGCATGGTCACGGCCGTGTTCCCCCCGGGCGTCATCTCCAGCGACACGGTGTTCTGGAACACCTGGCCCACGCAGTACTGCCTGGGCGCGGGTCCGGCATCCCAGACCAGCGGCGGCGCCGCCGGCAACTGCCCCGTGGAACCCAGCGGCGAGTTCATCGTGTCCGCGGGCGAAGCGCGTGAGTTTTTCCCGGACGGCACCAACTTTGCCGGCCAGGTCCGCATGATCTTCCACTATTGCGACAACGACAGCAACGGCTTTATCGACGCCAACACCGAGGGCACCCAGGTGGCCGGGTTCACATTCGACAGCGCCTCGGGCCTGTGCAAAATCGCGGGCGTTGACACCACGGGCGGAACCGTCGATGTGGACAGCCTGGCCGTTTATAACTGGGATGACGCCGCGGCTCAGTGGGTCAAGCTCGAAGGCACGGTGAACAGGACCAATAAGACAATCACGGTGTACAGCACGCATTTTTCGCGCTATGACACCTTCGGGTTCCGCACGGGCGCAGCCCCGCCGGTGATCACGCCCCTGCAACTGGTCAACGTACATACCTATCCCAACCCCTGGCGCACCACGGACGGGACGCCCCTGCGCTTTGCCGCGGACAACGCCACGGGCGACGGAACCATTCAGATTGACATTTCCGTGTACGATATCCGCGGGTCGCTCGTGACCAGCATCGCCGGCATTGTCACGCGCGCCGGCGCCGGCTACACCACGGAAAACGGCGGCGTAACCCTGGCCACATGGGACGCCACCAACCATGCAGGCCGGCCCCTGGCCTCGGGCGTGTACCTCTATTATCTACACGCAAAAGATCTCACCAACGGCACCATTGTCACCACCAAAAGCAAACTGTCCATCATCCACTAAGCCGCATGGTTGTTTGCGGGTTTTCGTTACGGTTACTGTAGACATCAGGGATATGTCGAGTCGCACACAAATATGTGGACGGTATTTTGAGCCAGACCCCCCCCGGTTTTTCAAAAATCTCAATTGAGATTTTTGATCTTATCAATATGAGCCAGCGTATCGTTGGCGTCAAAACCCTTGGGCGCCAGTTTGGCACTTAATTTAAATCTGAATATTGGCTTTGTTAATGGTATATTTTGATCTGTTCAGGGTTTTTGAGACCGCCGCCTTCAGCCACTCGGCCACCCCTCCTTTTCCACCTTAAATCTCTGTCCAGTTTTTGGGGGAATGCTCAATTCGTTCTTCGGCAGCCTGTTATTGAGCATTGCGAAGAATTAATTATTTATAGTATGTTACACATAATTAAATATGTATTGTCGCTATTCCTTGTCATCTTTGCAGTGATTTCTCTACAGGTGTATCGCCGAACAAGACAATATTAAATAGTTGAAAACATATGGGCCAGCAGGGGGTTGGTTGCGAAATATTGATTTTTTTTAATGAAGCGTCTCCCAAAGGAAAGGCTCAATTGTTTTTTTTAAAAAGACGGGTCTGAGCCCGGAGAAAAGAAAACGTAGTTGTTTTTTCCGCTGTTTTTAATTTTATACATTGCCGAATCAGCATTTTTCACAAGTGAGTGCGGGTCTCTGCCGTGCTTGGGATAAACACTGATCCCGATGCTCACGCCGATTTTTATCTCCCGGCCGTTTCTATGGTAGGGATAAGCAATGGATTTGATGATTCTCTGAGCCACATTTTCAGAGGTTTTCTCATCCCGCTGATCCGGAAGAATGATGGAAAATTCGTCGCCTCCCAGGCGGGCGATCATGTCTGTGTCGCGCAGGCATTTCTGAATGCGGCCCGCTGTTTCCTTGAGCACATAGTCGCCCGCCTCGTGCCCGAACTGATCGTTAACCGATTTGAAGCCATCGAGGTCGAGGAAGAAAATGGACAGCTTGTGGGGTGAGCGGTGGGTGCGCTTGATTTCATGATCCAGGCGCTCGAAAAACAGGAGCCTGTTGGGCAGGCCCGTGAGGTTGTCGTGGAGGGCCAGGTATTTCACCCGCTCCTCGGCCAGTCTGCGCTCCTCAATTTCCTTTTTGAGAAATTCCGTTGTTTTTTCCAGTTTGGCTGTGCGCTCCCTGACCAGATCCTCGAGGTAATCGCGATAGCGCGCCAGTTCCTGCTCATTCTTTTTGTGTTCCGTGATGTCTTTGATCACGGACAGCACGCCAATGTACTCGTTTTTGAAATAAATACGCGTGCTCGAAATCAGGATTGGGATTTTCTTGCCGTCACTTGTATTCAGCATGGATTCAAAACAACCGTTTTTGTCATCGATCACCTTTTCATCATCAAGGGAGAAGAAATCGATCCAGGGCCGGTGCAGCACATCTTTTTCTTGTTCGTATCGCAGCAATTTAATCAGAGCCTGGTTGGCGAAAACCACGGCTCCCTTGTCATTTTCAATCATGATCCCGTCATTCGTGGTTTCGATAATGCACTCAAACAGGTCCGAAGCCTTCTCTTCCTTTTCTTTGGTTTCTTCTGTCTGGCTTTTGCGCTCGTGGATATCCGTGATCACATGGACAACCTGCCTGACAACATTGCCGCCATCTTTTACCGGATATGCGTAGAAGTCGTGCCAGCGGTCGCCCAGAGCCTTTTCCTTGATTTCCACATGCGAGGGTTTTCCGGTTGCGAGCACATTGCAGAAAGCGCATTCCTTAATCGGTGTTTCTGTGTTGTGAAACACCGTGTGGCAGTGTTTCCCAATAATGTTCTCTCCATGCGCAAGCCGCTTTTTGGCCTCTGCGTTTGCCCGAACAATCCTGTGCCTGTCATCCACAATTACGATGATGGACTCAATGGCATTGAATGTATCTTCCCATTGCCTGTTTGCATCTATGGCGCTTTGCGTTTCCATAATAGATACCTGCATCCCTGGAAAAGATTCCCAATTGCTTTTCATCCATGATGCCAACCCATGCGCTCATCCTGCGCACGTGGCGCCCTGTCTCCTGATCCTTGAATTCTGCGGCCACAGCCAGCCTGTAGATGGTGTCCAGATAACTCTGGTTGATGGTTTTGTTCGCTTGTTTCAATGCAATGAGAGTGGCCTGGAGTTCCTGTGTTCTTGTGGGAATCTCCCTTCCCAGATTATCTTTGTGTGATCGGATGAGATCGTTGTACTCTTTGGCTTTGAGCAGATTTTTCACTCTGGTGGTTAATTTGCGTTTGTCCACGGGTTTGACAAAAAAATCCTCGGCGCCCGCTTCCAGGCCCTCAAGCTTGGCCCGCCTGTCTTCCAGGCTTGTGATGATTATGACAGGGATGGTCTGGGTCCGCGTATCCTTCTTGAGTCTCCGGCACAATTCAATTCCATTATCCCCAGGCATAATCACATCAAGCAAAATCAAATCCGGCGGCGGGAACCCAATGGCCTCGATCATGCTTTGGCCGTCACGGGCCTCCATGATGTCATAACCCAGAGGCCCGAGCATTTCTCCCAGAGCTCTCCGGTGGATTCTTTCGTCATCAACGACCAGGATTGCGCCTTGCCCGTTCATGTTTAGTCTCCATTGATTCTTGTATGCAATATAACGACAAACTAACCATTAAAGTTCATGCGCCCGGAAATATTTTTCGGGTGTCCATGCAGTCCGGAGGAATGTTTCCATTTCGTCAGATGGCGGTCCAAACGCAAGCTTGCGGCGCACGGCCGCGATGCAGCAACAACACCCGCACGATCTTAGTCAAAGGCTTCGTGGATGGCAAAAACGCCGGGGTTGCCGTCAGTCGATAAGGCCGTTTTCCAGGCAAATCGCACGAGTTCGGAATTGCTGTTTAAAACCAGTTTTTTTCTTGACTCTGTGTTTGTAGGTTTCCACTGTGCTGGGGTGATACCCAGGTCCGAAGCAATGAGTTTTGTGCTGTGGCCCAGTGCGCAGCGTTTCAATATGGCCAGTTCCCTGTTGGACAAAGCGTCCAGGGGATTGTTTCCATGGCCGCTGAGCGATTTCATGAGGAATTTCCGGCTGATCGCGGGTGATATATAGGTATCGCCGTGTAATACACTGTGTATGGCCTCAAGCAGTTCCTGTTCAAGAATATCCTTGAGCACATAACCGTGCGCCCCAGCTTTAAGGGCCCGAAAAGCCGCGTCCTGGCTTTCATTCGCCGTAATGATGAGAATTTTTGTGTTTATGCACTCTCTGCACAGTTGCTGGAAGATATCAAGCCCATCCATGTCCGGGAATGAGAGATCCAGAAGCACGATATTCGGCATGATTTCCCGGCACATCAATAACGTCTTCATGCCTGATTCGGTTTCCGCAACAATATCAATGGAAGTATCTGATTTAACCAGATGTCTGATACCCTTTCGGAAAAGGGGGTGATCATCGGCAATTATTTAATCATGACACATCACACTCGTCAGCATTTTTCGTTGATTCAAAATATACATGATTTTGCTTTGACTTTAAAAATACATGAAGATAGGGGGCAGGAAAGCATTTAGATTTGTGAAAATGGATTTGGTGGAATCGCGAGCAGAGGCGGTGAATTCCGGGGACATGACTGGAATCCGGCCATTGATTCCGGATCGTGTCCCCGTGAATTATTGGGACAGCTCCTAACTCGGCTCGCTCCACCGCTTAGGTCCGGGTTTTGCACACGCGCTGCCAGCAACACCTATCACCGCAAGCATACCCTACGCCTGATATTGTGGAGATGCCCGTAATGCCTGCAGTTGTTTCCTGTGGGACGTGATAGACGAAGCCGGTTATTTCGCAACGTCCCGCTTGCCTTGCATCATGCGCGTCGCATAAAATTTTTCAATTGATCAACAGATACCCTAAGGACAGACCCGGCAGTAACGCTTTTCGCATTGAAAACTCCAGTTGAAGGATGTTGGCAAATGTCGTTGCCATAGGCAAAATATCCGCGTTTGATATTATTTTATGAATGGGTAGCGACATATTTATTATGACGTTATGATATTTGAACGTTGTATTTATGTCGTGAGTTTGGAGGCTTCGGTTTTGAAAGACAAAAATCACGTCATACTTATAAGGCCGGCACCCATGAAAGATGCGCATAGGGTGCATTTTTATATCCCTCTTGGTCCTTTGTATCTCGCGGAGTCTCTTATTGGTGCGGGGTATGACGTTTCTATCGTTGACGATTATAACGAAGAAGCCCTGTCGAGTGTCGATCGGCTTTTCTCAGACAAAGTACTCTGTTTCGGTATTTCCACCATGTCGGGCACTCAATTGTCGAACGCGCTGACCATTGCGCGGGCGCTGCGGGCGCGCTATCCCGACATCCCTCTGGTCTGGGGCGGAGTACACGTTACGGCGCTTTCTGAACAAGTGCTTTCCAACAAACTTGCCGATTATATTGTGTGGGGCGAGGGTGAAGCGTCGATCCTGCCTCTTTTAGACGCAATACGGAGACAAGATCGCAATGTCCTACGCGGGGTTCCTGGAATCGGGTTTAAAGCAAACGGCGAACTCCATATAGGTGGTAATTCGGGTTACACGTCGCTGGATCGCGTGTTCCAACTTCCGTATCATCTAATTAACATGGACCGGTATTATCGCGTGCTCTCCATCGGAGCAAAAAAAGAATACCCCGTCTGGACATCGCGTGGCTGTCCCTTCCGATGCAAATATTGCAGCAATTCGAGTGCCACATGGCCGAATACGCGTGTGCGCTTTCACTCCCTCGATCACATAGTGAATGACATCCGAACGCTTGTGAATATTTACGGCGCCGACATGATAACTTTTGCAGACGAGTGCTTTCTTATCAACCAGCAGCGATTCCTAGATATTCTGAAAGCAGTCAGAGAAGATGGTATTACCGTCAAATATCGTTTCACAGCCCGTGTGGACTTGCTGCTGCAACTCAAGGAGAAAACGTGGGAACAACTCAGGGAATATGGTGTTGTGCATATCGGCTCGGCGCCCGAGTCTGGTTCGCAAAGAATCCTAACCTACCTTGGGAAAAAAACCACTCTCGAACAGATATATCGACTTGATGAACTGCTCACAAAATATGGTTTTTTTAAATCCTACAATATCATGATCTGCACGCCGAGGGAAACCAGGGACGACATGAAACTGACACTCAGGCTTGTATGCGATCTCGCGCGAACCTCGACATCTTCGCCCTATCCCTTCGGCACTTTGAACAAGTACATCCCGCTGCCCGGCACGGAACTTTACGAAGACGCCATCCGATGCGGTTTTGTCCCCCCCGCCGACATCGAGGAATGGGGAAAATTCGACTTCGACCATTTCAAAGGACACAAAGATGTCGTCCGGCCATGGATCAAGGAAAGTGACCACGACTTCATATGGGAAGCCATCGAACTAGTGGAAAAACTTAACGCCCGCATGAAGGGAAAAGAAACCGATCTGGCCGCCGTCCAGGAAACATTATCTGAAATCGAGCGACTCATCAGTTCCTGATAATTGCTAAATCCGCACAGATAGCACCTGGCAACCCAGGTTTGAGTGAAAACGGCATTGGGCGTGGTGCCGTGGTATGATTTGCTTTTCAGGTTCTGCTTAACCCATTTGAAGAAGATTTCGATTTGCCAGCGGGCTTTGCAAATGGAGGCGATGGTGGATACGGCCAGGGTGAAATTATTGATAAGAAAGGAAAAGAGACGGCCTGAATCCTCGTCTTGCCAGATAATGTAGCGCAGGGCATCGCTGAGTGTGGTGCGTGCCACACTTTTTAGCCCCAAGTGGTACCATTCGCTCTGAGCCGTCAGTCCCGTGACGATGTCCCTCAGGCTGTCGTGCCCTTTGCACTGCGCGTACAACAAACCAATACGTGAATTCCTTGACAGAACTGTCTCCCCCGTGGGTTTCCACGAGCGTATCAAATTGCTGTCTCGGGAGAAATTGTAGCAATTGATTCAGGACGGTGTTAACATGTCTCATGGCTTGAATCCCCCTCTCGTAGAGTGCACAATCTCATCCTACGGGGTGTGGCAGGGCTCTTCAAGCCTTTGTTTTTTTACCGGACAGATGTGAAAGTCCATAGCAAAGTGCCACGGGCGTAAGCCCGTGGGTTTCTAAGCTGCGATATTTATGATGACGCTATGTATAGTTTTTAAAATCTGGAGGCATCCGCTTCGCTTCCCGGCTGCAATTCCTTATTCAGAAAACCGTCTCCGGCATACTTGCGCATTTATAAAAGAGTTGTGTATGCAGCGGGTTATATGTTAATCTTTATTGTGTTTTCAAGGGTGTTGCACCCTTAGAAAACCTTGCCGTAACTTGGTGAACCATGAAACGCCGGGGGGAGCGGCAGGGAACACAGTATTTTTGCCACAGTATGCATTATTTTGAACTTTAGTTTGCGATAGTATAAAAATCAGGACTAATGGGAGAGATTTGTGAAATATATCAGATACTGCAAAAAGTGCATCATGCCTGAAACCAAGCCGGACCTTAAGATAGACGATGAAGGGGTGTGCAGTGCCTGCCGATATATGGAGAAAAGAGAGGTAATCGACTGGCAGAAGCGCCGCGCGGAGCTTGTTGAGATCCTCGAAAAATACCGCTCCAAGGATGGGACCAGATATGATTGCGTGATCCCCGTGAGCGGCGGCAAGGACAGCCATTACCAGACCATCAAGATGCTCGATATGGGCATGAATCCCCTTTGTGTGACGTCCACCACGTGCAGCCTGTCCGCAATAGGGCGGAAAAATATCGAGAACCTCAAGGGGCTCGGGGTGGACTATATCGAAGTGACCACGAACCGTATTGTGCGCAGGAAGATGAACCGCCTCGCGCTCACGGAGATTGGCGACATCTCGTGGCCCGAGCATGTGTGCATCTTCACGATTCCGGTCCGTGTGGCCGTGCGCTTCAATGTGCCGCTCATCGTCTGGGGCGAGAACTCGCAGCATGAATACGGCGGGCCCGCGGTTGCCGCGGAGAATAAAGTGCTCACGCGAAGGTGGCTTGAGGAATTCGGCGGCATGCTGGGGCTGCGGGTAAACGACCTCGTGGGCGTGGAAGGCATAGAGAAGAAACATCTTATCCAATACCGCTATCCCGACGACGAAGCCCTTTCCCGGGTCGGCGTCACAGGGATCTTCCTGGGCTATTTCCTGCCCTGGGACGGATACAGCAATGTGCTGATTTCCCAGGCCAAAGGCTTTGACACCTATCACAAATCCGTGGAGGGCGCCCTGGTCAATTACGAAAATCTTGACAATCAGCAAACCGGGATACACGACTATTTCAAGTTTCTTAAGTACGGTTTCGGCCGGGCCACGGATCAGGCGTGCCTTCACATCAGGCGCGGCCGCCTGATGCGTGAAGAGGCCGTGGAAATTGTCAAGGAGCACGACGGCAAGTTCCCCTGGGTGTACCTGGGCCACGGCATCGAAGAGGTGCTTGAGGATATCGACATGTCTATCGATGATTTTATTAGGATATGCGACCAATTCACCAACAAGAAATTATTCCTTACGGACTCGCGCGGCAATCTGAAAAAAGACAGGCACGGAAATCTCACGAAAATCAATTACGATAACGTATGAGCAGCGTGGCGGTTATTGACTATGGGATGGGCAATATCGACTCCGTGGTTCGCGCCGTGGAAATGTGCGGCGGAACGCCGGTGTTGACGTGTGAAAACAGCGATCTCCAAACAGCTACTCACATCATTCTGCCCGGAGTGGGCTCGTATCAACAGGGAATGGACCGGTTGAACAGCCTCTCCCTGGCCGGGATGCTTGAAGAACAGGTTATCGGGAACAGGATTCCTTTCCTGGGCATATGCCTCGGCATGCAGTTTCTCGCCGCCACAGGGTTTGAGGGCGGGGAAACGGCCGGGTTGGGGTGGATCGGGGGCAGGGTGGTCAAAATTGTTCCGGAAAGCACCGATGAGCGCATTCCGCACGTTGGCTGGAACGAGGTCCTGTTTGATTCGGAAACGCCTCTTTTTGACAACATCCCATCCGGCAAGGATTTTTATTTCGTTCACTCCTACCACTTTGTTTGTGACAATCCATCCCATGTGCTCGCCACCACGCCGTACGGCGGCGGGGTTGTGTCCGCGGTAGGCCGGGATAATATTTTCGGGGTTCAGTTTCATCCCGAAAAAAGCCAGAAGCGCGGCTTTCAGATTCTCAAGAATTTTCTCGCTATGAGTTGATATGGTAAAAATCAGGCTTATCCCCACGCTTCTTTATAAGGAACCCGGACTTGTCAAAGGCGAGATGTTTGACAGTTGGAGGCGCATCGGCGGGGTGGTCCAGTCCATCAGGGTTTACAACCTCAGGGAGGTTGACGAGCTTGTTTTTCTGGACATCACGGCGACCAAGGATCAGCGGACGCCCGACTTTGCCGCCATTGATGAATTCGCGGACAACTGTTTCATGCCCTTCGCTGTGGGGGGCGGCATTAGAACCACGGAAGACATCCGCCTGCTTCTCAGGGCGGGCGCCGACAAAGTCGTGATCAACACGCAGGCCGTAAGCAATCCTGAAATCATCCGGCGGGCGGCAGACATGTTCGGCTCGCAGTGCATCGTGGTTTCTATTGACGCCAGGAGGAGCGGCAACGGGCATGAGGTTTACACCCATTCGGGCGCAAAGGCCACCGGGCTGGACCCCGCCGCACATGCGCGGAACGTGGCGGCATCAGGCGCAGGCGAGCTTATCGTCACATCCATCGATCAGGACGGCATGATGTCGGGGTATGATCTCGAACTCATCAGAGCTGTGTCTGAATCGGTCTCCATTCCCGTGATAGCATCGGGGGGCGCCGGGTGTCCGCAGGATTTTGTGGACGCCGTCAACATGGGGAAAGCCTCCTCAGTCGCCGCGGCTTCGATCTTTCATTTCACAGAAACCACGCCCTCCGAAGTCAAGGCGCATATGAAGGATTCAGGCCTTAATGTAAGAATATAAAGCCTTAGTGGTTCACGATTGGCGGCTATGGAAATAAGGCAATGAAACTGTACATTTCCGATCATAACAGAGTCCTGGCGAGCCTTAGGAAACATCCGGACGTTGAGGAGACATCCCTGGTCAGCGCGGACGCGGCGGTGGTATGGCAGGACTACCGTGATCTCAACCGCGATATTATCATGTTTTGCAACGCCATGGGCATGCCTACATTGGTGATGCAGCATGGCGGGTACCAGACAACCGATTACGTGCCTCCCACCAGGGACAACCCGGATCACTTCCCTTTGTTCGCCTCCCGGGCCATGCTGTGGGGTGTTGCGGAAAAGGAACGCATGCTGGCGGCGGGATACGATCCCCAAAGAATGATCGTCACCGGGTGCTCCATTTTCGATGATCTGCCTGTGCGAAAAGCGCATTCTGGAGTGAACGTGGTTTTTTTCCCAATAAAATGGGGTGTGGAAATTCATGAGAATTACACAATTTTAAAAGCCCTGCTTGAAATGGGGCGATACCGCGTAATAACGAAACTTGTGAAAAACTCATTTGAAGAAAAGGAATACGCCAAGCTGCATGAGCAGTATGGCGGAGAAATGGTTGTGACATCTCTTGATTCGCCGGGCCATATCCAATCCATAAACAATCTGCTTGAAGTGGCTGATGTGATAATTCTGCCCTGGGAAACCACGGCGTCCCTGTTCGCATACTGCATGGATATCCCGTTGATTTTTACCAATGTTATGGAACCGAGAACATTTTTAGGCTCCCGGGTGAAGTGCGATTTTCTCGCATCCGCGGGCGGCCTGGTTGTCAATGATCTTAAAGACCTTCCCGCCGCAGTGGATTATTTTGTGGAGCATCCTGAGTTCATGAGAGAGGACCGGCTCAAGACCGCGGCCCAATACGCGAATTTCGGCGCCGGGGGCAAGGCCGTGGACAAGGTTGTGTCCACGATCAAGGCGGCCATTGAAAGCGCCCCCGGGGATTCTGTCAAGAATGCGTGTTATGCGCGCCTGAATCCCGCGGACGCCGCAGCCCTGTCTGAAAAAATCATCGAGGATTTTGATTTCAAGGGCGAGCGCGCGTTCAGGACATACGCACAGGGGCTGCGGAGCGAAAACGCATACACCGTCATGGAATCGGTGACGGGTTTCCCCGGGGATTACGTCCTGGCGGACATTCCCGCTGGCACGGATTATGGCGTGCTGGCATTTTCAGCCGAGCATACGGTTTCGACGCTGATTGGAAAACAGGCAAAGCGCATGCGGCTTGAACACATGAACGGCCGCGTGGCGCCGGGCGCGGTCAGCATTGTCTTCGACACAAATTATCCGCGCAGCATGTCCGAACTGGAGACAAAAGCGGAGCAGTACGAAAGGGTGCTGAAGCCGGGCGGGGAACTGCACATGTACCTGCGCAACCCCGGGGGGTTGCGGACGCGGGTCAAAGCCGCGGTTATGGACAACGCGCCGCGGCCCGGCGCCGGGCAATGCCCCGGCTTGAAGCAGGTGCATGAATGCCTGGTGCGCGCGGGGTTCCGCCGCGTGTCCGTGGAGGGCATTCACCCCAAGAAGTTATATTTGAGTTCGGAATCGGCTGCTGTGAACAAAAAGCTCAGGATCCTCGGCGCGTTCTACCACGCTTTGTACAAACTGCTGCCTGTGAACCTCGCAAACAATTTTATCCTTGTGTATAAGAAGCAAAGGTAACACCGCGGCGCGCGGTGTTTTTGTGAACGCGTTTCCTGCATCCAGCAAGGTCCGGTTTATGAGCGCAGCCTGCGCGGGATTTTCTGCAACGTACCCATAACAATGCGGAACCGGTGCGGCCGACCGTCAGTGCAGGCGTCCGGCTGAGATGTACAAGCCCGACTTGTAGTTCGGGAACACATTGCGAATGATGGCCATGGGGTTGTTCACGTCCACATGGTTATTGGCAAAGCGGAAAATGCGCACCTCGTCATTGTCCGAAGAAAAGGCCACGGCGAGTTCGTCGATGCCGTCGCCGTCGAAATCCCCGGCCGCCGGGTTGAGGCCCCCGTAGTAGCCGGGGATGAGCTGGACCACATGCTCGGTCTGGACCAGTCCGCCGTCCTGGTATTTATAAACGCTCATGCCGCTGTTGCCAGCGGCTTGTGTCACAGCGATTTCATCCATGCCGTCGCCATCGAAGTCGCCGGCGGTCACGTAGCAGCCCCTGCCTTCTTCCGGAAACAGGCTGCGGATATCGGCGATCATGTCGGCGGTGGAAATCGACCGCCCCTGGCTTTTGAACACGCGCAGATGGGAGTCGCCGCTGATCAGGCACACCACGAGATCGTCGAAGCCGTCGCCGTCCACATCCCCGGCCGCGGGGTGCGCGCCCACAGCTCTGCCGCCGAAAACCGTGGCCATATCCGAGAAAAGAACGGGCTGGCCCGAACTCATATCGAATATTTTGACTTCGTTCCAGCCTGTGATTACGGACAGAATGAGTTCCTTGCGGCCGTCGCCGTTGAAATCCCCGGACGCGGGTAAGACGCCGCCTGAATAGCCGCCCTGGGGTGCGAACACGTCTTTGAGTTGCGTTGTGTGGGCGCTGAAATTGATCTCGCCGCTTTTTGCGTTGTAATCAAAGATGCGAATGTCATCTCCGGCAAACGCCGGGGCCAGGGCGAGCTGGGCGTGGCCCGGGGTTGTGAAACTGTCGATGAAGGGAAAGAGGCCGTTGGCAATTTCCGGGTACACGGTGTTGGCGGTCTGGTGAACCGTGAGGCTGCCATTGTCGCAGGACAGGACCGCAAGCTGGTTGTTGCCGTAGATAGGGGACAGGACCAGGGAATCGGCGGCCGGGCTGCACGGGGGCGTTGTGGCGAATGTATCCTGCGTTACCTCGGGCACATCCGTGGGCAGGCCCACGGTGGGGTCGGTAACGTCGGGCTGGGTTACGCCGAAGCCTGCGAAGTCTGTTTCCAGATTTCCGGTCAATGTGTTGGCGAAATCGTCGTAAACGATGAGCGCGGCGCGGCCCAGGGGGTTTCTAAGGAACCAGATAATGTCCTCGGACATGCCCCTGTGCGCGCTCCGCAGGGTGCCGACGGGCAACTCCTGGGCCATGCGGCCGCTGTTGGTAAAGTGTTGCTGGTACACCACCTGGTTGGTGAGGGAATCGTACACGAAGATGGTCATTTCCAGTTGAATGTTCCCGGGATCCTTGACGTCGCATTTGTCCACATCGCCGATCATGGCGTAGCGCACGTTCAGCATCTCCGCATAATCATCAGCCGCGGCCCAGTTGAATCTCTGGTTCACATCTTCCAAATAGTAGGAGTTATAAATTTTACGGTATATGTCATTGGAGATTCGCTGGAATGTGACGGGGTCCACCATGTTGAATCCCATGTCATCGGGCAGCATGGTGGAAAAGGCTTCTGTGAGGGCGCGGTCAAGCCCGCCGCGCTCTTTTTCAAAAAAACCCAGGTTCCATTGCTGGGGGATGAAGTCGTCGAGTTGCCCGCGGTTGAATCGGATAGGGGTCCAGACCCCGAAGAGCGCCACGCTGTCTTTGTTCAACTTCGCAGCGCAGGTCCTGTCTGCGAACAGGCTCAGAGCAGCCAGCACGGAAATCACGGCAATAAGCGCCAGACGTTTCATGGTAGTACCTCCAGGCACATCTGTGCCGCCGGAGTGAACCGGCGGGCTTGACCGCGCGCGGACATGTGACAAACGCGATACAAGAACCTGCTGTGCGGCCAGGTTTGTTCCCTCACATTCTACTCATACGCTGAGCATAGAACAATCTTACACCTGGCGCGTGCGGAAGTGGCGGCGGGTTCGGGGAGCCCGAATCCATGAGAGTAAAAATGGATTCGATAGCAAATTCTCTCAGTAAGAAAAGTATTTTTACCCATAAATCCCTGCATTCATTTCTGAGATTGCTATAGTGGACTTCACCCCCAATAAAAAACAATCCTGGCAGGTTGCGCAAGGCGGGATGCCATGCAATCTGCCAGGATTTGTTTGCTCAGTTTGTTGTGTATTACTTATTCATTAATCACAACTTGGCGGCGGCATCCACAATCTCTGGGAGTTTTTTTTAAACTCATCCTGTGCTTCTTCCTTGCTCTTGGGATGGCGTGGTCTTGGGACAACCTTCCTCCAACCGTTGCGATTGAACAAATCGTACACAAAGTCATCGGAAACCTTCATTCCCAACTTATTCTCGATTCGCTTTTGCACGTCCCATGCAGTGATAATCAGCCCTTTTTCGGCGTCGCTTGCAAATTCGTTGAGAAGTTCTGTTTCTTGATCCAACGTCAGGTAAGAGCTTCTTCTCCCGCCTCTGCCTTTGAGGATAAATCCATCCGGACCATTCTTGTTATACAAATGGACCCACTGGTGTACTGTTCCCGTGGTTACGCCGACCGTATCTGCAGCATCGGCAGGTGTTAATCCTTTTGTTTTGATTAAGTAGATGATTTGCCATCTTTGAAATTGTTCCTTGCTTTCCGCCTGCGACATCCTATCTTTCAGATTTTCCGTCGTTAAATAATCAACTATAACTGTTTTCCTCAAGCAATCATCCCCCAATTTATCTATTGAGGGTAGTATATGCTTTTAGTTTAATGTTTGCAAGCGGAATTATATAAAACGTCCAAACGATAATCCCATCCCGGATATCACTGCTATGGATGAGCCTGTATTATGCGCGGCTCTGAACGGTCATTCTGTTGCGCCATTTGGGCGCTGCGCCGGGTGCGGGCGGATTATTTGATGATGGCGAGTTTGCCTGTTCCTGTTCTTGTGTAGATGCCGTCGGACACGGTGATTTTGTAGATGTAGACGCCGGAGGCCACGGCGCGTCCGGAGGAGTTGCGCGCGTCCCAGGTCGCCAAATCCAGGCCGCGGCCGCTTATGCTGTTTGAGCCGTCGAGTGCGGCATCGAGTGTGGTGAGGCCGGTGGCCGCGCCGGTGATAGTGCGCACCAGGGCGCCGCGCATGTCGTGGATGCTGATGGTTGTGTACAGTTCGCCGGGCGCGCCTTCCTCCTGGGTGTTGAAGGAGCTGCCCAGGTCGATGTTGAAGGCTATGGGGCCGTCTCCGGAGCGCCACGGGTTGGGGTATGTGTGCGGATTTTCCAGGTGCAGGGGCCGGATAACGAACGGGGCCAGAGCGCCGCGCGTGAGCACTTTGGGGTCGTACAGTGAGAAGTGGTTGGTGGCCACGGTGATGGTGTTGCGGTCCGGGTCGATGGAGCCGTCGAGCCGGATCCAGGATCCGGCGGGGCTGCACACGGCGGAGCCGGCGTCGCACCAGTAGTAGACATAGATTTTGTTCTCGTCCAGGGTCTGGCCCGGGCTGCCGGTGTCTATGATGCCGTTGTTGTCGGCGTCGTCATAGTGGAAGATCATAAGGATATCTTTATCGAAGACAATGCCGTCCGGGAAGAATTCGCGCGCATCGCCAGTGCTGACGAGCAGGTCTTCGCCGTCCGGGGACGCCGGGGGCGAGGCGGGTTCGGTGGCGGACAGCCGGGTTTCGGCATGCAGTGCGCCGGATGGGATGACAGTCACAACGCCGCCTTTGAGGAACATGAGCCCGCCGCCCGCGGTCACGGTGCTTTCAGTGTCCAGGTACATGGTGCGCAGAGCGCCGGTAGTGGTGGCGCTTTGGGTCACGTAGGTGAGGGCGTTGCCGGCTGCGTTGGGGCAGCTTGCGCCCGCGCATTGGGTGAGGCCGAATTCGTTGTTGGCGCTTTCGCCCACGCGCTGGGTCACGTAGTTGGCAGGGCTGGCCGGGGCCACGTAGGTGACGTGGTTGTCGAAATTTTTGCCTGTGAAGAACAGGGCCATGAGGTCCTCGTTTTTTTGCAGGCCGCGGAAGTCCACGGTTCCGGTAGAGTCCACGGAGTAGATGGCCATGGTGTCGTCGGCGCTGAACGAGGGGAAGATGGCGGGACCCTGGGTGCAGGCGGTTGTGGAGCATTCGTGAATTTTGTATACGCCCGCGGCCGAGAGGCTGGCAATGGGCAGGGCGGCTTCGCTCAGTTTGATCATATACACGCTGGCTGGGCTGGGGCTGCCCACGCCGTCCACGGCGATGAAGATGATTTTGCTGCAGTCGTGCGCCCAGCGCGGCTGGACCGCGTAGGTGTAGCCGGGCAGGGCGGTTACCTGCGCGGGCGTGTTGTTGCTTTCAAGGTACAGGCCGGAGGTTTTCGAGCCGTTGAGGATCCACAGGTCGGCGCCGATGTTGGCGGGCGGCTTGGCCATGGAGGACACGATACTGTCGGCATAGGACGCGTAGGCGCCGCCGCAGGCGCAACCGCTCCAGTCCGAATCGGCCCAGCGTTCATTGTCCGCGTCCACGTTGGTGAGGCGTTTGCCCGCGGCATGCAGTTGCTCCAGGGTTTTGGCGTTGTCGCCGCCGTTGGCGGCAACGGCGTACAGGTCCAGTTCCGTGGCCGATGTTTTGGCGGAGAAGATCACGAACTGGCCGTCGGCGCTCCAGGTGATGCCCGAGCCCGCGCGCAGCGGGATATTGTCCAGGGTGAGCTTGGTGGAAGCGTTCCATGCGCCGGCCGTGTGTGTGCGCGCGTACAGGTTCCAGCAGTTGCAGCCGGAGCTGTCAAAGGACGCGTAGGCCACGGATGAGCCGTCGTGGCTCCACACGGGGTTGATGATGAGCTGGTCGCCTGCGCCGGCGATTTCCGTGGATTCGCCGCCGGGCCAGATCACGGTGGAGTTGCTGCGCACGAGCAGGTAGACTTTCTGGTCGCGCCCGCCTTGGCCGGACAGGGCCGCGCCGTTGGACGTGGGTGTGACGGTGATGGCCTGGGCATCGGGTGCGGCGGCCTTGATTTTAACCCAGCCCACGCCCGCGCTGAGGGCCACGGTTACGGTGGTGGGCGAGCCCGTGGTGGTTCCCTGGTGGGTTTCCGATATATAGGCGCCGGTGCCGCCCAGGTTGCCCAGGGTGATGTCGATGGATTTGGACGCGACCGGGCCTGTGGAGATTACGGTGTCGTTTTCATCCATGAGTTTTACGGTCACGAGTTCATAGTCCGCGCCGCCTGGTTCGAGCACGCCTTCGGGGTCGTCCGCAGAGTCGCTGTCGAATTGTGTGATGAACAGGTACCCGCCGGTGGTGTAGCGGTATTCACAGGACGGCGAGGTGGCGGCCACATTGCCGGCGCGGTCCACGGCCTTGATTTTAAAGTAATAGGACGAGCCGCTGGTGAGGGTGGTGCTGTTGGTGAAAGACATGCCGGCCTGGTTTGCGCCGTCGGTGAGCGGGTCGGCGCCGCTGTTTGTGCCGAAGTAAACCCAGTACGAAGCCACGCCCGCATTGGTGGACGCGGGGTTGTCGCCCGGGGAGGTCCATTCCATGAAGGGGCCGGTGGGCGCCGTGTAATTGTACTGGCCGCCCCAGGTGAGAACCGAGCCGCCCGAAGCGCTGCGCAGGGTGATGTCGCCGCAGGCCGGGGCATTGGGAGCGGCCGTGTCCACCTTGGCCGTGCTTGCGGATGTGTATGTGGCCTGGTTGCCCACGCGGTCGGTTTCGATGTACCGGTACTGGTAGCATTTGCCCGAGGCCACGGTGGTGTCGGTGTGGGGCGAAGAAGCGGGGTTTGCGGCCAGGTCGGACCAGGTGCCGAACGCGGCGCAGTTTCCGGTGCCGTCCTGAAGGCTGGCTTCGCGCCGCTGGAGCATGCGCGAGGCCATGCCCGAGCCCGTGTCCGTGCCGTTGGTGAAGCTCACGGCCACGCTGGTTGTGGTGTACCAGCCGTCGGTGTAGCTGATGCTGCCGCCCGCGGGCGCCGTGATGTCGCGGGTGAGGGTGTATGCGCAGGTGTTGGTGTTGTTTACGTTATCGTAGGACGTGATGGTGACCGCGCCGTTCTGCGTGGTGGATGTGGTGAAATTGAACGCGCAGGAATAGGGCGAGGCCGTGTCGTCGCCGCAGCCCGAGAGGCTGGACGGGGACGGGAAATTGACTTTCTGCATGCCGCTCAGAGCATCGGCGGCAGTGACCTGCACGGTGAACGCGCCGCCCGAAGAGGCGTTGCTGTACCACAGTTGCGCGCCCGTGCCCGGGTAGTACACGTTGGCTGCGGATTCGCTGATGGAACTGATGGAGCAGGTGGGTGCGGCCAGGTCGCAGGTGCGGGCCGCGCTCACGGATGTGCCGGTGCGCCCGGCGTTGTCGCCCACGCGCATTTCCATTGTGATGTTGGCTGCGTTGGTGGTGCAGGTCACGCTGGAAATGGAGCATGTGCCGCTGGATGCGCTTGTGCCGCTCCAGTTGTCCGTTGCGCTGCGCCACACGCCGTTGCACAGGCCGCCGTCGCCGCTGCAGCGGTATTCGCAGGTATTGTCTTTGAGCATGCTGCCGGCGTCGGACACGGTAGCGGAAATATCGAATGTGGCGTCCACATATTGGTTATTGTAATCGGTGTTATCCGCGTCGGGCGTGTTCACGGTGGGGTCGGTGCCGTCGTACCGGATGGTCCACAGTTTTACGGGCGTGGACTGGTTGCCTGCGTTGTCCCGCACTTTGATCCAGAAGCAGAACGTGCCCTCGCCCGGGGATACGTCATTGGTCCAGGTGAGCACGTTGCCGATGTAGCCGCCGTCGCCGTCAACCACGGAAGTGCATTTGCTGCCGTAGTAGACCCAGTAGGACGCCACTCCGGACAGGCCGTTGTCTGTGGCCGCGTTCCATGTGAAGCAGGGGTCGCTGCTGATGGCCTGCCAGGTGTTGTCGGGCAGGGCCGCGCCCGAGCACGTGCCGTTGTCATCCACCACCGAAGCCATGGTGGGGTTGTTGGGCGGCTGGCGGTCGATGATCACATTATCGTCCACGGCGTAGCCTTCGAGCCAGTCGTTGGCGCGGTCATCGTCCTTGTCGCGGGCGATGGCTTTGACGCAGTAGCGGCCGTCGCTGGGCAGGGTGGACCACGTGGTCACGCAGTAGGAGGGGTCGCAGTCCGGGCTGTCGCTGTCCGTGGCGATATCGGTATACGCGCCGCACCCGCCGCTGTAGGGGGCGTACTGGAATTTCACGAACGCGATGCCGGTTTCGTCGCCTTGCGTAACGTCGCTGGCCCCGGCTTCGATGTCCACGGGCCCGGCGTTGATGTAGTCCGGGGCGTCCAGTGTGACCAGGGGCGCGGTGTCGTCGTCATCCACCACCGTGTAGTTCAGGGCCGTGCATGCGCCGCTGCGACCCTTGCTGCCTTCCCCGGTCACGCAGTCGTAGTCCACGTCCAGGGACGCGGCCGGGCTGCAATCCTTGTTGGCGCCGCGGTCATTGTCATCATCTTCGAGCGCGCACACGAACTCGATGGGCGTGCCCAGAATCTGGGTGAGCGGGATAAACTGCACAGCCGAGTGGGAATTGATGTGCCAGTCATAGGATGCTGTGACTTTTGCGTAGCGCGCATAGAATTCCGCAAATTCGGTTTCAATCACGTTGGCGCCGATGGTGCCGGACAGCAGAATGCGCACATCCACTTTATTGGCGCCTGTGTTCCAGGAATTGATGGTCGCGGCGCTGGTTGTGTCGAGCAGAGTGAATTCGCGGGTGGTCCACGCATGCACGCCGCTCACGGTTTGTCGCGTGGTCCACGCATCCCAGGCCGTGCCATTGTGGCGGCGGGTCTGGATGGTCATGGACAGCTCGGTCTGGTTGGGATTGCATGAGAATGGCCAGATCACGGAGCACCATTCGGCGAGCGTGGTCTGGAGGCTCACTTTGAGAATCATGCGGTCAATGACAAAATAATCTTCCTTGCCCGCGCGGTCCACGCTTGCAGCCGAGAACTCGGGGAGCGAGACTTCTTCCCAGTCCCCGCCGCCATCGCCCAGGGCGATGGTTTCCTGTTCGCCGAACGTGGAATAGTCCTCGAGGTACCAGTGGATCTGGCTGCCCGAGCGCACGGCCGTGGCTTCGTCGATTTCCACGCCCGATGGCGCGGCGGCTGCGTCCGCGGTGCGGTACCCGCTGTCCCAGGCATAGGTGTTGGCCCCGGACAGGGGTTCCTGTGCGAAGAACATGGAGCAGGACTTGAGGCCAGTATTGATGCAGGTGAAGGTTTCGCTCTGGTCGTCGCCGGTGCGCGTGTGCGGGCCCGTGTCGATGAATACCGAGTAGTTGGTGTTGCTGTCAAAGATGGTGCTGGACAGGGGGGTCAGGTTGCCGGCGTCGGGCTGGGTCAGATCGTCATCCGTCATGGAGAAGCTCTGGGCCGAGGTCCAGCTCACGTGCGTGGCGTTGCTGTACGCGCCGTCGCAGCGTTTGGACGGGCTGGAGTTGGTGCAGGAACTGACTGCGCCCACGCGCCAGTAATAGGTGGTGGACGGGGTGAGCACGCCGTAGCCCATGGTTACGCTGGTGCTGGAACCCATGTTTTTGGACATAATCAGGTTGCTGAACCCGCTGTCCGTGGCGAGCTGGAACCAGTACGCGGAAATGCCGCTGCGGTCGCTGACCGTGTTCCACGAGAAGTTAAAGCTGCCGTTCTGTCCTGTATCGGTTGTGGACGACACCGCGAGGCCTGTGGTCGTGTCAACACCCTTGTCATCCACATAGGAATTGGACACATAGACCAGGTTGGGGTTGGATTCGCCGCAGTTATTGAGTGTGTTCCAGGCATTGGCCGTGGGGATGGCGCTGGTCCACGTGCGGCACGTGTACAGGTCATTGCCCGAGCAATTGTCGTAATCCCAGATTTCAATGAGCGTGGTGGGCGTTTCCGTGCGGCCCACATTGGCGGTCTTGGTCACATCCACGATGTCCACGAGGCCGTGGTTTTCCACGCGGTTGCTTTCACTGCCCGCGCAACTGCCGTTGAGGCACACCAGGGCGTACCAGTCGGGGTCGCCGTTGTTGCAGGGCCACCACTCGTCGCCGCCGCTGGGGGCGTTGTTGATCTGCGTGGCCGTGACCGTGCTCGAGTCCGAACTGTTGGTGGTGGCCGCGGGCGCGCCCGTGGCCACCGTGGTGTACCAGTAATGCACGTCGCCGTACCACACTTCGCCCACGGGGTTGCCGTACATGCGCAGATAATACGTGCCGGCTGATGCGGGCGTATAGCACAGGGAGAACTGTTCATAGCCGCCGCTGTCGTCGTCGCTTGCCACCACTGTGCCGCACGCGCTGTCGCTGCACAGTTGCGCGCGCACATTGCCGATGCCGCCGATGGAATTGAAGCAATAGCGCCGGCCCGTGCTCAGCGCGGCTTTATACCAGTCGTAATTGTCCGTGTTCACACTGTAATTGTTCAAAGAGTGCGGACCGTGGGTGTTGACCGTGTTCTCGGTGGGCACGAGCGTGGTGGCGCCCGCTCCTGTGTCATCTGTCGGGTCCCACTGGTCCAGCCATTCGGGCTGGTGGATATCCTGGTACACGCAGTTGCTGTGCGTGGTGGCTTCCACGTTGCCCGCATAGTCCGTGCTGCGGTAGCGCACATATTGCGTGCACTGGCTGCCGTAAGCGCAATACACCTGTACGTACGCGCCCGCCGTGCCCGGCGTGCATGTGTTGGCCGTATCCACACAGTAAAGCGTCTGGGCCGCGCCTCCGGACATGCCCGAGCCGGATGCATCGTCAGGATTCAGGTAAATGCCCACAGGCGACTGCGGGGACGCGCTGGCCGAGCAGTTGTTGGTCCAGTCGTCCGTGGTGGCGGGTTTTTGCAGATCCTGGCGGATGCGCTCGGAATTTACATCCTCGGTGTTGCCCACAGCGTCGCGGCTGAAATAGCGCAGGTAGCGCACACACACGCTGCCGCTGGCGCACGCGAAATTAATGGGCGTGCTGTACGCGGTGGCCGGTGTGCACGTATTCGTGGTATCCGTGCAGTACCAGGTGCCGGCCTGGCCCCCGGTCATGCCCGAGCCGCCGTCGAGGATGCTGAGCGTGACATTGACCGAGCCCGAGTTGGTCCAGTCGTCGGTCCAGTTGTCCGCGGTGGAAGGCTTGGGCGTGTCGCACGTGCGGGTAAGCGTGGCGCTGGTGCTGGTGAGCCCGGCCTCGTTCGTGGCCCGCAGCTTGAGGTTCAAGACCTCGCCGTCCGTGCATATTACGCGGTGGTTGCACAGGGAATCGGCCGCGAACCAGGTGGCTCCGTTGTTCTTGGAGTACTCGCAGCTCGCCACCGTGGATTGCGTATCCGCGGCGTCGATGCTCAGCGTGAACGGGCTGCTCACATAAACACCGTATTCATAATTGGACGCAGTGATCGCGCCGAGCACAGGCTCGCTAGTATCCACCTTAACCGTGTTAATGGTGGAACAGGCCGCGCCGTCCGTGCAGTACGTGCTGAGCAGGGCTGCATTATTGTATACGCGATACCTGTACTGGTAGCAGTATCCCGAG
>Ga0351878_1084_pt1 | contig 25931 bp, 20 predicted proteins | sample BONcelFGM3001D14_FD_206781 | JGI IMG/M metagenome (GOLD analysis project Ga0351878, IMG submission 206781) | Enriched cells from coal bed in the Powder River Basin, Montana, United States - BONCAT cells FGM rep3 HSBNCT.FGM.300.1.D14 ...
ATTCCACTGTCATATCAATAAATATAATTTTTAAGAGCTTCTATCAATATATCAATTTCTTCTTCTGTATTGAAATAATGTACTGAGATTCTGAGACATTCAGGGTAAGGTATGGATCTTATAATAATTTTTTTACTTCTGTAAAGTTCTGTAACTATATTATTCATATCAATAGCCTGAATCGTAAATGATACCAGTCCGCTGGATTTTTCCGTTTCTATGGGAGTAATTATATTAACCCCTTTTATTTCGTAAAGTTTCTCTTTCAGATAAGACGCAAGTTTTTCTATCCTGGAAAAGATAAATTCTTCACCAATCATGTGGTAGAAATCAATCGCACCGGAGAAAGCGAAATAGGAGGCAGTGCATGGAGTTCCTACTTCAAATCTCCTTGCTCCTCTGTGGAGTATAAAACCTTCAGATGGAGAAAATTTCTCAACAGAATTATAACCCATACGGCCCGGATTAATATGACTTAAAGCTTCTTTTTTTACATATAACCCTCCCATTCCTTCTTCTCCCAGAAGCCATTTCTGGGCAGGAAATACGTAGAAATCAGGATCTATGTCTTTTATGTTTACAGGAATTGCTCCGACTGATTGAGCACCATCAATAATTACCATAGAGTTTTTCTCTTTTGCAGATTTACATATTTTATTACAATTCAGTCTCTGGCCGTTATGATAGTTTACATGACTTATAAGTACAAGTTTTGTTTTTTCATTGATTTCCTCTATGATTTTTTCTTCTAATATGAAGGCTTTTTCGTCTGTCTTTACGATTTTAAGTTTTACTCCATATTGTTTTTCAATATTCTGACAGTCTAACATACCGGAAATATATTCAGGATAGACTGCTACAATTTCGTCTCCTTTTTTCCAGTCAATTCCTGAAAATACTATGCCAAGACCATCTGAAGTGCTGTGGGTCAGGCATATTTCATGTTCCCTGACTTTAAGGAAATCTGCAATCTTATGTCTTAAATTCAATTTCCCTATTTCATCATAGAGAAGAGGAGAAGCAGATCCTTCATTTTTTGTTATTTCCATATATCTCATAATTTCTTCTATAACAGGAACAGGTAAAGGCCCCGATGAACCAGTATTAAAGTAAATTACCTTTTTAAACTGAGGGAAATATTCTCTTATTTTTTCTATGTTCATAATTGTTACACTCCTTATTATCAGTGACCAGTAGCAATGTTCTGGTCACTGTTCACTGATTACTGATCACTGTATTTATATTTCCACTTACCCCTTCTAATTACCTTTACAAATTCAGCTATATTTTTAATTTCAGGTATTTCTATACCGGAGATCTGTAGTATCTGTACTGTGGCTGTCAGAAGCAGTAACGGCAGGGATTTTAAATCTTTTTGACAGATTACGGCAAGTTCCCTATCTTCATCATGAAAATTGGATGAATCCACTTCTATCCCATGGAATCTTTTAAGGGTTTTAATAGACAGTTTTATCTCTCTGGTGACTGCTCCCACCGCTAACTGCTAAGGCAGTATAGCGGGGGCTTCTAGAGCGTCCATGCTCAAGGACTCCAAGCCCAAGTCCTTTATATATATAGCTGAATTATAGTCTCTTGGAATTATTAGATTACAAATAGGACATATATGTGTCCTCATAGATAGAGATTTTTCTACTACATTTCTACAGCCGGAGCATATCTGGCTTGTATATTTTGGGTCTATTGCTATTACTGTTTTACCTGCTATGAGAGCTTTGTATTTTAATATCTCAAAGAACTTACCCCACGAAACATCAGAGATTGATTTATTTAGACCGGCTTTAGCACTGGCATTGTTAGGAAGATATTTTCCATTCTCATCCTGTTTTACCTTCGGTCTTCTCTTCATTCCCTGAATATTCAGGTTTTCATGTATTATGACATCAAAATCCTTAAGTAACCTGTTTGCCTCTTTATGTAGAAAATCTTCTCTCTGACATCTTACTTTATAGTGACCTTTCTGTAAGGATTTTAATATCTTATACCATTTCTTTGACCTTTTTTCTGCTTTTTGAAACCTTCTCTGAAGTTTCTTTAATTTCTCCTCACTCTTACGAAGATATTTGGGTACTTCTATGTGAGAACCATCTGAACCATAGTAAAAATCTATAAGCCCTGCGTCTATACCGATTGATTTCGATAAGTCCTGTTCAGGCTCAATATGAGTATGGATAACCTCAAATGAGAAACAGGCAAACCACTTACCTCCATCTTTCTCTATTGTCAGGGTTTTTATAGATGCTTCTTTCGGGATATGTCTGTGATAGACTATTTTTACTTCTCCTATTTTGGAAACTGTTATCATATTATTTACTGGATGAGCTTTATACTGAGGATATGTTATTGAAGTCCATTGACCTTTTTTCTTATATTTAGGATAACCTTTACCCTCATTGAAAAACCCGTCATAAGCATCATCTATTCGCCATAGGACATCCTGTAATACCTGAGAATGAACTCCTTTAAACCAGGGACGTTCTTTTTTCAAGGCCGGTAAGTTATCCTGTTGATAATTATAGTTTATATTCCTCTGCACATTCATAACGGTAGAACTAAACTGTATGCCGAATATTCCCTCTATTGTAGTAAGAATATTTACTACCGCCTCTTCATTTTCTTTCCTGTAAAAAATTTGTCCTAGAAAGGAAGAGAAAATAACCTTTTTCTTTACATCAGAATTAAGGCTTTTCTCTATAGTTTTAGCCTGTTTCCATAGCTTATAGTTATTATCCCTCTCCGTAAGTGACCAATTATAGAGATGACGGCACATACTGAAGTGGTTTTCTAATCTACTTTCCTCTGATTTAGTTGGGTATATTCTATATTTATATGTTTGTACCATTGACCTTTAACTCTCCCTGTGATATATTATAGAATATATTTTATTTAGTGTAAAGATATTTTATATGAAATTGAAAGCTCATCATCATTGTGTATACAATCTTCATTATCATTTGGTGTTAGTTACAAAATATAGAAGAAAATGTTTCACCCCTGAAATACTTAATTATCTGAAAGAAATATTCCAAAAACTATCAGAAAAATGGGAAATAGAACTTTTAGAATTCAATGGACAACAGGACCACATCCATCTTTTAATTGCTACTCACCCTAATATCAAAATGTCTACTCTTGTCAATAATTTCAAAACTGTTTCAAGTAGACTTGTCAGGAAAAATTTCTCAAAACATCTGAGTAATTTTTATTGGAAGCCAGTTCTCTGGACAAGGGCTTATTGTCTTATAACTACAGGGGGGGCAACGATAGACATAATAAAAAAATATATCCAAAAACAGGGTAAAATTACCTGAACTATTACAATAACTCCGCATTCATCTCCCTCTAAGCCTAACCGGCTATAGAGGGAGAATTCTGCGGTTTGTATGTTAAAGTGTCTAATTTCATTACTCTATATATATATTGAGGAGTTTAAATATTTTAACAGGATAATTACCCATCTGATAATATTTACTTTTGGCGTAACTGCTGCCATAAATATCGACTACTGCTCTGTAAAGGGGAGAATGGCAGGGATTTTCTTTGCAGTAAAGATTGTTCCAGTTCCTCGGGTCTTTTCCGTCCATTATACAGTAATTCATTGCTCTTAATACTGTAGCTCCTCCTCCGTTATAGGCACCGAGGGTTAAAGTCCATTCCTGATAAATGTTGGGCATTCCATATTTACTGTAAAAATTATTTACCCTTTTTGCCCATACTTTACCGGGATAAGTGTCTCCCGGATATTTAATTACCCTGTGTTTTGTTTTTAATGTTCCAAGTGCTGCTATAATATTTTTCTCAGGTATAAATCTTTCATCGTATGGACTTAATGAAAGCCCCTGGGCTTTAGCTTCATTTGTTCCAATCTGCATGAGACCTGCATAACCGCTGGGGCTTACTGCATTTGAACAAAAACCGCTTTCAATTGCTATGGTAGCTTTTACCAGGATTGGAGATATGGGAAGTTCGTAGTTACACCACTTTTTATCTATGGCATTTAATATGGTCTGGTTGAATTTGTTTTCACCTGAACCATATCCCCATGTAGTATTTATAAGGGAAGCCTCTGCTACTTCACTGGAAGAAACAGAACCGCCATATACAGGTAATATTATCAGTGTAATAAGTGTTAAAATTGTTAAAGATAAAAAAAGATTTTTCATTTAAAAAAATTCCTCCCAGAATGGTTTGCAAGTCAGAACAAGAAATAAAAGACTGTAAGAAAATAACCCTGGCAAATTATTAGAACCTTTATCATGCTCGCGTCACACGTCACTATATAGACTGTAAATATGATGAGGTTATTTCTCGACAACCCCTGATTATTATGACAGGCGTAATTTTATTGACTAAAAAACAAGTGTGAGCCATTAATATACGACATATTTTTTTATTTTCCTGCCATAATATAGATTTTAAACGGAAAAAGATGTAAAATTAAGAAGTAATTATTGACCTGAGCATAAGCATGTAATAAAGGTCTTCCTCCCGTCACGCGTCACGCGTTACGCGTCACGAGAGCAGTTATGTATTATTTATGCTCACCTCAGTAAGTTGTGACTTAATGCTCGCCACTTACTCTTTTAGAAAGGAATTTTTTTAAAAATTTATGCTTAAAGTTCTTATCTTTATCTATAATGCAAAAACATTTGAAGAAAAAATAAAGGAACAATATCCTGAATTCATTGTAAAAAGCTGGTCTTCCTGGAAAGATTGTGATGATTTTATAGAAGAAGCAGATATTTTAATCTGTTATAAAATATCTGACGAACTTTTGAGAAAGGCAAAAAAACTCAGGTGGATACAGCTCCTCAGTGCAGGCTGTGATCATATTCTAAATCTGCCTTCATTCAAAAAGGATATAATGCTTTCTACGGCGAAAGATATTCATCATATTCCCATATCCGAATATGTTATGTCCTATGTCCTTTCTATATGTCAGAGGAGTTTCGATTATATGAAATTGCAGAAAGAAAGAAAATGGGCTAAAATAGAAAGACTGGAACTTGAAAATAAAACTCTGGGGCTCATAGGTACAGGAAGTATAGGAAGAGAAATAGCCAGAAAAGCCAGAGTTTTTGGTATGAAAATACTGGGTGTAAAAAGGGTACAGGCACAGGTTGAGTTTATAGATGAAATTTATGCTATTAATAATATGGATACAGTTCTTTCCCTTTCTGATTTTATTGTACTGTCACTGCCCCTTCTGGAATCTACAAAAAATCTTATAGGAGAGAAAGAAATAGGGAAAATGAAACCATCGGCCTGTCTGATTAATATAGCCAGGGGAGAAATCCTGGATGAACATGCCCTGGTAGAAGCTTTGAAAAATAAAAAACTATCAGGAGCAGTCCTTGATGTTTTCAGAGAAGAACCTCTCAGGCAAGATAGTGAACTCTGGGATGTTGAGAATCTGATAATAACACCTCATATATCCTGGTCAGGTGAATATACTGTGGACAGACTGACAGATCTTCTGCTTGAAAATATGGTAAGATATGTGAATGGTGAAAAAGTGAAGTATTTAGTTGACCCTGATGTGGGATATTGAAGAGTGAAGAGTGAAGAGTGAAGAAGAACACCCGTCACGCGTCACGCGTCACGAATATCGGAGGTATATATTTGCTTAGAACAATCAGACGAATAACACAGATTATCTTATTACTGATATTTATTTATCTTATAATAGAAACAGCAGATCCTTTAACCATAGAACATACGGACATGTTTCTGAGATTAAGCCCTCTTTCTAATATACTTACTGTAATAGGGACAAGACATGTTGTTTTTGAACATATTCTTCCCGGAATTATAGTATTAATAGTTTCTCTCTTTTTTGGCAGATTTTTCTGCGGCTGGATCTGTCCTCTTGGAACTACCATAGATATAGGTGATAAACTTATCCCTTCTTTATGTGCCAGAGAAAGAGCCAGTCATAAATGGAAATATATAATATTTATTTCCCTTTTAACCCTTTCACTGTTCGGTGTATCTGTATCAGGTTTACTCGATCCTCTCTGTATAGCTCAGAGAAGTTATGTTCTTCTCATATATCCCTTTTTTAATTTAATAATAAGAAATTTCCTTGAAGTGCTTTATTATATTCCCTTTATTAAAGAAGTGGGACGTGAGTTTTCCGATCTCTTATTGAACTGGAAATTACTTACTACAGAACAGGTTTTTTATTCAGGCCATATTCTCATATTTTCTATATTTGCAGGCATATTACTTTTGAGTTTAAAAAGTCAGAGATACTGGTGTAAAAATCTCTGTCCCCTCGGGGCAATGATAGGTATTTTTTCTCATTTTTCTATTCTGGGGAGAAATGTATCTGATAAATGTACTCTCTGTGGTAAATGTCAGGTAGATTGTAAAATGAATGCCATAGAAAATGCCGGTAAAAATACATTGCGCCATGAGTGTATAGAGTGTTTTAACTGTCAATATATCTGTCCTGAAAAAGCTATCTCTTTTAATTTATTAAAGAGAAAAAGTAAGGAGAAAAAAGAAGAATCTGCTCATATGCCTGTTAGAACGACAAAAAATTTACCATCCCGGGGCTTTACAAGAAGAGATATTATTAAAGGAGGAGTTCTTGGTGTTATAGCTGTTCCTGTCCTGAGGCTTGATCCTCTCAGGAAAATTGAATATCCCTATCTACTCCGTCCTCCCGGTTCAATAGAGGAAAAACTATTTAAAGATACATGTATAAGATGCGGAACATGTATGAAAGTATGTCCTACAAATGCAATTCAACCTTCTGTATTTGAAGCAGGGACAGACAATCTCTGGACTCCAAAAATTGTTCCAAGAATAGGTTACTGTGCATATGATTGCAATCTCTGCGGACAGGTCTGTCCTACTGAGGCAATAAAATATCTGGAAATAAAAGAAAAGAAAAAAACTCAGATAGGTCTTGCCTGTATAAATACAAACAGATGTATTCCCTATACAAGGAACGAAAATTGTATGGTCTGTGAAGAAATGTGTCCTGTACCTGATAAAGCCATAAAGGCCAGGAAAAGGATTGTCATGGTCAATGGTTTTGAAAAGGAGATACAGAGGCCCTATATAGATCCTGAGTTATGCATAGGTTGTGGCATATGTGAAAATAAATGTCCTGTAAGAGGTATGCCTGCAATTTATGTAACTATTTATACGAAAAAAGAAGACAGTTACGGCGGGTAGAAAAGGGTGAAGGGTGAGTAGGGGCGTTTAATTAAACGCCCCTGAACGACAGGCATTACGCGTCACGCATTACGCGTCACGCGTCACGCGTCACGAATTTAAAGGAGGTTATATAATAGTGAACAGAAGAACTTTCTTAAAAGGTGCCACTTCTGTGGCAGCAGGTATGTTTCTCGGTGCGTGCAGTAAAAAAAGTGGTTTTGCTGCAGTAACAGGTATTGCTCCGAGAAAATTGAGGCAGAATAGCTTGAAATCAGGTCTTTTCGTGGCAGAAGGAAAAGACCCGAAATCTATGATAAGGGCAGCCATGAAGGAAATAGGAGGTCTCGAGTCTCTTATTAAAAAGGGTGATACTGTTGTGGTAAAACCCAATATCGGCTGGGATCGTACTCCTGAACAGGCTGCAAATACCAATCCTGAACTCATAAAAGAACTTGTAACCATGTGTTTTAAAGCAGGAGCAAAGACAGTGAAGGTTTTTGACAGAACCTGTAATGATGCGAAAAGATGTTATAAAAACAGCGGCATAGCTAAAGCAGCAGAAGAAGCAGGAGCAAAAGTGGATTATGTGAACGACTCTTCCAGCTTTTATGATGTTGTTACAGCACCTGATGCTGTTACCCTTAAAACCTGGAGCGTTTATCAGGATATTATGAAGGCCAATGTGGTTATAAATGTGCCCATAGTCAAACATCATGGTATTTCCGGTCTGACTGTATGTATGAAAAACCTCATGGGTATTATAGGAGGAGACAGGGGAGAAATACATCAGGGTATAGATAAAAATCTTCCTGACCTGACAAGAATAATCCCTGTTGAACTTGTTGTAGTGGATGCCTGCAGAATTCTTACCAGAAATGGCCCCCAGGGAGGAAATAAAGAGGATGTCCGTATGGGCAATCAGATAATAGTAAGTACAAATCCTGTCATGGCAGATGCCTATGCTGCTAAATTATTCGGTATTGATCCCTCTAAAGCAGGTTTCCTTAAGGTCGCCAGTGAACAGGGACTCGGTGAAATAAATGTTAATAAGATGAAAATAAAAAAGATTAAAGTGTGAGTGGTGTATCATGTATAAAATATCAACATTAATTTTAATTCTGTCCATTCTGTTCCTATTCGGTAATGGACTGGCAAAATCAGGCTCTCCAATTCCCGTTCCGAAAGTTTCAATCTCGGAAGCTATTGATATAGCAACAAAATATTTTTATAATAAAGAAACCCGGGTGATAGATGGCGACTGTTTTAAAGTTAAAGACTATATTCTTATTTCAGCTCAATATACAAATTATTTTAATGAAAAATATGAAAAAGAATGGGCATGGAAGATAGAGTTTGTTCATCCTGTGCAAAACGATCATTCTTTACTATATAAAGTCAGAAATAATAAAGAAATTATTTTTCTTTATGCTACTGAATAAACTTTGAAATGTTTCATCAGGTTTCGAAAAAAAGCCTGTTAAGAGAAATTTTTTGCAATAAGGTTTTACTCTATATAGTGGCCGTTGAAATTAACTTTTTCAAAAATGTTAATAAAGTTTACATTTTGTTAATAAATTTTTATTGTTTAATAAAATTCAGCAATGTATAATTATTTAGTAAATATATTAGTAAACATATAAAGAGTAAAGAGAGGAATAATTATGCTTATAAATTCGAATAAGACTCAATATCTGGCCAGTGCGGCCCTTCAAAAAATGAAAGAAGCTCCTGACAGGGAACTGCAGGAAAGCAGAGGAGATGCATTCCTCGGTTCTATAAGAGACTATGGAGTAACAAAGGAAGAAAGACTCCTTGCGGGAATGGTTCAAAAATCCATGGAAAAAGCAAGGGAACACTATAAATCTGTTGATACAGGTGACATCCAGACTGTTGCTTTTAATGCTCTGGCGAAGGGTATTACCGGTCCTGTTGGGGCTGTAATTGCAGAAATGGGAAAGGTAGCCTGTGGTTATAATTCTGACGTATCAAATGTCTATCTTGAGGGAATAAAAGAACATGGCACGGAAAATCAGAAATCAGTCGTAGAATTTCTGGAGAAAACAGGATTGACTGTAGATGCAAAAGACGTCAAAGCCATGCAGGAACTGATTTTTAAATCACTTAAAGATACTGAACAGACAGATGCAGGTTTTGTTAGAAAACATGGATTTGCCATAATGGATATGTTAAATAATACCTATGATTATGACTGTTTCAGAGTAGATAGTGAAGAAGTGGGGAAAAAATTTATTGGCCTTATAGCAGAAAAAGGAGAAGGGAAAGAGAAAGAATTTGCCTCTGTACTGAAAGAATCAGATCTGTCTGGTGCCGGTTCACTGAAAATTGCTATGCAGTTTATAACAGGAGGTATCGGGCCTACTGCAAAAAAAGCCCTTTTAGAAGTCCTTCATAAAACCGGTGATCCCGGATTATTTGGTGTTATGTTTAAAAATTCCGCAGATCCCGCTATACTAAGTGTTATAGAGAATTTATCCAGGATTGATAAAAGCAGGGCTTCCAATTTAGTACCTTATGCTACACAGGTTACTCAGAATAAGACAGAAGGGCCGGTAGAAAAAATTCTCATTCAGCTTGCCGGTAAGTTGCCAGATTCATTTTCTTATTATGAAGTAAACCGTAACATGGATGAAGCTTTTCTGAAAGTAATTGCAGAAAAAGCAGAAAAACCTGAAAATAGAGAAATTGCCCGTAAAGCCCTTGATAAAGCAAAAGAAAGCCCTGGATTTTTTAAAGGTATTTTTGAAAGTAAAGATGACAGACTTAATAATACAAGGGAAATTTACCGGGGAGCTTTCAGCGAAATTTCAGAAAATTGTACTTTAAACAGAGTGGAACAGGATAATCTGAATATACAGGGTGAAATAAATAAGATAATAAACAGTTAATAATTTGAGGAAAAAAAATAAAAAAATACTATTTTTGATAGTATTTTTTTTATTATTGTCTCTATCTGGTTACGAGGAGTAGATATTAATATGACCTTTGACGATTTGTTAGAAATTTCGAAAAAAACAGAAGATGATACGAAAACCAGGAGGGAAGAAGTCAGACATATTGAAGAACATAATCAGCTTAAAGTATTGAAAGCTTTTATCTCCCGCGGTGTTTCTGATTTTCATTTTTCCGGTTCTTCCGGCTATGGCTATCATGACAGTGGAAGAGATCTTTTAGATGAGATTTATGCAGAAGTCTTTGGAGGAGAAAAAGCTCTTGTAAGATGGCAGTTTGTCTCAGGAACCCATGCCATAAGTTCAGCCCTCTTCGGCATCCTCCGTCCTGGTGATGAATTTCTTGCAGTTACAGGTCCGCCGTATGATACACTCGCAAAGGTAATAGGTATTGTACCCGGCGCAAAAGGATCTATCATGGACTGGAATATAAATTACAGAGAAGTGCCTTTAAGAGAAGATGGGACTGTAGATATAGAGTCTTTTGAAAAACATATAACAAAAAAGACACGCCTTGCTCTTATCCAGCGTTCCAGAGGATATTGCTGGAGAAAAAGTCTTACTGTAGATGATATTTTTCTTATTGTTAAGAGACTTAAAGAAATAAAAAAAGATATAATAGTTCTTGTAGATAACTGTTACGGTGAATTTGTAGAGGAAAAAGAACCTCTCCAGGGTGGAGCGGATCTTATTGCAGGTTCTCTCATAAAAAATCCGGGAGGAGGCATCTGTCCTACAGGAGGATATATTGCAGGGAGGGAAGACCTGGTGGAACTTGCGGCAGGAAGACTTACTGCACCAGGTATAGGAAGTGAAGTAGGCACTTCTATGTATATTAACAGGACTTTATATCAGGGTCTTTATCTGGCACCTTTACTTGTAAGTCAGGCACTCTCCGGTATGATATGGGCGGGAAGTATGTTTGAACATTTAAATTATATCACTTCACCACAGAGAGATGAAAAACGGGGTGATATAGTTCAGGCTGTTAAACTGGGCAGTAAAGAGAAACTGATAAAATTCTGTCAGGGGATTCAGAGCAATTCCCCTGTAGACAGTCATGTAAATCTTGAAGGAGGCTATACCCCCGGTTACAGAGATAAAATAGTTATGGCTGCAGGAAACTTTATTCAGGGCGCATCACTTGAACTGTCTGCAGACGGACCTTTAAGGGAACCTTTCATCGCCTATCTTCAGGGCGGACTCTCCTATTTCCATACAAAATATGCAGTTCTAAGGGCTTTAGAGGCTTTTATATGAGAATCGTGAAAGGTGAAACGTGAAAGGTGAAACGAATTGTAAGATTCTCATCTTTCGTTGTGACCACTTTGGTCATGGCCGTTAGAGTGAGATCGTGAAAGAATATTTTTTATTGAAGACCGGTGTTTTATTTTCTGGCCTTACTGCCCGGGCCCGACAACAACCCTTCTCCAGAGGTATACTGAGGCCAGCATCCCCTGCGTGAAACTTTCCTGCTTTTAAGATGGACTTTCTGTGTGTTACACTGGAGAGTGAAATTATTTAATTTTTCAGATACCGTATAAAGGTAATGAGGAGACTTATCCTTCTGAAATTTACTGAAATTCTTTATTCGATCCTGTCTCCCGGGGCATAAAGGAATTTCCCTTATCACCGGCCTGAATTTGCCGCTTTTTACCAGGATTTTATCAAGGCTATGAGGATAACACCCGTCATTAGTCTGTGCATACATCTCCAGATGTATTGCCATGTTTTTCAGATTAACTTTACAACCATCTAAAAGGTGCATATGTTTTGCCGTGTTATAAGAAGGAGTAATTATAGCGATTAAAACGGCTGCTATGAGATTTAAAGTCAGAAACTCTCCCTGAAGACAGATACTCCCACTGCTCCCGAATACACCGACCATATAAAGAACATAGATAATTATGATAAAAATTATCTGACACCCGAAATAATAAATAATTTCCCGTCCGTCTGCAAAAATATTGTCGAAAACAAGGGATACAAGTATTGAAGGTGCAAACATAAACAAAAACATCAGTATCATCATTTTGACATTCTCTATAAAGGGTAAAGGTTCCGGCACGGATCGAGAAGATGATCCGGGCGGGGGTTTATAGATCTTAAGATGTTTCTCAAGGGTTTCCCTGAAATCTTTCATGCTTATATAACGTTTCAGAGGTTCCAGTTCAAGGGCTCTTCTGACTATATTTTCTAACTCTTCCGATATAGAAGGGTTGAGCTTTTGCATGGGAGGCCATGTAAAAGGTTTCACAGAAGGGTCATATTTTGTAAGCATCTGAAATAGTATTACACCCAGACCGAATATATCTGATTGAGGAGTTGTCTGCCCTCTTCCCTTATACTGTTCGGGAGCTGCATAGCCGGGAGATCCATAGCTGAAGGTATCTGTGTCCTTATCTGGATTATAATATCTGGCTATACCGAAATCTACGAGCCGTGGTTTTCCTTCGGGGGTTATAATAATATTGGAAGGTTTCAGATCCCTGTAGACAACAGGGGTATGAAAAGAATTATGAAGATAATCCAGAATAACTGCAAGTTCTATGATCCATTTAATTGCCTTATCAGCAGGGACAGGCTCTATTGAAGAATTTATTATCTCTTCAAGGGTTTTTCCATTTATATATTTCATGACGATATAATCTCTGTTATTCTGAGTGAAAGTTCCATACATCTTCGGCAGACCGGGGTGATTGAATTTAGCCATAAATTCTGATTCCCTTAAAAATATTTCTCTCGCAGTAGATGGGTCAATAGCTGTCTCAGAAGAAAATAAAAGTTCTTTTACGACAAATTTGCTGTCATCTTCTATCTTTTCCACGAGATACACATTACCCATAGCGCCTTTACCTAGCAGTTTTACCACCCGGTAGGTATCATTAAGAACAGTTCCTGTTTCCAGTATCATATCTTCTCCTTTCAGTGATTACACAGACCAATAAATTTAATCAAATCTTTATATCTGTATCTGGCAAGAGGGTTAATATTAACCAGTAACTGAAATGCTTCGGAGGACTCTTCATATTTTTCGTCAAGGAGGCAGAGAACACCGAGCATATAATAGGCCTGGGTAATTGATTTGTTGATTTTTATAACCTCTTTTATCTCTGAAATACTATCAGACGTTCTGTTCAGAATGAGATATATTTTTGCCTTCAGTATTTTCGCTATACATTCTTTTTTATCCGTTTCTAAAATATTCTCAAGCATGTTTAAAGCACTTTTATAGTCTTTTAGTTCCATATAAATTTTAGCAATCTGGGTTTGAAGACATATGGATTGCGAATGTTTATTCAGTGCTTCCCTGTATATGCAAAGAGCATTTAATAATCTTTCTTTTTTCGGGACAGGATTTTCATATATTTTTTTATAGTCTTCAATCCTTCTTCTGTCAAATTCTTTAAGATATTGAATATTCAGCTTTGAAATCTCTCTTACTATTCTGTTTATTTTATTTTTATATCCTGCCGGCAGTAAACTTTCGAGATCTGAATAATCCTTTTCATAGAGATCATAGAAAACACACCTGTAATACATTGAATTTTCACTTCTCTCAAGCATCATGGGATAAAGTCTGCAGGCAAGGGGTCTCCATTTATAAATGGCACATTTTTTATCTGTCAGATCTATATATGGACAGAGTGGTATTTCAATACCGTCTTCCCATGTTTTTACGGAAGAATGTTCGTCACCTCTATTATAATTTATATAATCTATATAAAGAGGTATAAAAAGATGACTTTCAGAGATATTAATACAGCAGTTTATACACGCCCCGCAGTCCCGTGAAACAGGAAATATGTAATTATTTAATTCATTATGTAAAGTGTCTAATTTATCAAAGTAATATTTTTCGTCCATCATAATACTTTCGTGATGTGTGATGCGTAATGCGTGATGCGTGGTGCGTGACCGCTATAAGGGCGTTTAATAAAACGCCCCTACTCACTTTTCACTCTTCACTTTTCACCCTTCACCCTTCACCCTTCACCCTTCACCCTTCACCCTTCTACAATTCATTCAAAGGATTTAACTTTATTAATTTTACCCTTATGCCGGGATTTTTATCCATAAGAGGTTTGAGTTTTGCCATGGTCAGTTTAAATATCTCTACAGGACTTTTTGTTAATACATCATAATCATAGTACTGATAAAGTGAAGAAAAACATATCTTTGCCAGGAGATCTCCTCTTTTAGCCTGATATATGTAATTATCTTTAGAAATTTCCACTTTACCTGATTTTATTAAATATGCAGCAGCTGCTTTCTGCCCTTTTTTTATAAGGAGGGTATCTTTCGGAATAATCTCATAATCCATTATGGTCTGCAATTCTGTTTTCTGTGTGGCAGAAAGATTTTTCAGTATTGTTTCATTGAATAACTTCCATGAATCAAGATCTCTTATTATAGCAAGATTTTTCGCTTTTTCCATTATCCCTGCATGTTTCATTAGTTCCAGCAGATCTTCCTTTTCTATGACAAGAACTTTAATGGGAGTCCTGCTATGTATGGACGCAGTTCTCGGTATATCAAATATTATTGATGTTTCTCCGAAATAATCATAGGTGCTGTAAGTTTTTAGAGGATTACCATTTACAGAAATAACTGCTTCACCTGAGTAAATAATGTAAAAATTATCTCCTTTCTGTCCTTTGTTTACTATTTCATCTCCTGGAGAAAATTCTTCATAATAAGCTCTTGCTATAACAGGAAGAGCTTTCAGCGGAGAAATATTTCGAAAGATTTCTGTGTTTAATATTATATCCAGTTTTTCGTCCAGTAAATTCTGTTCTTCTCTGGATATATTGCATATTATAGTATTTTCAATACCGCTTTTCGCCAGTTTAAGTCCTGTACCTTCCGGTATGGTTTTCTGGCTTATATGTATTAAATAAAGTCTTTCTTTTATTTTATCAGGAAGTTCTTCCAGGAATTTTACAGGCGTATGGATTGGCGGGATACCTGCTTCATGAATGATAATAGAATGATGCCAGGGAAAATTGAGGAATTCTTCCGCTCTGGCTTTACTCATAATTTTTTTTCTCTCTATTTCTTTTATAGAAGGAGGGTGGTTAAACATATCGGCACTGTATACAAGGCTTTTATCATAGAAGTAAGTCTCAAACCATATGGTTGGTATAGAGTGAAAAGAGTATTTAAATATAAATTTTCCTGAAAGTATTTCATGGATCTTTCCTATTACAACAGGATGGAAATCAAACATTTTTTCAAGGAATTTACATGGTATGTCAGTTATAGCAGAATATTTTTTCAGAAAACTTTTCTTTATTGTTTCAGTTGTATGAAGTCTTATTCTTCTTTCTTCCAGGATTTTCTGTAAAGTTCCACTGTCATGATCTGCGTGACAGTGGGTAAGTATGAGGTCTCCTATGAGTTTGGGATTTATTTTATTTTCTTTAAGCCATCTGGTAGTATTTACAGGAGGATCTACCAGAATACCCCTGCGGTTTATCCAGATAATAAAACCTGTAGTTTTTTCCACAGGATCAAAACCATGGCCTGAACCTATGACAGTAATACCAAAGTTTGGAGGAGAATAACAGGAATTAAGAGATAATTTTCCTGGTTTATGTTCAGGAAATATAAAATCTTTTGGCAGGAGAAGGTTTTTGTCTCTATCTTTTATTAAATAATTTTTCCTGTCATGATTTATAATCTCAATACCATTGAATTTAAAATTTTCTCCTTCTTCCAGCGGAATATATTCTATGTAATCATCCATTACGGCAGCTCTTCCGAGTTTTGGTTCAAATTTAAAATAGATCATTTCTTCTTTTAACCTGGGAAAAGCTTTTGATTTTTTACCTTCCAGATAATCAACCTCTATGTCAGGATGGGAAGGACCGTAAAGGGATTCTTTTATAACAGCAGAAATTTTTTCCCAATCTTTTTTTTTGCCTATTAAGACTGTTTTTCTATTTTTTATATAAAAATTATAATAAATTGGGAATTCAAAATCTGCTGTACTTATTCCATGTTCAAAAGAAAATAATTTTTCCGGTATAAGAAATATTTGAGGTACATTACCTTCTCTAACCATTGTGTCTTTAATGGTTTCCGGTATGGCTCCTACCTGTACAGATCCTGCAGATGTCCTGGCCAGAATTCCGCCCCTGGGAAGAACAGATATGTCTTCTATCATATAACAGTTACCATTTCCTCCCAGGTAGTTACCCCTTCTTTCACCAGTCTTGTAGCATCTTCTCTCAGGGTAAGCATACCTTCACTCCTTGCCAGTTCAGTGAGTTCCATAGTATCTGCACGTGTTACTATAAGTTTTTTTATTTTGTTGCTTATTTCCATAAATTCGAAAACACCTATTCTGCCATGATAACCCATCTGACGGCAGAAATCACAACCTGTTCCTCTGTATAAGTCCATAGTTTTAAGAACCATCAGATCTTCCGGAAGGTCTGCATCAGGTGAAGCTCTATAGATTTCAGCACAGTTATCGCAGACTTTTCTTATAAGTCTCTGGGCTATGACACCTATAAGGGTTGATGCAAGGAGATAGGGAGGAACCCCCATGTCTACAAGTCTTGATACGGCTCCGGGAGCATTTCTTGTGTGAAGAGTCCCTAAAACCAGGTGACCTGTGAGTGCTGCCTGAATACCAAGTTCTGCTGTTTCCTGATCCCTTATTTCACCTATCATTATTATATCAGGATCCTGCCTTAAAACTGACCTGAGGGCTGTGGCAAAGGTAAGATCGACCTTTGAATTGATCGGTATCTGATTTATCCCGTCTATTGTAAATTCTACCGGATCTTCAAGACTTATAATATTTGTTTCAGATGATTTCAGGTAATTTAAAGCTGCATAAAGAGTCGTAGTTTTTCCGCTTCCTGTGGGGCCTGTAACTAAAATCATTCCATCAGGCTGTCTTAGCATACGTAAGAATTTCTTTTCTTCTGCAGATCTGAGACCTAATTCAGATATTCCGTATAAAGCAACGGACTTGTCGAGGATTCTGAGAACTACCTTTTCACCGAGTGCTACAGGAGTAGTAGATACTCGAAAATCAATCTTTTTCTCTCTTATTTTCATTTCTATTCTGCCGTCCTGAGGTCTTCTTCTTTCTGTAATATCAAGATTTGATATGATTTTTATTCTGGATACTACAGGGGCAATAGCTTCTTTCGGTATTACCTGCATATCATGAAGTACTCCGTCGATTCTGAACCTTACCAGCATACCTTCCGATCTTGGTTCGAAATGAATATCACTGCTTTTCATTGCTATAGCCTGTGTCATTACAGTATCTATAAGTTTTGCCACAGGAGTATTTCCGACCATTATATCTTCTTCTTTATCCAGTTTACCGTCTTTTTTAGCCCTTTCTATTTCTGCCATGACTTCTTCCATAGGAAGAGAACTGCCGTAATATATGGCGATAGCCTTTTGAATATCGGCTTCAGGGGCATAGACCATTTTTATCGGCCTCTTGAGTCTTGTTCTTAAATCTTCTTCTATTTCTACATCCATAGGATCTGACATGGCTACAACCAGTTTTTCTTCGTCAAATCTCATGGGAATAACAGAGAAATGCCTTGCAAAATCTGCATCTACAAGGTTAACTGCATCTTTATCAAGAAGATACTGTGAAAGATCTACATAATCTGCTCCATAGAAAAATTCAAGAACCTGATCCTTCAGTGTACCTGTTACAGCTTCTGTTGTTATTAAAGCCTGAGGCAGTGTAATACCTGTAAGTCCTACTTTTTTGAGAGCTTCTTTTAGATGATTTGGGCTTATAATACCTGCTTTTGCAAGGAGATCTCCCTTCCTCTGTTCCATATCTATAAGTTTTCCCGAAGGCATTCTCGGAGGCGGCTCGTCTCCCTTTTCCAGATCTGTATAATACTTTATCATGTCTATCAGTCTTTCAGGCATGGTATTATATTTAATCAAATATGCACTGGCACCGATATTCATTGCATTCCGATGGTCATCGGCATTATCGAAATTTGACATGATTATTGCAGGGATTTCAGCTGTTTTCGGATCTGTTTTCAGTCTTTTACATACATCAAATCCGTCTAAATCAGGAAGCACTGAATCAATCAGAATAATATCAGGAAGTTTTTCTTTTGCTTTTGCCATTCCAAGACGGCTGTTATTTGAAGTCAGTACCTTGTAGCCTGCTCTTTCGAGTTCTGTCTGCCATACCTTCAGCATAACATAATTATCTTCTATTATAAGGACTGTTTCTGCCATTATATGTTCCTCCACTCTTACTTGTATAATTAATTCGTGACGCGTGACGCGTGACGCGTGACGCGTGACGCGTGAAGGGTGATTATTCTGCTGATTGTAATTCTATGTTTTCTTGTATGAATCCTTTACAGAGAAGAAATTTCTTTATGAGAAATCCGATTATTTATTGTAAAAAATAATTTTGTAATTAAGCTTATATATATAGAAGGATAGTTACATAAATATATAGAATTTCTTTTTGAGTAAAAGTTTAATCGAATGTTTTTATCATAGCAATCTACGGATAATCCTCCCGTCACGCGTCACGCGTTACGCGTCACGAACATGGGGTGTATTTATGTATAACAGGACTCTTTTCATAGCAGATGACAGCAGGAGCGTCCTTAAAGCCTATAAACATATATTCGATAAAAAAGAAGGTGAAGGTTATTTTAATTTAAAAATTTTTAATGACGGACTTTATCTCTTAAATTATTTCAGAAGTGAATATGAAAAGAAAAATAAAGTTCCTCTCTGTATTCTGGATATGAAAATGCCCATGATGGATGGCCTGACCACTTCTTCTGAGATCAGAAAAATTGATTCTAATGTTATTATAATTATAGTGACAGGTCAGGAAGATATAACTATTGATGATATAAGGGAACATTTGAAACAGGATATATATTATATAAAAAAACCATTCAATGATAAGGAACTCTACTGTCTTGTAGATTCTCTTATAAAGGGATGGAATAAAAATCAGGAGATTGAGAAATACAAAGAACAGCTTGAGGAAGTGGTAGCTGATAGAACTGCAGAACTTATAATGGTAAATGAACAGCTTCGCTCGAAAATAGCGGAGCAAAAACTTATAGAGCAGGCTTTGATCCGTATGGCTAAAGCTATAGAACATTCAGGAGACATAATAATTATAACAGATATTAAAGGAAATATTCAATATGTGAACCCTGCCTTTACGGCTATAACAGGCTATAAAAGAGATGAAGTTATAGACAAAAAAACTTCCATTTTTAAAAGTGGAAAACATGACGACACATTTTATAAACATATGTGGCATACCATTACAGAAGGTAAGGTATGGACCGGCCATTTTATTAACAGAAAAAAAGACGGTAATCTCTATGAAGTAGAAGCTTCTATTTCTCCTATAAAAGATAAAGAGGGACATATTACCAATTATGTAGCTGTGAAAAGGGATGTAACAGATAAGATTAAACTTGAAAAACAGCTTTCACAGGTTCAGAAGATGGAAGCTCTTGGTACTCTGGCAGGAGGTATAGCCCATGATTTTAATAATATACTTTCAGGAATAATAGGTTATACGGAATTATCACTGAGTGACATGTCTGAAAAGAATGAAATCTATGTGTTTCTTAAACAGGTTCTTAAAGCCGGCCATCGTGCCAGAGAACTTGTAAAACAGATATTAACCTTCACCCGTCAGACAGAACAGGAGAGAAAACCTCTGGAAGTGAGCCTGATTGTGAAAGAAGTTCTGAAACTGTTGATACCTTCCCTTACTTCTACTATTGAAATCAGAGAAAATATTCAATGCATATCCGCTAAAATTCTTGCTGACCCGACACAGATCCATCAGGTGCTTATGAATCTCTGTACCAATGCTTTCCATGCCATGAAAGAACATGGAGGAATTTTAGAAATTATTTTAACTGACATTGATATTAATATGGATAACATAGATTTATATAAAGATATAAAAAAAGGCCGATATATAAAACTTTCTGTCTGTGATACAGGCCATGGTATGACAAGAGAGATTATGGAAAAAATCTTTGACCCATATTTTACCACAAAGGGACAGGCAGAAGGTACAGGTCTCGGCCTTTCCGTAGTTCATGGTATTGTAAAAAGTTATGATGGTGAAATTAAAGTTTTTAGTGAACCAGGTAAAGGCAGTATTTTTGATGTATATCTTCCGCAGATTGAAGTGGAAACAGTAGAAGAAGATATTCTGGAACCTGTTCCCGGGGGAAAGGAAAAGATTTTAATTGTAGATGATGAAGAAGATCTTGTTTACATGCTGCAAAATATTCTGAAACGTCAGGGTTATGATGTGATTGTAGCAACTGACAGTGTGGAAGCATTGAGGATTTTTCAGGACCATCCCGGTATAGACCTTGTTATAACAGATCAGACTATGCCGAAAATAACCGGTACTCAACTGGCACAGGAAATTCATGCAATGAGCCCTTCCATACCGGTAATACTCTGTACAGGATTTGCTGAAGAATTAAACATTGAAAAGGTAAGTTACCCGGGGATTAGAAAATTTTTCATCAAACCTTTTACTATAAGAAAGATAGCAGAAGGTATAAGGGAAGTACTTAATGATATGAGAGATGAAAAAACATCATCTTTCCAGTAACAGAATATTTAATAGAATTATATTCTGCAGTGATTGCAGTCGATTGGTTGCATCCATACCATTCGCGTCACGCGTCACGCGTCACGATAATCTATAGAGGACAGACATGAAAAATAAAACTATTTTTATAGCAGATGATGAAAAATATCTTTTTGGTTTATATACAGATATATTTGACAGTAAAAAGGGATTATCTTTAAAACAGGGGGATGGACATGAATATGGTTTCAATGTGAAGCTATTTGAAGATGGTGCCTATCTGTTAGAATATTTCAGGGAGGAATATGAAAAAGACAATAGAGTTCCTCTCTGTATTCTGGATATGAAAATGCCTCTTATGGACGGACTTTCTACTGCTATGGAACTCAGAAGGATTGATCAGGATGTTATTATTATTCTTGTTACAGGCTATACAGATACGTCTCTTGAAACTATAAGGGAAAGTTTAAAACAGGATATTTATTATATACAGAAGCCCTTTAATCCGGTAGAACTTTACTGTCTTGTAGATTCTCTTGTGAAAATGTGGAACAGGAATTCAGAGCTTAAAGAGAGTGAAAATAGCCTGAAAGAGAAGCAGAAAGAGCTTCTTTTGACTCAGAAAGATCTGCAGGATGCAATAAATCATGCAAAAGAAATGGCAGATAAGGCGGAAATGGCAAGTATTAATAAAAGTGAATTTCTTGCCACTATGAGCCATGAGATAAGAACTCCCATGCATGGCATTATTGGCATGTCCAGTCTTTTACTCGATACGGAGTTAACCAGGGAACAGAGAGAATATATGGAAATAATTCATAAAAGTTCAGATGCTCTCCTTGCAGTTATCAATGATATTCTGGATTTTTCCAGGGTGGAAGCAGGAAAACTTGAACTGGAATCAGTCGATTTTGATCTGAGAAAAACCATTGAAGAAGTAATGGATCTTCTTGCAATAAAAGCACATCAGAAGGGTATTGAACTGAAGTGCCTCTTCAATGTTTCTCTCTCTTTTCTTTTGAGAGGTGACCCTTACAGATTAAGGCAGGTTTTACTCAATTTGATTGGCAACGGCATCAAGTTTACAGAGAGAGGTGAGGTAATACTGGAGATATATCTGGAAAAAGAAAGAGATAAAGATATTATATTACATTTCTCTGTTTCCGACACGGGACCGGGTATACCGGAAGATGCACTGGAGAAACTTTTTAAATCTTTTTCTCAGGTTGATGGGGCAGGAAAAAAATATGGAGGTACAGGCCTTGGACTTGTTATTTCCAGAAGACTTGTAGAAATGATGGGAGGTTCCATAGGTGTTGAAAGTAAAGCCGGTTCTGGCTCAAACTTTTATTTTACCTCTGTGTTTGAAAAACGCCCCGGAAGCAGCATTTCTGAACATGATATACCTGAAATGCTGAAAATTCCTGTTTCCTCCGGTAAAGTGAACAGCCGTATTCTTATTGTGGAAGATAATGAAATTAACCGTCAGGTTGCTCTTCATATTACCGGTAAACTTGGTTACAGAGGAGATGTAGTCGGAAGCGGTGCAGATGCATTAAAAGCTCTTGAAGTCACTCACTATGATCTTGTCCTCATGGACATTCAAATGCCTGGAATGAACGGATTTGAAACTACAGGGATTATTCGCTCTGACTCTTCAAAGGTACTTAACCATAATATCCCTGTAATTGCTATGACAGCCTATGCATTAAAAGAAGATTATGAAAAATGTATGAATGCAGGCATGGACGGTTATATTTCAAAACCTGTTCATCCTGATGAACTTTTTTCATTAATTGAAAAACATATTTCCACTGGTAATAAATATGAATATAATAATCAGAAATCTCCTCAAAAAGAAATTTTTGATGAAACTATTTTACTCAAACGTCTTGCAGGTGATAAAGAATTTCTCAAAGAATTGATAAGGAAATCCTGTGAATTTATACCTCTTCAGATAGAAACACTGAAAAAATACCACTCTGAAGATAATGTTAAAGAACTGGCCATACTCGCCCACAGTCTCAAAGGAACTTTTGCCAATATTGAGGCAGGGGTTTTGAATAAACTGTCTCTTAAACTTGAAAAAGCTTCGGAAGAACAAAATATATCAGGAATTACTGAAATTATCGAAGAACTGGGGAAGGAATTTAATAGATTTTCCGATATTGTTAAGAAAAGCCTTTTGTTAGATTGAAATTTTCAGGAATTACCATATATTTTACTCTGCTATGAACAGGTAATCATTTACCAGAAACTATAAACAGGAGTATGCATTCTGTCATTGCGAGGAGCGCAGCGACGAAGCAATCCCAATGGTTTTCTATATACTGAAGGGATTGCTTCGCTTCGCTCGCAATGACTGGTTTTCCCGTACTTTTTGCGTAAGTCCTGTATAGACTTGCTTCACTGTTTCATAATACACCTGTTGACATTATTTCAGAGATTTTGTAAAATTGACAGATAAAATTTCTATTGAAAGGAGCTATTACATGTCAGAATCCAGTGTACTACATAAATCTTTTTACTGTCCGAGCCTGAATAAAGAAATGAGGTACTGTATTTATCTTCCTCCCGGTTACTGGGATAATAATGCCAGTTATTCCTCATTATATCTTCTTCCGGGACTGATGGATTATGAGAAAACCTGGTGTGATAAAGGCAGGGTCCATGAACATATGGATAATCTCATATACAGCGGAAGAACAGGTGAAATGATAATAATAATGCCTGATAAAGATGATGCAGCCCTTAATCCCCATATGAAAGAAGCTTTTGCTTCCTATCTGGGGAGAGATCTTATCGGCCATATTGAATATGATTACAGAGTTATTCGTTCCAGAGAACATAGAGGAATTGAAGGACTTTCTCTTGGAGCAGCATGGGCAATACGTATGGCCCTCTGGTTCCCTGAAGTTTATTGTTCCGTTGGTGCCCTGAGCGGTGCCTTCGGTGAGGAAACCTATAATGAAATACTGGAAAAACAGGATTATCTGAGACATCTTGGTATGAGATTCAGAATAGGTGTCGGCACTGCAGAGCCTGAGGTTATTTCAGGAAATAGACATTTTGCCAATTTCCTCCAAAATCTCGGTTTTTACTGTGAATTTGCCATAGATGATGGACCACATGACTGGCCTTTATGGGTGAATCAGATTTATAATTCTTTGCAGTTCCATTATTATTCTTTTAATTCGTAACATGTGACGCGTAACGAGTGACGCGAGTTATTACGATTATCAGAGAAAAAAAAGGTTGAAAGTTTTTTACTTTCAACCTTTTTATAAAATAAATATTGATATGACACTTCCCAGAAGGACTATCCATGGAATATCTACTTTTAACAGAAGGGATATAAATGAGGCTATAACAAGAAAAATTCTGGCTGTATCCCATGGAATATCGATGCCGAATTTTATTGTAGACATAAGAAGAATACCTGCAAAAGAACAGAGTATTCCTCTGAGAGCTTTATTAACCACCGGTGATCTTCTGAGTCTGTTAAAATATGGTTCTATACCTATAACAAAAAGAAAAGACGGAGAAAAAATACTTATGGTAGACACAAGTCCTCCCAGTGGGCCGTAAATTATATAACCTATAAATGTGGCTGTTATTACAATGGGCCCGGGTGTTATCTGCCCCATAGCGATGCCGTTTAAGAAGGTTTTTTCATCCATCCATCGCCTTACCTGCACAATTTCATGTAACATAATAGGCAAAGATGCAAAGCCTCCGCCAAAAGCAAACATATCAATTCTGGACATTAATATTGCCAGATGAAATAACTGACTGCTGGTAAGATATAATATGAGAAAGAAGATAAATATAAAAGATAAAACAATAAAGAAACCTTTAAAAGAAGATTTTTCTTTTTTTACAGGTTCTTTTATTTCATCTGACGATTCTTTATAATAAAATAAAACTCCCAGAAGACCTGACAGGATAATAATAAAAATGGGATTTACTTTGAAACTGTACATAACACATGAAAAAAGAGCAATTATTATAGCTTTCCAGTTTTTTATATAATTTCTACCTATTACCAGGGTTGCATTTGCTACAATAGATACAACTATAGCCTGAAGCCCGTTGAAAGTAGAAATTACTTCTGTCATATTATGACCTTTTAGATAAAGAGAGGAAAGTATCATCATAAACAAAAAAGCAGGTAAACCAAAGGAGATAAAACTTACCAGTGCGCCAGGTACACCTCTTGCTTTTAATCCTACATAGGCAGAAGATTGTATGGCTGTAGCCCCGGGGATAGACTGACAGAGAGCAATGCCATCACGAAAGGTTTCATCATCAAGCCATTTTTTTTCTTCTACTGACATTTTCCTTATGTAGGCTATCATGGCAGGGCCGCCGAAGGCAGTAACTCCCAGTCTTAAAAAAGAAAGAGCCAGAGAGTATAATGATGGAATTTCTTTTGAAACGTTTTTTTCAGATAAGAGAAAAACCTCCAATAGTCAATTTCATAACTTCCAGTAATTTCTTTGTGACGATAATTATGAATAATTATGAAGTAAACTGTCAAGTATTATAATTTCTATATCTTTTATTTTTTTAAATTTTAAATCATTGGTAATAAATGCTGTTCCATCTGAACCTATTGAAGTGGCTATTTGAATAGCATCAGGTGTTTTAAGATCATATTTTGCTCTTAAAAAGGCCCCTTTTGAAGCTATTGAACTATCAAAGGGGATTATTGTTAAATTTGGTATATTCAACATTACCAGTTCATAATCTCTGGCTGCTATATAATTACCGGTTTTTAAAGGTTTTACAAGTATTTCCATAATTGATAAAGAAGATGTTATTCCTTGAAGTTTACCTGATTGGATTGATTTGAATATAATTTTTGTTAAAGGAGAATAGATAGGATTTGCTTCGAAATGGTAAATGAAGATCATTGTATCGAGTCCGATAATTTTATGTTTTTTTATATATTCCTCAATCATGTCCACAGTTCTCTCTCTTTATTTACATATTCTACTGCATCTGTATCTTTCCAGACATCTCTGTGAAGACCAAGAGAAAATTCTACTATATCTTCCGGTAGTGTATATATGGAAATCTTTCCATCTTCTATCCTTAATAATAATTTATCTCCCGGTGAAATTGATAGACTTTTTCTTATTTCTTTTGGAAGAACAATT
>Ga0351878_1087_pt1 | contig 25604 bp, 19 predicted proteins | sample BONcelFGM3001D14_FD_206781 | JGI IMG/M metagenome (GOLD analysis project Ga0351878, IMG submission 206781) | Enriched cells from coal bed in the Powder River Basin, Montana, United States - BONCAT cells FGM rep3 HSBNCT.FGM.300.1.D14 ...
CTATGAATCGGTGCCCGATTTCGCAAGAGCCAGCGACTTGATTCCCGGGTGCGGGATGAATAGCTTTGACCATTCCCGGGAAGGGAGAGCATGAGCAGACCGGATCTTTTCGACAGCCTTAAACCCGGCCACGATACGCCCGCGGCTCCGCTCCGGGAGGAGGGGGCTTCCTATCCCGAACCCACGCTGTCCCCAAACGCCCTGAGGGTTCTCTCGAAACGCTATCTGAGGCGCTCCGAGGACGGAAGGCTGCTTGAAACCCCCGGCGGAATGTTCAGGAGGGTGGCCGAAGCCGTCGCCACGGCTGAAGAGGCATGGGGCGGCGACGCGGCCGAATGGGCCGGGGTTTTCTATTCGATGATGACGAAGGGTGAGTTCCTTCCCAACTCCCCCACGCTGATGAACGCGGGAGGCAGCATGGGACAGCTTTCGGCTTGTTTCGTCCTTCCGGTGGAAGACAGCATGGAAAGCATCTTCAACGCCGTGAAGAACACGGCCCTCATACACAAGAGCGGTGGCGGGACCGGTTTCTCATTCAGCAGGATAAGGCCGGCCCAGGATATTGTCAGGACCACCATGGGTGTTTCCAGCGGCCCGATCTCCTTCATGACCGTCTTTGACAGGGCCACTGACACTGTCAAGCAGGGCGGCGTAAGGCGCGGGGCCAACATGGCCATACTCAGGGTCGACCACCCCGACATAATGGCCTTCATAAACTGCAAGCGTGAAATGGCAGACCTGAACAACTTCAATCTGTCGGTGGCGCTCACCGACACTTTCCTTGCCGCTCTCGAAGCGGGCGGGGACTATGGCCTTGTGAATCCCAGAACGTGTGAGGTTACGGGCGCTCTCTCCGCCAGCGAGGTATTCGATGCCATAGTCGACTCAGCATGGGCCAGTGGAGAACCCGGGATCATCTTCATCGACCTTTTGAACCGGGCCAACCCCACGCCCCATGTGGGCGGGATCGAGGCGACCAACCCGTGCGGCGAGCAACCCCTGCTTCCCTACGAAGCGTGCAACCTTGGATCGGTGAACCTCAGCGTGATGGGGGTTCCCGAAAAGCGCTCGGTCGACTGGAACCTTCTTGAGAAGACCGTCCGCTGCGGTGTGCGTTTTCTCGACGATGTGATCCGGGTCAACAGGTACCCTCTGCCCGAGATAGCCTCCATGGTCGCCGGAAACAGGAAGATCGGCCTGGGTGTCATGGGGTTCGCCGAGCTTCTTTTCATCTGTGGCATCCCCTACGACAGCGAGGAGGCCCTGGGGCTCGCGGAACGGATAATGAGCTTCATCGCGGACAAGGCGCTGGCGGAAAGCGTTGAGCTCGCGAAGCGAAGGGGCGCCTTCCCCAACTTCAAGGGAAGCGTTTTCGAACGCAATGGCATGCCCCCCGTGAGGAACGCCACCGTGACGACCATTGCGCCCACCGGTTCGATAAGCATCATCGCGGGGTGCTCCAGCGGTATCGAGCCCGTGTTTGCCCTGGCTTTCACCAGAAGGAACCTCCTGGACGAGGGCGAGGAGATGCGGGAGGTTGTTCCCGTTTTCGAGAGAGTGGCCCGGGAGAGGGGATTCGGAACCGACGGGTTCCTGTCCCTTCTGGCCCGGAAGGGGTCACTTGCCGGCATGGAGGGTGTTCCCGAGGATGTGCGCAGGGTCTTCGTGACATCCCACGACATAAGCCCGGAATGGCATGTGCGGATGCAGGCCGCCTTTCAGAAATTCACCGACAACGCTGTAAGCAAGACGGTCAACCTTCCCCGAAGCGCGACCAGGGAGGATGTGGCCAGGGTGTTCCTTCTGGCGGGCGAACTGGGTTGCAAGGGCGTGACGGTCTATCGCGACGGCAGCCGCGACAGGCAGGTGCTGAACCTGGGGCGGGGCGAACCCGTCGCTGCGCCCGTCGCAGAACCCAGGAGCCGCCCCGAATTCGTCTCGGGAACAACGCGCAGAATGAAAACCGGGTGCGGAGACCTCTTCGTAACGATAAACCGTGACGAGAAGGGTCCGGTCGAGGTCTTCAGCCGGCTGGGAAAGGCCGGAGGGTGCGCTTCCAGCCAGGGGGAAGCCCTTTGCCGCATGATCAGCCTCGCGCTTTCCAACCATGTCCCCCCGGAAGCGATCGTCCGCGAGCTGAGGGGGATCAGCTGCAACAGGCCGGGCTGGCAGGGGGGGCTGCGGATCAACAGCTGTGCCGACGCGATAGCCCTGGCCCTCGAGTCCGGCGAAGCACCTAAGGAAGATGACGGCAGGGAACCCGACGAACCGCCTCCCGGAAACGCCGGAGCTTGCCCCAATTGCGGGGCGGGACTCAAACACGAATCGGGGTGCGTGTCGTGCGAACTGGACTGTGGCTATACCGAGTGCGGTTAGGGCAGGTCAGTCGCTTTTTGCCGCGATCTCCCCAAGCGCTCTGCCCAGGGCTTCGTGAACCTTTTCCATCAGGTCGGGGGAGAGCGTGATCCCCTTCTTTGTGGGTTTCCATTCGCCGTCCTCGGCCATGTAGTAGGTTCTCACCTCGATGTACTGACGCCCCTTGAACTCGGTGGCGTTCACCCTTACCAGGTCTTCGCCCTTTTCAATGTCCGCGTAGTTCTTGTCCATGTTTCTTTCCTTCCGGTTCCGTAAGCCGGTACTCTTTGCTTTCGGCATCCGGCTCGTCAAGGGCGCTCTGGATTGGTAGAATTGTTCCGTCACCCATCGAGGAGGTTTTTCTGAACGGTCCGGAGTTTCCCGTCATACCCCCCGAAGTGCTTCTGGACGGAGTCGACTGCAGCGTGACCATCATAGACCGCTCACGAAGGGTGAGGGTCATGAACCTTCCGGCCCGGAAGCTTTCGGGAAGCGCGCCGAACACCGGTGACGAGGGAGCATTCTGCCACCGGAAGCTGTTCAACCTCGAAGGGCCCTGCCCCGGGTGCCCCGCAACCGAAGCGTTCGAAACTGGGCTTCCGACAGGTTGCGACGTGGAGATCGACGGCAGGTCATTCGTTGTCAAGGCCATTCCCGAGAATGTCACCGGCCTCGTCGTTTGCTGCATAAGGGAGGTGACCGAGACAAGAGACCTTCTGGCCAGGCTGGAGGCAAGCGAAAAACAGTATTCGCGCATCGTTAGCGGAATGCCTCTGGGCATCGTGATCGGTGAGATCATCACCGACAGCAGGGGCAGGCCCCATGACTACAGGATACTCGAGGTCAATCCCGCCTTCGAGGACAACACTGGCGTACCCGCGGACAAGATTCTGAACAAAAGGATTACCAAGGCTTTCCCCAATATGAAGGAACACCTTGGGGTGGACCTTTTCGCAAACGTGGTCATCACTGGTGAGCCTGTGGAGTTGTGCGGTTTTTCGAAGGTTATCCACAGACATGTTCACTTTTTTGCTTTCTGTGTGCAGCCCGGCCGGTTCGCCGTGATCATCAACGACCTGTCCGAGAGGAAGACCGTGGAGGACAGGCTGAGGCTGGTGGAGAGCGCAGTCGATGCCAGCACCGACGAGGTCTACTTCCTGAACGAGAGCGGGTACTTCGTTTACGGTAACACAGCGGTCTCGGAAAAACTCGGTGTCAAGAGGCAGGACCTCAAGAGCGTTCACATTTCCAGCTTCAACCCATCGATCTCCCCGGAGTGGTGGAGTGACTTCCTCGCCCAGATCAGGCAAAGGGGGCACTTCCAGATCGAATCGATACACCGCAGGGGCGACGGCACCCAGTACCCGGTCGAACTCAACAGCACGCTGGTCAAGACAGAACGCTCCGAGATGATCTGCACCATCGCCCGCGACACAACTGCACAGACCACTGAGCTTACTACTCTCAGCAGAAGCCGGGATCACATGGAAAGCGCGCTTGATGCCGCGGCCCTTGGCTTGTGGGCGCTGTCCCCCCTGTCCGGTAACTTCAGTTCCGACAGGAGGTGGGCAGTACTGACAGGGCAGGGCAATGCCCCGCTCAGCGGGGCCGCTGAAGACCTGCTCTACCCCGCGATACACATCGGGGACAGAAGGAGGCTTCGGCTTGAACTCACCTCCAGCCCCCACGAGAGCGGCGTTGTCGGGTGCAGGCTTTCGGCGGGGGACGGCGCCAGGCGGATCAGGATAAGGTGGCACAGAAGCCGTGAGAAGGCTGGATTGAAGATCGTGGCGGTGATCGAGGACACGACCTCTGAACGGTTGCTGGGCCTTGCCGCCGCTGGAAGCGATTCTCCGGGGATGGAAGCCCTGTTGAGCTATTCCGCAGGGTTGCTCGCGAGACTGAAGAAGACCGGTGAAGCCGCGGCCTCGGGCGACATGCTTTCGGTCCGCAGGCTTCTGTCCGACATAACCGACGACATGGAATCCCTGACCCCCCATGAAGTGGAGTTCGAAAACCCCGTCTACCTTGACACATTCCTCAAGGAGCTCTCCCCAACCGTGAAGGACCTTCTGGGCCAGGGCGGGTGTCTCACTCTGGACATGCCTCCGAGCGCATCCGTTCAAGTCGCACCCGAACTTCTTGAGAGGTTCTTCATGCGCCTGGCGGGATTCGCGGGGAGCGAGTTTTCGGGGGGTGTCTCCATGCGGGTCTGGTCGCTCTCCGGTTGCGGAGTGACGGTGGTGATCCCGGCATTCAACGAAGCCGGGAGCCTTGCGGAACTTCTCGAAGAAACATCCAGAGCCCTCGACGGAAGGGTCTGGAATGCCGTCATTGTCGACGACGGCAGCACTGATCAAACCTGGAACGCAGTTACGGAACTCTCCCGGCTCCACCCCCTCACAGGCCTCCGGTTCGGCCGCAACCAGGGAAAGGCCGCAGCCCTGGCCGCAGGTATCCGTGAGGCCCGGGGCGACTGGATCGCCACGCTCGACGCCGACCTCCAGGATGACCCCTCGGAGATCCCCGGCATGGTGGACCACGCGCTCAGGAACTCACTGCAGCTCGTGAGCGGATGGAAAAAGGTCAGGCACGACCCGGCCGACAAAACCCTTCCCTCCCGACTTTTCAACGCGGTTGTCCGGAGATCGACTGGCATCAGGCTTCACGATTTCAACTGCGGCCTCAAGGTCTACCGGCGCGACGCCGCACAAAGCCTCGACCTCTACGGCGAAATGCACCGTTACACTCCTGTGCTGGCGGCGATGAACGGTTTCAGCGTGGGCGAGGTTCCCGTGAACCACAGGCCAAGAAAGTACGGCCGGAGCAAGTACGGCTGGGCCCGGTACTTCAGAGGCTTCAGCGACCTGCTCACCGTTCTGTTCCTGAACCGTTACTCGTTCCGGCCACTTCATTTCTTCGGGGGCATCGGAACCGTGCTCACCGCTGTGGGATTCGTTATCAGCGCATACCTCTCGATCCTCTGGTTCATGGGTGATTCCATCGGAAACCGTCCCCTTCTCCTTTTCGGAGTGTTTCTTATGCTGGCGGGTTTTCAGTTCATTTCAATGGGTCTGCTGGGCGAGATGATTCTGAGGTTCAGCGGAAGCAGGCCTGCTGATCCGGTCGAGAGAACCGGCTGAATGAGAATTTGCCTCCTGGGTCCCTTTCCACCCCTCAGAGGGGGGATATCCCAGTTCAACTTCCGGTTGGCGGGCGCTCTTGAGCTTGCGGGACATCATGTTGTAAGGATCGGTTTCAAATCGCTCTACCCCTCTTTCCTGTTCCCTGGAAAAAGCCAGTACGATCATTCGGAAGCGGCTGCACGCAGGACCGACATGCCGCTGCTGCGTCCCACCAGCCCTTTTTCCTGGCCCGGCGTCCGCCGAAAGATCTCCACTCTGCGGTGCGACGCCGTGGTCGTACAGTGGTGGCACCCCTTCTTCGCACCGTGCCTTTGCGCGTGCCTTCCGGGTGGCATTCCGGCGGCGGCCGTTTGCCACAACCTGCACCCCCACGAGGGTTTCCCTTTATCCGAACTCCTCGGCAGGCACTTCCTGAACAGGATGGACAGCATCGTGGTTCACGGCGCGGCCGACGCGGACAGGGCTGGTTCATTCCGGGGAAGGGTCGTCAGGCTCTTCCACCCAATCTACGACCAGTACCTTTCGGGAGCGCCCTCGAGGGAGGAGGCGCGCAGCAGACTGCGAATTCCCGGTGACCGCACGGTCCTGCTCTTCTTCGGGCTGGTGAGACGTTACAAGGGGCTGGACATGATGGTTGAGGCCATGAAGCTTCTACCAGAGAAGACCATGCTGATGGTCGCGGGTGAAAACTACGGTTCCGAGAAGGACCTTTCGGAACTGGCGGCTCCCCTGGGCGGCAGGTTCCTGAGGTTCAACACCTTCATCCCGGACGCAGAGGTGGGGCTTTACTTCGGGGCGGCAGACATCGTGGTCCTGCCCTACCGCACCGCCACCCAGAGCGGTGTTGCCCAGATAGCGCTGGCCTTTCGCAAGCCCATGGTGGTCACCAACGTGGGAAGCCTTGGGGAAACGGTGTCTCCGGGAGTGACCGGAGAGATTGCCGAGCCCTCTCCGAAGGCCCTGGCTGAAGCTGTCACGAAGTGCCACCTCCTCCTCGACGACCCGGAGCTTGACGGCAGGATCGGGAAATGGGCAGAGCGCTTCAGTTGGAAGGTCTACGCCGAAAAGCTGGTCGGGGGGGTTGTGTGAAGATATTCCTCACGGGCGCGGGCGGCTTCATCGGAAGCGCCCTGAAGGTTCACCTCGAGAGGGCCGGACACATCGTAAAAGCCCATTCGGGAAGATCTGACGGACCCGTGAGCGTCCCCGGAAACTCCGAGGCCGTGGTGAACGCCGCGGGAAGGCTTGTATCGCGCGGATCCTCACCCGATGAGGTCACCGCGGCAAATACAGTGCTTCCCGAATCGATGGGCCGGCAGTGCATGATACTCGGGGTTCCGCTGATCCATCTGAGCACCCCCGGCGTATGCGGACTTGTGGCGGAAGGCTCCGAGGACGCTCCACTCTCCCCCGAGGGCGTGTATGAAAGAACAAAGTCCGAGGGAGAAAGAAGGCTTCTCGCCCTTGGGATGCCGGAACGCGGTCTTACAATCCTGCGCCCCGACTTCGTTTTCGGCCCCGCGGACCCCCACAAGCTGCCACTGTTCCGTCAGGTTGCCAGGGGCTGGTTCCCCGTCGTGGGAAGGGACGGGGCACGCACAAGACCGACCCATGTCCGGGACGTCTGCCGTGGCGTCCTGTCAGCGCTGCCGGGGGGAATGCTCTCGGGAGGGGTGTACAATATAGGCGGCCCCGAAGTCCTCTCCATGGGGGAAGTTGCAAGAAGGGCCGCTGCAGCAATGGAGCGAAAGGTCTTTGTTGTGCCCACACCGGTGCGACTGCTGAGGTTTGCGCTGCTCCTCGGCCCCCTGTGTCCGAGAGCACTCACCCCGAGCCGTCTCCGGCTCTTCGGAACCGACCGCTTCGTATCCCTGGACAAAGCTTCGAAGGCCGGCTTCACTCCGTGCTTCTCCTTCGGAGAGGCGGCGACGGACGCCGTGGCTTGGTACAGAAGGGAGAAGCTTCTGTGAAAAGACCCGTGTTCTGGATCAGGCTTGGATTCGTGATTCTTCTGTTGATCGTGGGTCGTCACTTGTGGCTGGCCGGGGGTGAGTGGCTGGAAAGCGCCAGGGAGTACCCCTGGAAGCTAGATCCCCTTCTTCTCACCACATCTTCCCTTCTTCTTCTGCTGGGGCTTTTCGTATCTCCGGAGGGCTGGGTCATGGTCTGCCGTGAGCGGGGCATAACACTTTCCCGCCGCGAGCTTTACGCTGTCTGGTACGGAAGCCAGCTCGGTCGGTTCATTCCCGGAAAGGTGTGGCTTTTCGCTGGACGCATCGGGCTTCTGAAAGCCAGGGGGTATTCCATGGCGAAAACCGCCTCCACCCTTGTGCTCGAACTCCTCTTCAGCACTGCCGCGGTTGGCTTCGTGGCCCTTTTCGTGGGGGTATTCCACCCCGGGATAGCCGAGAGCCCCACGGTGAGATGGGCCATTGCCGCGGCGGGTGTCGCGGCCGCCCTGCTTCCCCTTCTCAGCCCCCTTCAGAAGCTGGTCTTCAGGATGAAGAAAGTATCGTTCAGGCCTGTTCCACTGGGGCATTCCATTATGGTAACCCTTTTCTACATAGGAACCTGGGTGGTTCGGGGCGCCGCAATGTACATGTGGTTCCGGGGCATGGGCCTCGATGCCGGCCCGCTGGAATGCCTTGCCGCAGCGCCGCTCTCATGGCTCGCCGGGTATATTGTCGTGCTGGTTCCCGGAGGCCTCGGGGTCAGAGAGGCAGCCGCGGCACTGATCGCCCTTCCAGTAGCCCTTCTGGCACCGGGCATTGCCGCGGCGGGAGGACAGCGCATCGTCATGACGGTCTGGGAAGTCGCCCTGGCGGTCTTCACAGCTGGAACCCTGAAAAAAGTGAAAGGGAAGACCCTCGATGAAGAAACCCGGTGACGCGGTAAAACTGTGGGTCCTTCTGATCGCTCTGTCGGTCCTGGTCTACTGGCCGGTGTTCTCATCCCTCAGGCTCCCTGGAGGTGAGCTGAGCGACACCGTTCACCAGGGCTACCCCTTCCTGGCCTACACCGAAGCTTCCCTCAGGCAGGGCGAACTGCCCCTCTGGAACCCGCTGGTCTTCGGAGGCGTTCCCTTCTACGCCTCATTCAGCGCACCGGTGTTCTATCCCCTGAGGGGGCTGCCCCTTCTGTTGCTGGGTGCCGAGGCCTCGGTCAGGTTCCTGTTCCCGGTTCACCTTGTCCTTGCAGGGTTCTTCGCATGGCTTCTTCTGGGCGCCATGGGAACCTCCCGTGAAGGCAGGTTTGCCGGCGCCGCTGCTTACTGTCTGGGCGCATGGGCGAACACCCTTTTCTACGCAGGGCATGGCAGCAAGGTCATCTGCTGGGCTTTTCTGCCACTGCTGCTCTTCGCTGTTCTCAGGTTCATGCAGACCCGGAGCGTGAAGTGGATGGGGCTGGGAGCCCTGGCATTTGGCATGCAGGGGCTGTCCAGCCACCCACAGATGATGATCTATTCCGGGGCGATGGCGGTGGTCTTCACCCTCTGGCAACTGGGACGCCCCAGGGAGTGGTGCTGGAGGATCACCGGCTTCGGGGCAATGATGGCACTCGGAACACTGATCGCGGCGGTTCAGCTCTACCCGGGCTACCTGTTCAGCACTCACTCCACACGGGGCGAGGGGCTCGACCCCGCCACTGCTGCCAGCTACTCCATGCCACCCGAGGAAACCCTCACCATGCTCCTGCCTTCAGCCTTCGGCCTCAGGCACGGTTTCACGGACAGCAGTATCTCGGGGGTGCCTGTATACTTCGGAAGGCTTGGCCTGAGGCTGAGCAGCGAGTTCACGGGAGTCCTGGTGTTCATCCTGGCCGTTGCGGGCTTCGTCGCCGGACGGGACAGAAGGGCAAGGGGCACTCTGCTGAGCCTGGCCGTCCTCGGTACAGTGGTGTCATGGGGAGGGTACACTGGCCTCTTCTCCATTCTATACCGCCTCATCCCGCTTTTCCAGAAGGTGCGCGCTCCGCACATGGCGGCGTTCATCACCACCACATCGGTCGCCCTGGCCGCCGGACCCGGCTTCGATGCCCTCTTCTCACGCGGCGCATCACGCAGACACATCATTGCAGTGGCGGCCGTTTCCGCGCTCTTTCTGGTCACGCTTCCCCTGGCAGGCTCCCTCAGCGAAGCGCTCCAGGCTCCGTGGTGGATCAGGATGGGCGTTCCCGGCGGTTCGGGTTACGAATTCATGGTGAGGCACAGGGGCACACTGCTCCGGGGCGACATTTTCAGGGCGCTTCTTTCCTCTTCAGCACTCCTGGTTCTGCTTTTCGCCTCACTGAAGCTCCGCATGAGGGCGTGGCACGCTGCCGCCGGAGTCGTTCTGATCACTGCGTTCGAGCTTGTTCCCTTCAACAGGAGCTTCCAGGTCTACCTCAACCAGACCACCCTGGAAGGGATGTACCGGGCCAATCCCGGACTTGCGGAGACGGCAGGTGAGGGACGGGTCTTCCCCGGAGGCAACGAACTCATTCCCCTTGGCATCCGTTCCGTGAGCGGGTACCACGCGGCGAAACCCGCCGTGGTTGACAGGATGGTCACACTGCTTTCGGGAGCGACACCCCGGATGATCCACCAGTTCGGCGTCACCGCCTTCAAGTTCCCCGAGGGCGTCTATTCGTGGAGCGAGCTTCATCCGGTTCTCTCCGAAGACGATGCCACACTTTCTTCCTCCCCCATGCCCCGCGCGTTCATTCCCGCAGGGGTCACCTCTGGAACAGGAGAGCAGGGTTTCCAGGCCCTTGCGGCGGGGTCTGATGTGCAGGCCCTTTCAGTGATCGACGCGCCGGCCGACGACATCCCCTCGGTCTGCGCGGGAACCGTGCGCATAACCGTCGACACCCCCCATGAGGTCGTTCTGGAAACAGCATCCGAATCCACTGCGGCGGTTGTTCTTGCCGATACCTGGTACCCCATGTGGCGGGCCGAGGTCAACGGAATCCCGACTGACATGCATGTGGCCAACGGCTGGATGAGGGCGGTGACAGTCCCGCCGGGAAACAACACCATTCGCTTTCACTATGACGACTCCGACGTCGTCCTGGGCATAAGGGTCTCGATCCTGGCAACCGTTGTGGCGATGGCGGTGCTGCTTTTCCCGGAAAGGCTTCGGAAACGCAGGTGAGGCGTCTTCCAAAAAGCATCGAAGCATGGCTGGGTCCCCTGCTTCTTCTGGGGGCCGCCCTGTACTTCCGGTTCAGTCTGTTCCCGGTCTGGAAACCCAGGCTTCAGGCCTTCTGGCTCGAGGCGGAAGGGAGCCGGAACTGGACATACATCGCACTTTCGGCGCTGTTCCTGGCCCTGGGCTACTACTTCGCCCCCCTGGCGTGGCAAAGGATACTCAGGGCGCTGAAAACCCCCGGTGTGGACAGGGGCACGCTTCGAAGGAACTGGTTCGTAACCCAGATGGGAAGCTACATACCGGGCCGGCTGTGGATGGTGCTGGGCAGGATTGCGTTCCTGAACAGGAACGGGACAGGTTCGGTCAAGGCAGCCACGGCCATGGTGCTGGAGAACATCTATCTCCTCGCCGCCCTCGGCCTTCTGACGCTGTTGGCATTGCCGTTCATCAGCGCGTCGTCGCTTCCGGCGGGGCTGACGGTTGCCCTCTGGGTCTCGGCAGCCCTGGGTGTTCTGATGCTTCTCGCCCCAGGGATCCAAAGGCTTTTTGCCAGAAAACTGGCCAATCGTCTGGGAACAACGGTTGACGAGCTTCCACACATAAGCCACAGGCACCAGGCGCAGTTCATCGGGAGCCACATGCTCTCATGGTCACTGAGGGGGCTCGGGCTCTACTTCTGGTTCAGGGGTTTCGGGGTCCCGCAGTCGGTCCCGGCCCACTCTCTTCTGATACTCTGCATCATCGCCTCTCCCGCGTCATGGCTGGCTTCGCTTCTAATGGTCTTCATTCCAGGCGGCATAGGGGTGCGCGAATCGCTTCAGGCCCTGATGGTGGCAAGTCTTGTCCCAGGAGGGATGGTGGTGGCCACCGCCATAGCCCTGGGCCAGAGGCTCCTTCTGATGATTGTCGAGGGCATGTTCGCCCTTTCTGCCCTGGTCTACCAGGCTCTCGCCAGGCACTTTCCGGTTCAGGTCAACCATGCGGGCCAGCTCTTTCATCTTGTTCTGAGCGTCTGCAGGGCGTGGTGGGCAAGGCTCGGCCTGGCAACGCCTCCCAAACCGATAAACGTCACGTTCTCCGTCACAAGGAACTGCCAGTCAAGGTGCAGAACGTGCTTCATCTGGAAGCATGACTGCCGTGAAGAACTCACCCTTCCGCAAATCGAGTCGCTTTTCCGCTCCATCGGGTGGACGTACTTCTTCAACGTTTCAGGGGGTGAGCCGTTCCTGAGGGAAGACCTGCCCGAGATAGTCGGACTGGCGTGCAAATACATGCGTCCGGCGGTCATCCACATTCCCACCAACGCCCTGGCTCCGGGGCGGATCGAAGCCATGACCGCAAGGATACTGACGATCATCGATACCGAGGCGCCGGGAACCGTTCTCACAATCAAACCCAGCATGGATGGTGTTGGCGCGGCCCACGACGAGATCAGGGGGGTCCCCGGCAATTTCGACAGACTGATAGACACCCTCGAGAGGCTCAAGACGCTCAGACTCGCGAACAGTAACCTTCATGTCGGGGTGGGCACCGTGATCTCACGGTTCAACGCCAAAAGCCTCAGTGAGATAATCGATTTCGCAGGCACCCTCGGTGTGGACACCTACATAAACGAAGTAGCCGAGGAGCGGGAGGAGTTCTTCAACATCGGAAGCGGGATCACGCCGGAAGGCGAGAGCTACGGCGGGATAATGGAAGTTTTCAAGAAGGCTGTCAGAAGCCGCATGAAGGGGATGCGCCCGCTCTCGCGTGTTACCACGGCCATGAGGCTGGTCTACTACGACATTGTCACCGAGTACCTTCGGACCGGAAAACAGGTCATCCCGTGCTACGCCGCCCTCATGAACCTCCACGTGAATTCCGACGGCGGGATATGGCCTTGCGCGATCCTGGCCTACCGCGGTCAGATGGGCACCGTGGGGGACGACACCGATTTCCTTGATATCTGGAAATCACGCAAAGCAGCCGATATCAGGGCCTCGATCAAGCGGAAAGAGTGCGCCTGTCCCCTGGCCAACCAGGCATACTCCAACATCCTGCTTCACCCAAAAAGCCTTCTTCGGGTGGTGTGGATTGCCCTCAAAGGCTAGGGTCTGAGCACTTCCTGACCTTCCGGGGTGACCTTTATCATGGTGGAGGCCTTGCGGCGCGCAAGCTTGCCGCCGTCCAGCATCAGGTCCACTCCCGAGGCGACCTTGAGGCTCACCTCGTCCAGCCCCAGGGGCTCGGGCCTGTCCCTCAGGTTGGCGCTTGTTGTCACCAGGGGCATTATGGACTCGAGTACCTTGACCGACAACGGGTCGGCAGGCACCCTGAGGGCAACCGTCCCGTCGGGGGCGCAGACCCATGAGGGCGCCCTGTCGGAGGCGGGAAGCACAAGCGTGACAGGTCCGGGCCAGCTGGATCTCATCAGTTCAAGGGCTCCAGGGACGGGCTGTGAGAAAGCCTGCGCTGCTTCGATGGAGGGAACCAGGAGTATGAAGGGCTTTTCTTCGGAATACCCCTTGAGCCTTCCAACCCTTCTAACGGAATGCTGCATCGCAGCGGGACAGAGAAGGCCGTAAACCGTGTCGGAGGGGTAGACCACAAGACCGCCTCCGAGAAGGACCGAAACAGCCATTTCGACAGCTTCGGCCGCGGGGTTCTCGATGTCTATGCCAACCGTTCTCGCGGGCATGTTCACCCCATCCTTTCAGCTGCGCCTTTGTCGAAGAGCGCCAGGATCCTTGCCGCCAGATGCCCGGCATTGGCCGCCCCGTGCGAGCCTATGGCCACCGTGGCCACCGGCACGCCCTTGGGCATCATCACAGTGCTCAGAAGCGCATCGAATCCGTTCAAGGGACCGCCCTGAATGGGCACCCCGATAACAGGCAGTTTGGTGTTTGCCGCAACTGCCCCTGCAAGATGTGCGGCAAGTCCCGCCGCGGCGATGATGATCTTCAGTCCCCGCCCGGCGGCGTTCCTGGAATACTCGGCAACCTTCTCAGGTGTTCTGTGGGCGCTCATCACGGAGAACTCCCATGGGATCCCGTATTCATCGAGAACCGCGCATGTCTTCTCCATGGTCTCCCGGTCGCTCTCGCTGCCCATCACTATCCCGACAAGCACCCTGTCACTGCTCATGGCACCCTCCCTATGTCCCGTCTGAAGGTCATTCCGTCAAAATGTATCGAATCCACTGCTCCGTAAACTTTTTCAAGGGCCTGCGCAAGGTCTTTCCCCGATGCGGCCACCCCGAGCACCCTGCCCCCTGACGCAACGATCTCACTCCCCGAAAGTGCCGTGCCAGCGTGAAACACCATGGCGTCACGCATGTTGTCCAAACCCTTTATCACGGCTCCCTTCCGGTACTCACCGGGGTATCCCGCCGATGCAAGGATAACGACCGCCGATGCGCCGGGCAGTACCCGGGGCTCAGGAAGCTTCCTTCCAAGGGCGGCCGCCATGAAAAGCCCGGCAAGGTCGCCACCAAGCAGGGGAAGGACAGCCTGGGTCTCGGGGTCGCCGAACCTCACGTTGAACTCCAGCACCCTTGGCCCCCCCGGGGTGAGTATCATCCCGGCGTAGAGTACTCCCCTGTAGTCGAGACCCCGGCTCTCTAGTTCCCGAAGGACCGGTTTGAAGACCGTACGCTCCATCAGGGATGAGAAACCGTCAGGGAGCCCGCAGGGTGGGCACACAGCGCCCATGCCGCCGGTATTGGGCCCGGTTTCGCCCTCGCCAATGCGTTTGTGATCACGGCTGGGAGGGAGGATAACGGTCTCGGTTCCGCTGCAGACTGCCATTACGCTCACCTCGGGACCCGACAGCCTTTCCTCGACGACAACCCTGCCGGGAGGGTTCGAAAGCAGACTGTCGAGGGCTTCCCGGGCTTCCTGAACCGTATCGGGCAGGACAACGCCCTTGCCCGCCGCCAGGCCGTCCGCCTTCAGCACCCAGTCGCGGGGTTTCCCCCCCATGTAGGCGAGGGCATCCCCGGAGTTGTCAAAAACCTCCCCCAGAGCGGTCGGAACCCCGGCGGCGACCATCACTTCCTTGGCGAACCACTTGCTGCTCTCCAGCGCGGCACACCGGGCATCGGGGCCGAAGCACGGAATGCCCGCGACCCGGAGCCTGTCTCCGAGGCCCGCGGCAAGAGGCGCCTCGGGACCCACAACGACAAGCTCGACCCCGTGATCGACCGCCACATGAAGGGGATCGGCGGGGGTGCTCACATTCAGGGCGAAGGCGGCTGTCCCCGGGTTGCCTGGACATGCCAGAACGTCGTTCCCGCCGGCGCGGTCGAGGGCCCAGGCCAGGGCGTGTTCCCTGCCGCCGCTGCCGACCACAAGAATCTTCAAGATCGTCCCCCCTCTTCCCTGAAAACATGCCCGGAGCCGGGGAACTCGCCTGAAGCAACTTCGTGGGAGTACTGCAGCACCGCCTGCAGGATCACATCGTTCATATCCGCATACTTCTTCAGGAATCTGGGATTGAACGAGGGGTCGAGGCCCAGTATGTCGGTGATCACAAGGATCTGGCCGTCGGTGAAACGGCCTGCGCCAATGCCTATCACCGGCACGGGAACCCTTTCGGTGACCTCCCGCGCCAGTTCTTCCTCAACGCCTTCGAGTATCAGGCTGAAAACCCCGGCGTCCACCAGGGCGTCGCACTGGCGGAACAGCTCGTCACGGTTCTCCCGGCGGATCACCCGGTAGCCTCCGTCGAGGCGAACGGACTGCGGCAGCAGACCGCAGTGGCCCATCACCGGAATGCCGGATTCGATGATCGCCCTCACCCTTCGAACCATCCGGGGGTTCCCCCCCTCAAGTTTCACGGCGTCGACACCCGCTTCGGCCAGGAACCGCGATGCGTTGCGGACGGCCTGGGCGCATGACTCCTGATAGCTCCCGAAGGGCATGTCACCCACAACGAGGACCCCGGGAGCGCCCTTTTTCACCGAGGCGGCAATGGTCAACAGAACCTCGAGGGAGGCTCCGAGGGTTGTCTCGCCGCCAAGAACGGCCATTTCGTATGAGTCGCCCACCAGGATCACATGTACCCCGGCCAGGGCTTCGATTCGCGCGGTATGGTAATCGTACGCGGTGAGAGCCACGATCTTCTCGCCCCGAGATCTCATGCCTCCGAGGCTTCTGACGGTGACACCTGACATGCAACCCTCCCATCGCCGCAAAACCTGCGGGATAATAACAGGCTAGCCTCTGGTTTGAAACCTTCGGGGAACGTACACGGCAAGAAAGGCCGCCAGGGCGTAGATGTAACCCACCACCACGTCGGTGGCGTAGTGCTCGCCACCGTACAGGATCTCGAAGCTTATCCCGAGAAGTACGAATAGTGTCCAGGCGCTTCGTCTGAACCCGAGCTCACGCATGAGGACAAGGGTCATAAGCATGGGAACGGCGGCGTGCAGGGACGGCATGGCCGCCCTGGGACTCATGGAGAAGTTGCCCACAAGGAAGGCCGGCATGAAATCGGTGAGCGCCCTGAACATGCAGCGGTCGAGGTGGGGAACCCCGCCCTCGATCGCCTGCATCCACGGAGGGGTGAGGGGCCATAGGACATAGGTCGCGTACCCCACGGTGGTGAGAAGCGCGAAAGCGGTCACGGCACGCCTCATGGCTACATCTCCCGCCTTCCTGAAGGCAAGGAAAGGGGTGAGTATGGGGATCATGAAGAACGAGGCATGCAGCCCCGCGAACATGTAGTCGAACCAGCGGGTATCCCCGGCGCAGCCCAGTTTCTGCTGAAGCCAGACCGGCGGGAGAACGCCGAACAAACGCTCTTCGAAGACGGCCACGTTCATCCCGTTGAAGGCTCCGGTCCAGGTTGACACCACGAACCTGAGGCCCCAGTAGCACAGCCCCAGGAACGCGAAGCTCAGGAGCATGGGGCTCCAGCGCGGAAGCCGCTGCCACCGGTACAGAAGTGCAAAAACGATCCATATGGGAACAAGCACCGGAAAACGAGGGACGAGGCGCAGGAAAGGAACAGCGCCCATAACAGCCACGTAGGCACCGGTTGTCACCAGCCAGAGAAGGTCAAGCCGGTCTGAAGCGGACCTGTCTGTGCCGTTGCGGTTCATTAACCCTCCGATGAAAGCGGGAGGGGGCCATGGACTGAAGAATGATACAGAGAGTCAGGGTTAAAGGACTTGTACGGCCGGCCGGTCTGTCAGGCTTCCCGCTAGGGCGCTTGCGACACGACGGGGCGATGCCTTCATCAGTAACCTAATCGCACTCTCAGGCGATGGCCCCCATGCGCATATATTACCCACCAACAAGGGCGGGGTCAAACCCCCCGAAACCGTGCGAGGGAAACCCATGGCAAAGAACATCACAAACCCTGAGACCGACTTCGCCAGATGGTATCAGGACGTCATCCGCGAAGCGGAACTGGCCGATTCGGCCCCGGTCCGGGGCTGCATGGTCATCCGTCCATACGGTTACGCCATCTGGGAGCTTATGCAAAGCGATCTGGACGGAAGATTCAAGGCTACCGGCCACACCAACGCCTATTTTCCGCTCTTCATACCCCAGAGCTTCATCCAGAAGGAAGCCCAGCATGTTGAGGGTTTTTCACCGGAACTGGCTGTTGTGACCCACGCGGGAGGCAAGCAGCTCGAAGAACCCCTGGTCGTCCGCCCCACAAGCGAGACCATCATCAACCACATGTTCAGCAAGTGGATCGGAAGCTACCGCGACCTTCCCATGCTGCTCAACCAGTGGGCCAACGTGGTGCGGTGGGAGCTACGTCCCCGGGCGTTCCTCAGAACCACCGAATTCCTGTGGCAGGAGGGGCACACAGCCCACGCCACCGAGCAGGAGGCGCGCGAGGAGACCATGAGGATGCTCAAGGTCTACTCCGATTTCATGCACGAGATGGCGGCAGTACCAGTCATCCCCGGCGTAAAGACCGAGAAGGAACGTTTCGCCGGCGCGGTTGACACCTACACCATCGAGGCCATGATGGGCAACGGCTGGGCGCTTCAGGGTGGAACCAGCCACTACCTGGGCACCAACTTCGCCAGAGTGTTCGAAACGACCTTCCTCGACCGCGACAATCAAAGACAATTCGTCCACCAGAGCAGCTGGGGTGTTAGTACCCGGCTGGTTGGCGCAGTGATAATGGCACACGGCGACGCGAACGGCCTCAGGCTTCCTCCCCGGATCGCACCGGTGCAGGCCGTCATCATTCCCATTGGCATGCAGGACCCCAGGGCTTCCCAGGTCATGGAAGCCTGTGATGCCCTGGCGAAGGAGCTTCAGTCCATGGGGGTCAGGGCCAGCGTCGACAGCCGCGACAACATGAGCCCCGGCTTCAAGTTCAACCACTGGGAGGTCAGGGGTGTGCCCCTGCGGATCGAGATCGGCCCGCGCGACCTCGACGCCGGTCACGCGACACTGGCCCAGCGGAACAGGAAAGAGAAGTTCACCCTTCCCCTGGCGGAACTGACCGGGAAGGTCCCCGCCCTGCTCAACGATATCCACGACCAGATGCTCAGGGAAGCGGCCGACTTCCGGGAAAGCCGCACCTTCGACGTGGATACATTCGAAGAGTTCAAGAGGCTTATCCCCGAGAAACCTGGCTTCTACAGGGTATGGTGGGACGGCTCAAGGGAAGACGAGAACCGCATACAGGAGGAGACCAGCGCAACAGTCAGGTGCATCCCCCTCGAACAGCCCGGCGGCGAGGGCAAGTGCTTCATGAGCGGCAGAAGAACATCCACCAGGGCGATACTGGCCCGGGCCTACTGAAATGAGGGGGAACCTCCCCCTTCTGCTGCTCTGCCTTGTGGTTTCGGCGGCGGTCCTCTGGCCGCTGCCGTTTTCCCCGAACCCACACGACCACGGCGACACGCTCTTCAACACCTGGCTCATCGCGTGGAACCACCATTCCCTCACGCACATCAGAAACCCCCTCGACACACCTCATTTCACGGGTTTTCCCGACGCAGAAGGTCGCAGCGACATACTCCTCACGCAGTGGATCGCTTCGCTTCCCGCAAGGGCTGTTACCAGCGATCCCGTCCGGATCCACAACCTGCTGATGTGGCTCAGCCTTGCGCTAACCGGGTTCGCCGCGGGCGTCCTGGCGAAGGACAGGGGGGCATCGGCATGGGGGGCCGCCTTCGCCGGAACCGCCTTCATTGCGCTGCCCTACTTCCAGGGACACCTCTGGCACCTTCAGCTTCATAGCGCGGGGCTTGCCATGGCCGGCATCATGTTCGCCCTGCGCACGACAGAGAGCCGATGCAGGGGGTGGCCCCTGGTCGCCCTCATTCCCCTTCAGGGGCTGGCAAGCCTTTACCACTGGTACTTCCTCAACATCGCCCTTCTCGTGATCCTTCTCTCAACCCTCATGACGAAGAGCCGGAAGAACGCGAAAGCGCTTCTTCTCATGGCCTTCCTTGGCAACGCCCTGATGCTCCCCTTCCTGCTCCCCCAGCTTCAGAACGCCGCCCACTGGGACATAAACACGATCACAAGCACCGACGCAGCGTCTTTTCTCAGCCCCTGGGAAACAAGCTTCGCCACGGGATGGCTCCGCAGCCCCCACGCCCACCCCGAGGCCGCGCTCTGGCCGGGAATAGCACTGGTGGCCGGAAGCATCTGGGCCCTCCTGAAAAAAGACACCGGCAACACGAGAACGATCCTGGCCATCGGCATCGTCTTCCTGGTCTACAGCCTGGGACCAACGGTAACGGCATGGGGAAGGCAGTTTTGCCCGGGGCCTTTCAGGCTCGCGGCGCTCCTCCCCGGCGGAGCCGCCATCAGGCTTCCCGCAAGGGCTGCATGCCTTGCATTCCTTCCGCTTCTGATACCTGCCGCCCGGCAACTGGGCAGAAAGCCCGTCTGGGCACTGGCAGGGATGACCGTTGCCCTTGGCGAAGCCGCACATCCTGGGGTAACGACGATGCCCGTGATCATCCCCGAGCATCACCACTGGATGGCCGAACAGCATGCGGACCTTGTCCTCTACCTTCCCGTCAATGAGGAACTCGACCTTCCAACGATCGAATCCATGCGCCTCTACTGCGGAACGCTTCACTTCACCCCCAGTGTCAACGGTTACAGCACAAGCTACCCCGTGGGCTACGCTGAAACGGCGGCAGTCCTTAACTCATGGCCTACAGATGAGGCCACGGAGCTGGCTTTTCGACTGGGTGTCGACCTTGTCATATTCGAACAGGGCGTTCCTGCCGAAGCGGACCTGCAATGGTTCGACGGCAGGATTCGAACCGGAGCGATTTGGCTCGACCGCTGAAAGGAAGACAATGGAAACCGTAGCCAGCGTTCTCATAGGCATCGGCCTCAGCGCCACGTGCGGCTTCAGGATATTCGTGCCCCTTCTGGTGATGAGCATCACCGGACAGCTCGACCTCCTCCACCTCTCCCCGGCCTTCGCATGGATACAGAGCACCCCCGCCCTGATCGCCTTCGGGGTCGCAACAGCGATCGAGATTCTCGCCTACCTGATACCGGTGGTGGACAACGCCCTCAACGCCGTCAGCATCCCTCTCACCGTGGTGGCGGGGATCGTTATCACAGCCGCGGTCATCCTCGACCTCAACCCGTTCGTCACATGGACCCTTGCCGTCATAGCCGGAGGAGGCGCATCCCTGGCCGGCAGCGCGGCAAGCAACATCCTCCACGGCGGCTCTACCGCCACCACGGGAGGAGCAGGCAACCCGATACTCTCCGCCGTGGAGAGCGTGTTCTCGGTGATAATGTCGGTTCTTTCGGTCCTGGTCCCTTTGATGGCCGTGCTGCTTCTGATCATCGCCGGGGTTTTCGGGGTCAGGGTTCTCAAAAGGATATTCAGACGAAGGCCCGCAACCGCGTAAAGATTGATAGGCAATCCAACTATACGTTTAGACAAAGAGAATGCCCGTCTTGACCTTTCGATCAGCGACGGGCAAGGACGTCCCTCAGAACGTTGCCTGCGTACCTAATAAATCAGATACTTACTAGGACTTGCAGAGTGCATGAAGTATTGGAATAATCAAAGCTATTGTCAAGCGAGTAAGTATCATTCATGACGCATCGAATGGAGCAAGCGATGAAGGAAGACATGATTCTGGGAATTGACCTTGGCGCAAACTCCATTGGATGGGCCTTGCTGAAATGCGACCCGATATCAAAGGACGTCACGGGGTTGGTCGATGCTGGCTCAAGAATATTTGAGGCTGGAATGACGGGTGACATATCATCCGGCCGGGCCGAATCCAGATGTGTAGAAAGAAGAAACGCTCGATCCGTAAGGCGAAACCTTGAACGTAGAAGAAAGCGCATGACCACACTGAAGAATCTACTTCAGGAATACGGGCTGCTCCCCGATGGAGAAAGCATCGAGAGCATCGTTCACGACCTCGACATGCAAGTGAAAGACTTCATAAAGACAATACCGGAAAGCCACAGGCCTGAAAACAGAGTTCTAGCGCACACTTACCCCTACTTTCTCAGGGCTCTTGCTTCGATACAGGAGATACCCCCTCACCTCCTGGGCCGTGCGATTTACCACCTTGCTCAACGAAGGGGTTTTCAGAGCAACAGAAAGACTCAGACCGACGAGAAGGAATTGGGTTTGGTGAAACAGGGTATAGCTGACCTTAGGTCAAGGATGAGCGAAACCGGCGCCAAAACACTGGGGCAATACTTCGCATTCGTTGACCCGAGCGAAATCAGAATCAGGGGGCGCTGGACATCAAGAGAAATGTACGAATCAGAGTTCCGCCTGATCATGGGAAACAACCCATGCAATCTTAGCAGCAGCCAGATAAAGAAAGTCGAAAAGACGATTTTCTTCCAGCGGAAACTCAGAAGCCAGAAAACGCTGATCGGGGAATGTGCCCTGGAGAAGAGTAAACGTCGATGCCCTTGGTACAGGCGCGAAGCCCAGGAGTTCAGATATCTTCAGTCCGTGAACAATCTGAAACTGATAACGATCGACGGCGAATTGAGGTCGCTGTACCCAGAAGAAAGAACCGTCTTGCTTGATATTCTTTCTGGAGCAACTTTCCAGCTTGATAAGCGAGGAGACCTAACCCTGGCAAAAGCGAAAAAAGCCCTCGGTCTGCCGGCAAAAACCAAGTTCACCATTGAAGATGGTGGAGAGAAAGTGCTGAAGGGCGACCGGACAACAGCTAGAATGGTATCAATCCTCGGTGAAGCCTGGAATGGTTTTAATCCTGAAAAACAGGCTTCACTTATTCAGGACATGAGTTGTTTCGAAAAAAGTGAGCCACTCAAGAAACGGCTTGTATCACATCACGGCATATCACTTGATATGTCGGAACTACTTGCTGATACCACCCTTGAACCAGGCTACTGCAATCTCTCAGCAAATGCCATCAGAAAGCTGCTTCCTTTAATGCGCGAGGGAAAGGCATACTCAGAAGCCGTTAAAGAGGTCTATCCTGCAGTTTTCTCATCCACAGGCATCGTGAATGAATTCTTGCCTTCGTTGAAAAACTATACGAAGAGCCTGAGGAACCCAGTTGTGGAGAGGTGCTTAAACGAACTGAGACGGGTGATCAACGCAGTCATCAGGGAGTACGGCAAACCTGGAATTATCCGACTCGAGTTGGCCAGAGATGTGAAAAACACGAAAAAGGTCAAAGAACGGATGATTCAGGAGAATCGGGACAGGGAAAAGGAAAGGCACTACGCTCTCAACAAGATTCTTGAGGAGTTTTCCGAATTCAACGCAAGCAGGGATGACATCACAAAGATCCTTCTAGCGGAAGAATGTGGTTACATCTGCCCTTACACAGGTGAATCCATCTCTATCTCCTCTCTGATCGGCAGAAACCCACGCTTCGATATTGAGCACATTATCCCTAGAAGCCGGTCTATGGATAATTCCTTCATAAACAAGACCCTGTGCCTCCACGAAGAGAATAGAAACGTGAAAAAAAATAGAACCCCGTATGAGGCATACCATGGAACAGCCAAGTACGATGAGATACTCGGAAGGGTATCTCGCTTCAAAGGCAAACTGGCGAAGCGAAAGCTCGAGTTATTCCAGATGACTCCCGATGATGTCACATCGAAGTATGAGGATTTTTCGAACAGACAGCTGAATGACACGAGATATGCCTCGCTTGAGGCTTCGGCCTACCTTGGGCTTCTCTACGGAGGGGTCAACACTTCCATAGATGGAAAGCGCAGAGTGAATGTTCTTTCGGGTGGAGTAACATCAATGGTTAGAGCCTTCCATGGCCTGAACGCCATTCTGAACGATGGAGGCGAGAAAACAAGAAAAGACCACCGTCACCACGCGGTGGACGCCATTGCAATTGGGGTAACTTCTCCTGGAATGGTGAAGCATCTTTCCGATTCCATAAGAATTCAGGAGACAATGGGAGCGGTCACCCATTACAGAACCGAATCTGTTCTGAAGATGGATTCATGGCCATCGATGCTCGAAGACTCCCGTCATAAGATCGCAGAAATACTTGCTTCCCATCATGTCTCGAAGAGGATAAGCGGTGCTCTTCATGAAGCCACGTTCTACTCGAAGGATCACCATGCGACAATCAATGGCAAGGTTCAGACCTTCAAGCATATACCAGTCGAGTTACCAAACTTGGAGAGGGGCAAAGTCCCATTCATTGTCGATGATGGAGTTAGAAGAGCAGTTGAGACGAAACTTGAGCAGCTTCAAATCGATGACCCGAAGAAGGCTTTCAGAAATCTCGAGAACCTTCCCGAGCTGATCAGTAGTGATGGAGAAACGAGAATTCCCATCAAGAAGGTGAAGATCAGACGAACTCAGAACACCATTACGGTCGGAAAGGGCAACAGACAAAGAAGCGTTGTCAGCGGTAACAACCACCATATGCTTATCTACGCTGAACTCGACGATGCCGACAACGAGGTTAAATGGGTGGGCGAGGTGGTAACACTGCTTGAAGCGAAGGAACGCCAGAGAAGGAATCAACCCGTTGTTAACAGGGATTTGGGACCGGGCAAGAAGTTCAAGATGACCATTCAGTGCGGTGATGTTTTTAAGATGGTTGTCGGTGAGAAACGTGAACTGGTCATTGTGCGGACTATCCCACAGTCAAAGCAAATCTGCTTCGCACGAGTGAACGACTCTCGACTTGTGAAGGATATTAAATCCTCAGGGGATTGGCTTTCAAAAATGCCCGACACCCTTAGAGTATCCAATCCGACCAAGTATACGGTTGACCCTCTCGGACGCTTGAGACGGGCGAATGACTGACAGGATAATAGATCTCTCAAACAATGGCGGCAGGGTCCGGCTGGAAAACAGCCTCCTCATGATAGAGCTAATCGATTCTGATCCAGTCACTGTACCGATTGAAGACATCGCTGTTCTAATCCTGGATAACCAGCAGCTTACCATCACGCAGCCAGCCCTTGGGGCTCTTGGCGAGGCCGGAATTCCAGTGCTTGTTTCGGAAAGAAAGCATCTTCCATCTTCAATCCTATTCCCTATCGTCGGCAATCATAAGCAAACCGAGTATTTCCAGAACCAGATCAACGCGACCGAACCGGTGAAGAAACGCTCATGGCAGGAGATAGTACAAGCCAAAATCCTTTCGCAGGCAGAGTTGCTTGCGTTGGCTACAGGAAGTGACTACGGACTTGTCGAAATAGCAAAGTCAGTCAGGTCAGGCGATTCAACAAACCGTGAGAGTCTTGCAGCCCAGCGATACTGGGCAAACATCCCGTTCCTAGAGAGACGTCAAAGGGAAAACGAAGACTTCAATGTCTATCTCAATTATGGATACACAATCCTTCACGCAATGGCAGGCAGAGCGGTATGCGCAGCCGGCTTACATCCATCCATCGGCATACAGCATCACCACAGGAACAACCCTTTTTGCCTCGCAAGCGATGTGATGGAGCCTTTCAGAGCCGTTGTCGACAGAGCAGTATGGAAACTCTGGACGAAACAGCCGAAGTTCGTTGATCTGAACACCGTCAGCAAAACTTCTCTTCTTTCAGCTCTGCTGGGCAAGGTCCTGGTGGATGGGGAAAGGATTTCCCTGTTCAAAGCTCTTGCTGGAGTTTGCGTTGGTCTGAGAAAACGGTTCTGTGGGCAGAAGAACGTATCCCTGATGCTTCCTGAAGGGCTTTTCGTGGACTGAAGTGGCAGATATTGAACGAGATCTGTCGGAGATGAAGGTCATGTGGGCACTGGCAATGTTTGACTTGCCTGTGAAGAAGAAGGATGAACGGAGAATCGCAACGCGATTCAGAAAGCATCTTCTTTCCAAGGGCTTCACCATGCTGCAATTTTCGGTATACGCGAAATTCTGCTCTTCCCGCGATTCTGCGACCTCAGTGATTGGCGCAATCAAGACAACACTCCCAGAAAAGGGGCATGTGAGAATCGCTTTGGTAACCGACAAGCAGTTCGGCGAGATGTTCGTATTCGAGGGGATGAAACAACTGAATCGTGAAGAGCGCCAAGAGGACGCACCTCAGCAGCTAATGCTGTTCTAAGAAATGCCCATGATGAGGGATCTCTCTCCCGAAAAACACCGGTTTTCCTGGAAGCCCATCAGGCTAAATGCATTTGATTCCGGTACATTACAGCGTTCGTAATGTACCGGAATCAAAAAACTCTGCAAGCCCCAGCATGGCTGTTGAACGGAATGCCAACTCCATTAATGTACCGGAATCAAAAAACTCTGCAAGCCCCAGCCGTATGGCAGTCACATCCGCCCGTGCTTGCAATGTACCGGAATCAAAAAACTCTGCAAGCCCCAGCACAGGGCTATTTCCCGTTCCTCTGGAGATTAATGTACCGGAATCAAAAAACTCTGCAAGCCCCAGCCCACTTCGAGAACGTTGTAATTGCTGATGGAATGTACCGGAATCAAAAAACTCTGCAAGCCCCAGCCCGCACATGAAATACACCGCCTTTCTGCAAAATGTACCGGAATCAAAAAACTCTGCAAGCCCCAGCCTGAGCGCCGGAGGTGTCCTCCACACGGAGA
>Ga0351878_1089_pt1 | contig 25415 bp, 21 predicted proteins | sample BONcelFGM3001D14_FD_206781 | JGI IMG/M metagenome (GOLD analysis project Ga0351878, IMG submission 206781) | Enriched cells from coal bed in the Powder River Basin, Montana, United States - BONCAT cells FGM rep3 HSBNCT.FGM.300.1.D14 ...
TGCCCAACTAAAAGCCGGGATCTGTATTAATCTTCTCCGAAATAGTAATGAAAGGGATGTTGCAACGGCAAATGCTTCAAACGTATGGCCTGACGGAAATGAAGCACCTCCTCCCTGTGAGAGTTTCTCAATGGTTTCATGAGTTTTAAAAGGCCGTGGCCGCTTCACAATGGATTTTATCGCAAAGGTTATCAGTGCGGTAAGAAAGATGGCAAGTCCGACCTGAACCATCTTTCTCAAACCCTCTTTGTGAAACCTGAAAGCAATTCCAATCAACAGCACGATGCCGATGCTTACATATGTTGTTGTTGACGACACCGTATATAGTATCCAATCCAAGGACTCGATCCGCTGATTCTGAATCCATTCAAGAAGAGTTATATCTATGGATGAATGCATTTCAGTTACCTTTTCATAATAATCATTAGCCCATCCCGCAGGGGTAAAAGTAAGTTTTCTACCCGTTCGTCCTGTCTGACCTGTTCATTGAAAGCCACTATTCCCCTGGTCTCTTTATCCCATTTTTCAGGCTGATCCAGAACTTTACCATCCCACAGAACATTATCAGCCACAATAAATCCACCTGCACGAACCTGGGGCAAAACCAGATTATAATAGTCCACATACCTTGGTTTATCGGCATCAATGTAAACCAGGTCCCATGTTTCATTCAAGGCAGGAATTACCTGCATAGCATCGCCAATATGCAGCATGACCGAATCAGCCAGGGATGCTTCGTTCAGGTATTTCCGTATTATTGGCTCTAGTTCAGCGTTGGATTCGATCGTGTGGAGTATTCCAGATGCCGGATCAGAAAAACCTGCTGCAAGGCATATAGCCGAATAGCCGGTAAAGGTTCCTATCTCAAGGATTCTATGAGGGCGGATCATCCGGCTGATCATCTGCAACATCATTCCCTGCATGGATCCGGCAAGCATCTGAGGATAAACCTGGGTGAGATGGGTTTCGCGAGAAAGCTTGTAAAGCACCTCCGACTCCGGAGTGGTATATCTCTCTGCATACTCAATAATCGTCTGAATCATTTTTCAAAGATTGAATAGGGCAAGTTACCGATTTTTATAGCAATCAGGAAAAATGAAGATGTATCTTTGTTGAATTGAAAAAACTCTCATATGAAATATCCATACAAACGCCGGTCATACCAACCGCGAATGATAATAATGGATATTCCATTTGACCATTGAAATCAAAATTATTATCAAATGAAAACTTGGATTATAACTACAATTTGCATCTTCTTTGTCGGATTTGCAAGAACACAAGAAATTCCTTATAATGATCTTTCCCATGCCGCTCAGCAGTTCATGAGAATCCATGATCAGGAAGCAGACCTTCGGGGAGCAGATCCTCTTGTTTCTGAAGAGAACCAACCGGTTGGCTTTGTTTTCAGGTTTGAGCCAACAGGATTTGTTATCACAACAACCTCCAGGATGATCCGGCCTGTATACGGATACTCCATTACCAATGATTTCAATCTTTCAGAACAGGAGTGGCAAATGATTCAGACTATTTTCACCCGGGATCTGCAACAACGAATTGCTCAGTCCGACAGGCTTCCGGAATCTGCTCAGAGGGCCATTGCGGTGGAGTGGGAAGAATTCCTATCAGGCGATCTAGTGATGACCCCTTTTCAGCAATGGCCACCTGACGGCACTACCTCCTCGGGGGGTTGGATTGAGACCAATTGGACGCAATCGGCTCCATATAACACGATGTGCCCGATAGACCTGAATGCTGGAGCACGCAGTATTGTTGGTTGTCCGGCTACAGCCATGGCCCAGGTCCTCAACTACCACCAAACTCTCAATGGGACCAACCTCAACGACGGTGATGACTATTACCACAGCTATGGCTCCGGAAATCAATACTGGATTGACGATGACTATGATGCCAGGGGATTCCCCTCCTTTGACTCCCTGAATACCTGGTTGAATTCAATGGACTATGCTTACCAAACACAACTTCCGGTAACAACACAGATGAAAGCCGCGTTGAGTTTTGCCTGCGGGGTTGCAGCACATCAGGTTTATTCTGCCTCCATGTCGGGGACCTTTGGCATCGACCAGGCCTGGAATTCGTTTCAACGTTTTGGGTTTCCCGATTCCAGGCTTATCTTTCCCGAAGATACCAACCTTAATAATGAGATCGCCGAAAACATCAAAGTTGCTCTTCCGGTCCAACTCGGTTTGCTGGTGGCGCCTCCCGGAGGCGGTGGCCATAATGTTGTGGTAGATGGATACAATACCGACGAATATTACCACTTCAATTTCGGTTGGGGTGGCTCTTCCAATGGCTGGTATACCCTCCCTCCTACAAATATAGCCTATAACCTCACCATTATCGAAGGAGCAGTCATTGATATCAAATCGACTAACTATACAGTGACGGATGAGATTGGTAAGGAGGAACTGATCCGGTTATTTCCCAATCCGGTTTCGTCGGTACTGACTGTCGTTTCAAATCTGAAGGATGCCAAACTGATGATCTTCAGTCTAACAGGAGTCCCTTTGGAAGTTATTGATCTCCCGGGTCCATATTCCAGAATCTCCCTCAGCCATCTTCCGGAAGGATTATATCTTGTGAGGGTTGCTTGTGAAGGGAAGCAGATTTTCGTTGAAAAACTGATCAAGGTCTAAGAAAGTAATTGCCATGATCCTTCAGCCTACTTTCTGCTCTCAATAAGAATCTCAAGCATCTTGATGCCGGCTTCCGGGATGATGGTGCCTGGGCCGAAGATGGCAGCAGCACCGGCTTTATACAGAAACTCGTAATCCTGGTGAGGAATTACACCGCCTACGATGACCATGATATCGGCCCTCCCAAGCCTCTTTAGCTCGTCAATAACTTGAGGGACAAGAGTTTTATGGCCGGCGGCCAGGCTCGAGACACCCAAAATATGTACATCGTTCTCTACCGCTTGTTTCGCTGCTTCAGCGGGCGTTTGAAAAAGTGGTCCGATGTCGACGTCAAAACCGATATCGGCATATCCGGTAGCAACAACCTTAGCACCCCGGTCATGGCCGTCCTGTCCCATCTTGGCGATCATTATACGGGGCCGGCGCCCATCCATCTCCGCAAAGGTGTCGGCCAACTCCCGTGCCCGTGAAAACGTCTCACTATCGTGTGACTCTGAGGAGTAAACTCCCGAAATTGATCGTATCACAGCTTTGTACCTCCCATAAACTTTTTCCAGTGCAAAAGAAATCTCTCCCAGTGTTGCCCTTTTTCGGGCTGCATCAACAGATAAGGCTAATAGGTTTCTTTCACCGGTTTCCGCTGCCTTTGTTAGTGCTTCAAGGGCAAGCTCGACTTCAAGTGAATCCCTTTCATCCTTTAGTTTTTTCAGGTGTCCGATCTGAGCATCACGAACTGCCGTATTATCTACCTCAAGGGTTTCCATAGGCTCCTCCTTTTCAAGACGGCAGCAGTTCACCCCAATGATCTTGTCTTTTCCAGTATCAATCCGTGCCTGTTTTCGTGCTGCAGCCTCTTCGATCCGCATTTTAGGAATTCCTGTCTCAATGGCTTTGGCCATCCCCCCCAACTCCTCAATTTCCAGAATGTGCTGCCATGCCTGATGGGCAATCTGACTTGTTAGTGTCTCAATAAAATAGGAACCTGCCCAGGGGTCGAGCGAACGGCAAATATTTGTCTCCTCCTGAAGGTATAGCTGCGTGTTACGGGAAATCCTGGCTGAGAAGTCAGTAGGCAGTGCTATCGCTTCATCGAGGGAGTTGGTGTGCAGCGACTGTGTGTGGCCCAATGCAGCTCCAAGTGCCTCAACACAGGTACGGGTAACATTGTTGAATGGGTCCTGCTCGGTGAGGCTCCAACCCGAAGTTTGTGTATGGGTCCGCAAGGCCATCGACTTAGGATTTTTCGGATCAAACTGCTTCACAATCTTCGCCCATAACATCCGTGCAGCACGCATCTTGGCAATCTCCATAAAGAAGTTCATCCCCGATCCCCAGAAAAACGAGATCCTGGGAGCAAACGAATCGATATCCATTCCGGCATTTACTCCGGTGCGTAAGTATTCCAGTCCGTCGGCCAGCGTATATGCCAGTTCAATGTCGCAGGTAGCCCCGGCTTCCTGCATATGGTACCCGCTGATGCTGATAGAGTTAAATTTTGGCATGAACTCCGCCGTGAAAGCAAAAATGTCGGCAATAATCTTCATGGAGGGCCCGGGAGGGTAGATATAGGTATTCCGAACCATAAACTCCTTGAGAATGTCGTTCTGAATGGTTCCGTTCAACTCCGCAACAGGCACCCCTTGTTCCTCAGAAGCTACAATGAAAAAAGCCAGTACAGGCAATACGGCTCCATTCATTGTCATTGAAACCGACATCCTGTCGAGAGGTATCTGATCGAAGAGTACTTTCATATCCTCGACGGTATCGATCGCTACACCTGCTTTTCCCACATCACCAACCACTCGTTCATGGTCGGAGTCATAACCCCGGTGGGTGGCAAGATCAAAAGCAACTGAGAGTCCCTTTTGACCGGAAGCCAGGTTGCGCCTGTAAAATGCATTCGATTCTTCAGCAGTAGAGAACCCTGCATATTGCCGGATGGTCCACGGGCGGGTTACGTACATGGTAGAATATGGCCCGCGGAGAAAAGGAGGAATGCCAGCAGCATAATGAAGGTGCTCCAATTTCTCTAAATCGGATTCCCCATAAACCGGTTTTAATGGGATTTGTTCGGCAGTCGCCCAGTCGGGTTTAATTCCATGGTCCTTCTCCCAATCGGAGTAGGAAGTTTGATTTTTCTGCCGGATCTTAAAATCGATGTTCTTGAAGCTGGGTCTCATAGGATCTCTTCACAAATTGAGTTGAAATAATAGCTATATCGAGAGGATAAACACAAGAAAGACTTTTTTGGATAATGGGTTGAATATAAGGTTTGACTGAATAGGTAATGAGAATTTTTTAGAGACGGGTATCTCCTTCCGTACGTTAACCCCTATGTTATTGATCCCAGCCTTGGGACCATACCACGAGCTTCCGAAGGGAATGCCGCCAATAAATGGTGTGATGCCAAAACCCTTAACATCGAACTGGTAAGATAGTTCAAAATAAGTCGAAAAGTTATTCGTCGTGCCTGCTCCGTAAACTCCGCTGGTATCTTTTCCTTTATCGGCTCCATACAACAACGTGGCTGCAATGAACTGAATGGGAAATTTCTCAGGACCATCCAGAATCAAGGTAAGCTCCAATGTATGCCATGTGGTTGCATTCTTCCAGTTAAAATAGTTTGCTCCCGGAAATGTATCAAGAGGCAGTGGGGCATAATAATCGGTCAGCAGCAACGTGAAATACTTATAGTTATATGAGAGAAATAAGTCTACTTCCGAATAATTATTCTCGATGGATGTGGTATCATCAATCCAATAGGTGTACCTGGTGAAGCCGTAGGATCCCCAGGCTCCCAGACTGAAGCCGAAGGCATCCAGTGATAGTGAGGGCTGAATCGCAGCCGATGCTCCAAAATCCTGTCCACGCCATACATAACGGCTCACAAGATCGGCACCAAGATTCAGCGTAACGTTTGACGGGTTCGTTTCTTCCTTCAACTCAAGGTCATTCTTTTCCTGCGCAAATCCAGGATTCGCTATCAAAAAGATGATCAGACCTATTGCGAAAACTTTTCCTCTCTTAAGCATAAAGCATCCGTTGAAGTTCATCAATATCAATTGGTTTATTCATGATATTATCCATTCCCGCTGAAAGGAATGTTTCCTGGTCATCCTCATAGGCATTAGCGGTCACGGCAATGATCTTCATCCTCTTTGCACCACCAAGAATCCTCTCTTTCTCCATCTCCCTGATGATTTTGCAGGCTGTCACACCATCCATCCTCGGCATCATGATATCCATCAGGATAGCATCGTAGTTATTCTCCTTGTATTTATCAACAGCAATTTGACCATCGGCGGCACTATCCACTTTGTGACCAATTCGGGTAAGGGTTGCCATAATCAACCGTTGGTTGATAAAATTATCCTCTACGACCAAAATATAGAGAGAGTCTTTGCCTGTATGAGGTGTATGATCTTCCTGATTCATATGTGTTTCATTTAACACCTAACTGCTGTTGGAAAGAGCGCAATTCTTCCAGCAAGTTGCTTTTTATATGGATAAAGCCATCAACACCAGCTTTCTTTAATTCTTCGATGATCTCTGCAGGGTAACCAGCTACAACCACAATCAGGGTAGAACGCTGTTGCTTAAGTTGATGGGTGATTTCCGGTACAATCGCTTTGTACTCTTCATCCGAACTGCAGATAACTATGATCTCAGCTTCAGACGCTAATGCTTCGTCAACGCCCTCATCAACAGTTTTGAAACCAGGATTGTCAATGACTTGATAGCCTGCACACCCGAAGAAATTGGTCGCAAACCCAGCCCGGGCTCTTAGCATTGCCAGTTTCCCCATTGTAAAGAGAAATACAGTGGGAACTTTATTCCCTGAATCAATATACCGCTCCGTGTCAAGTCGAAGTTTTTCGAATGGTTCAGCCGCCCTATAGGGTTGCATTTTAGTATATGCCGAAGGGGCCTCAGGGGTCTCAGGGCGATCTGCCTTGATCTTGTCGAGCATTTTATCAGTGAGTCCAGGGTACTGGTTTGTTCCCAGCAGCAATAGTTTACGCCTTGCAAAATCATTCTCCTTTTGAAGCCTGGATTTAGTGATGGTATCCTGGATAAAATTCTGTTTGATAGATTCAATCATCCCTCCGTGCTCCTCAACTTCCTGAAAAAGTCTCCAGGCATGATCCGCAATGGAATCCGTCAGGTTTTCAATGAAATAAGCTCCGGCGGAAGGATCAACAACCTGATCAAGATATGACTCCTCCTTAAAGATCTGTTGCTGATTTCTGGCAATCCTTTCAGAAAAGGGTGATGAATCATTAAAACTAATATCAAACGGGAGTATAGAGATGGAGTCAGCATTTCCAAGAACTCCTGAGATCCCTTCCGTTGTGGTGCGCAGCATGTTGACATAAGGATCAAAGATGGTCTTATTCCATTGTGCAGTAACGCAATGGATTTGCATCCTGCACAACGACAGATCGTTGGGGTGATATTGTTCTACAATCCTTGACCAGAGCAGGCGGGCAGCCCTGAGTTTGGCAATTTCAAGGAAGTAATTGGAACCGAGAGCAAATGTAAAGCCGATTCTTGATACAAGCGTATCGGGAGAAAACCCTCTCTCCGTAAGCCTGGCAAGGTATTCATTTCCCGAAGCCAATGCAAATGCTAACTCCTGCACCAGTGTGGATCCTGCGTCCTGAAAGCGGTGGCCATTTACATGAATTACCCTGATCTGCGGAAGCTTCTTCCGAAGGTTCTTTACAAGGTATTCAGCCTCTTCCAGGTTATTGTCAAGGGAGATATAGAAGTCTCCATGTGTGAGCAGGTAACATATAGGATCAAAATCGATTGAGCCTTTGATAATGCCAGGATCTAACCCTAGCCGTGTAATTTCATACAGCCATAACTCTACAGTTAAGGGATAGGATCGTGAGCCAAAGAAATTTATGGCAACCTGTGTCAGGTCTATCCCGTTAAGCAGCTCCCGGATGTGCTGGTGATTTGTAATTTCCCTGGCATTGAAACCTATCTCCTGAGCCCCTTGGCTGATTGCCTTCAGGGCCGTTTCGTTGGCCGTATCCACCTGAATTGATGGGATATCCTGTCGGATCAACCAATGGGTTCCTCCATTCCTGTATCCCCTGATAAAAGGAAATTCACCCGGAAGTGTTTTCAGGTATTCCAACCCATTCAGATCCTCACTGGTGTAGTAAGGTTTTACGGGGAATCCCTCCGTGGTCTCCCAGATCAGCGTTTTGGCATAGTCAGCCCCTTTCAGATCTTTCCTGATCTTCTCTTCCCACTGCTCAACGGTTACCGGTGGGAAATCATCAAAGAGGGTTTTAGAATCTTTCAGCTCCATATAGTAGCAATTCGTAGTGAACAAAATTAATCATTATCAACTGAATCACTTTATCTTTACAGAAAAATCTTCGTACATGAAATATCCATACAAATACCGTTCATACAAACCGTGATTGATAATAATGGATATTCCATTTGACCATTGAAATTAAAGTATTAGCAAATGAAAATTGCATTGTTTGGTGCGTCCGGTTTTATTGGAACCCATCTTAAGATGGCCTTGCGTTCTCATGATCATGAACTTACTTTGGCAAACCGTGATGGGTTTAAAAAGAGTGATACCGACTTTTGCGCAGACTTCATAAACGGTCAGGATGTGGTCATTAATCTTTCCGGAGCCCCGATTTCCAGGAAATGGAGTGAACCCTATAAGAAAGAGTTGTACGACAGCCGGATCGAAACCACAAGAAAAATCGTAAAAGCAATTCAAAATGCTCCGGAGCCTCCAAAATGTCTGGTGAATGCTTCAGCTGTTGGCATCTATGACGATAAAACAAAACATTCGGAGGAGAGTCAGGGATTCGCTGATACGTTTCTGGCTAAACTGTGCCAGGATTGGGAAGCCGAGGCCATGAAGACCAACACTGCCTGTCGTGTGGTGATTCTCCGAATCGGGGTGGTCCTATCCAAAGATGAAGGGGTGCTGGAGAAAATGGCACCGCCATTTAAAAAAGGAATTGGCGCACGAATTGGTAATGGCGAACAGGGTGTTTCATGGATTCATATTGATGACCTTGTTGAGATTTTCCTTTTTGTTATTGACCACCCTGAAATAGTAGGTATTGTTAATGCCGTTGGTGTATATCCAACCGACAATTATAACTTTTCAGACTCCCTGGGAAGGATGTTTGGACAACCTGTTTACTTCAGTATTCCAAAATTCCTGCTGAAATTTATTTTTGGTGAAGGGTCCATGTTGCTCACAGAAGGGCAGAAAGCCGTACCTGAAAAACTATTAAAAAATGGATTCCAGTTCCAATACATATCAATCGACAAAGCCCTGACAGCAATCTACCGGGAACAGGGTCCTACCTGATATCCATCTCTTCCACTAACCAGCCTGCTCCGGCATATTTATCCAGGATAAAGAGCAGATACCTGATGTCAAGAACGATATTTCTGCACTGATCAGGGTCGTACATCAGGTCACTCATCGTTCCTTCCCAATTTCGGTCGAAATTGATCCCGATCAACTCCCCGTTTCCATTTAAGACCGGAGCCCCGGAGTTTCCGCCGGTTGAGTGAATCGTGGAAATGAATGCAACATGTAACTTCCCGTCCTTATCGGCATACTTTCCATAATCGGCTGAAGCGATCAGATCCTTCAGTCGCGGGTCTACGGCATAGTCATAAACCGTTGAATCCTCCTTCTCCAGAATACCACGTGCTGTAGTAAAATAGTTGTATTTAACTCCATCAGACGGTTCAAAACCATCGACTTTCCCAAAACAAACTCTCATGGTTGAGTTTGCATCCGGATAAAACTGACGGTCTGGCTCCATCGCCATCAAGGCAAGCATGTAAACCCGTTGCAGACTGTCAATGCGGGAATCGATCATCCTCATCTTTGGAAGAATATCATTTCGGTATGCCGTGAGGATACTTTGTCCGAGTAGGTATGCCGGATCCGAGCTAAGTTTTCGGGCTGACTTCCTTTTAAAATCGCCTAAGAAGTGATACAATCTGTTTGAGTCGGTGAACAGCGAAGTTGCAAAAAGTTTTTCTGTATAAGCCTGAATGTCGCCTTTGTATTTTTTTTCAATTGTGACAAAAATATCCGGAAGATATTCCTTAGCCATATTTTTTTGCATCTCCTGAAGCATCTCCGTCGTGATCATCTGGTCTATCAGAGGCTGATAGTTTTTATAAAACCCTCTGGAAGTCTTCAGCAGTGTTTCTTCTTGCTTCTGCACCTCCTCGGATGAGATTTTTTCATCCACGGCTGCGTTGATCAGTTGTTGTGCATTGGTCGCAAGGCTGAAAACTTCGGAAGCCATTCCGGCTTCACGCAGGAATGTGTAAGCCATATCGATCGGGTAAAGCTCATTATAGAGCGTCTCAAATAACGGGAGTATTTCGCTGTATCCATTGGCATTGTCCTTTTCGTTCGCCCATTTCTGGAAATCCGATTCGAATGCCTTTTTTTTGGCCACGCCGTTGGCCCTGGTAATGCCACGTGTCTCTCCGATCATCTTTTTCCAGTAATTGGCAATTCCGGCATGCTTTGATGCATACTGGATCCGAACGAGCCGACTCGTATCCATCGAATAACCAATGACATTCAACCTTTTTTGCCGCAAACCAATTTTCACAGGATTCTCTTTAAAGGCAATCAGATCCACAGCAAATGAGGGAAGGTACTCTTGTGTAGAACCCGGATTCCCGAATAACAGCGTGAAGTCTCCCTCTTTGTAACCCTCAAGCGATATTGGAAAGAAATGTTTCGGTTTGTAGGGAACATTATCCTTGGAATACTCAGCGGGTAAGTTGTTAGAGTCGGCATAGATCCGGAACACTGAAAAATCTCCGGTATGTCTTGGCCACATCCAGTTATCAGTATCTCCTCCGAATTTTCCTATCCCCGACGGAGGAGCCCCAACAAAACGAATATCTTTAAAGATCTCTGTGACATACAGGTAATACTGGTTTCCATGGAAATAGGGGATTACTTTTGCACTGTAATGAGTCCCTTCGATAGCTTTTTCACTGATCGATTTACTGTTTTTACTAATGATGGACTCCCGCTCCTCCTCAGAGATGGTGTTTGATACTCCCTCTAAAACCTGGGATGTAACATCCACCATCCGAACCAGGAAGGTTACGGTAAGTCCGGGGTTTGGCAACTCCTGTTCCATTGTTCCTGCCCAATACCCATCGGTCAGGTAATCGTGTTCGAGTGAGCTGTGCCGCTGGATCACTCCGAAGCCACAATGGTGATTTGTGAGCAAAAGTCCATTCGGTGATACAACCTCCCCTGTACAGCCCCCACCAAATTTCACAATGGCATCTTTAAGACTGGAGTGGTTAATACTGTATATTTCTTCAGCGGATAATTTCCATCCCATCTTTTGCATCTGCTCGATGTTTTTATTGAGAAGCAGAGGGATCCACATGCCTTCTTCAGCAGAGGATGATTGGTGGATTGTGAGTAATGAAACGACGGCAATGAAACAAAAAAATCTGTTCATGATTTTATTTTTTGGTTGATAATATCAAATCGCAAAATTATGTTCTAAACCGAAATTTGACATATCCAATTGGTTTACCCTGCTCGAGCCACATTGATTCGTAGAAAGTCTGTATCTGAGCTACCGGCTCATCACGATATTCACCGTAAAGGTTTTCAGTGGAAAGAAGAATCTCAACGGGGAATTCTTTCAGGATTTCCATCGTATACGTGAGCAGGGGAACATCATCAGTTTTGAGATGCACGATACTGTTAGGACTCATAATCCGCTGGTAACGTCGTAAAAAGACCGGGGCTGTTAATCGTTTCCGCTCCTTCCCTGGCTGTGGTTCGGGAAAAGTAATCCATATTTCATTAACCTCGCCCTCATCAAAAAGCTGTTCAATATGATCGGCCCGTGAACGAATGAAGGCGACATTCGCGAGGTTTTGCTCCTCAACAGTTTTACATCCCCGCCATAATCGAGCTCCTTTGAAATCAATTCCAATGTAATTTCTGGTTTTCTCTTTCAGGGCGAGTCCAACTGTAAATTCCCCTTTTCCACATCCCAGTTCAAGAGTAATCGGATGGTCGTTTTTAAAAAAGTCGCGATTCCATCTTCCTTTGAGCCGGAACTGTGGCTGCAAATCAGAATAGCGGGGTTGAAAAAGGTGTTTAAACGAGAGGTTTTCGGTAAAGTGGATAAGTTTCTTTTTTGCCACCGGTAAAGCTATTTTTCCAGAATCCAGGCTCCAGGAAACCCTTTCGCTTTCATACTGTTCATCATCTGGATTGCTTCAGATTGGGTTGTAAACACTCCGGCGGCAACTCTCGAAAGACCGCTTGATGAGCGGTCAAAAATTGTTGCTTGAGTGCCTTCCGCATTTAGTTTGCGAACCAGTTTCTGTGCATTACTCTCGACTCCGAAAGCTCCGATAATTACAGCGAAATTTCCGGTTTCAGGGGGATTGGGTTGCGACCGACTTGTTGAAGGTTGAGTGACAATTGATTCAGCTTCCGTTCTCTCTGATACGGTAGGTTCTATTTTATTCCTGACAGGTCCTTCAGAGGTTTCCCTGGGAGGTGGTGGTTCCACGTTGAAAGCATCCGCCTCATCGAGAATGGGAGAAGTATCTGAATAGTGGGAAACTTCCTTGACATCAGCCTTGCTGAACGGAGAAAGGGATGAGAGGATATCTGCCGTATTCCACGATCCCGACTTGATGGAGTCATAGCCGGCAATACTGAGCATCACGGCTACGGATACAGGAATTGCAAGTATGGCAGCCCATTTCAACGGATTGGGGATCGCACGTTTTACCAGCTCCCTGGTTTCTCTGCGGGCCTGTAGCCTCTTTTCAATCCTGCTCTGATGTGTATCCAGTTTTACAGGTGCCGAGAAAAATGGTTGTAAACCAAATGATTCAGGTAAAAGATTGGATCGAAGGTCCTGATCAAACTGAATATTCCCCTCTTTCCCCATGTATAATTTCCCAATGTTTTGAAGGATTAGATACTTTCTTGTTCGCAGGGAGTTTATTGTTCCTTCGGCAAATTGGCGAATTTGTTCATTCGCATCGTTGAAGGTGATTTTTTCAGCCTGAACGATATGGTTTGCTAACAGACCGTCATTTTGCCGCAGATTGATGTTGAAAAGAATTTTCTTTGATGGAGGTTGGAATGTATGATACACCGGATGAATCTGTGCAGGCAGGTAGCTGCCAACAAAACCTCCCAACCCGGGAATAATGACACAATCGTGTTCCGATAATAATTCAGCGATATAATGTTGAATCTCCATGACAATGGATGTTTGGTCTGCTAAGATACCAATAAATAGTGAAGTTTAGCCTCTCCTGTTTGAAAGTTTTAGCAAATCGGCAGGCGTATCGATGGATATGCTATCATAATTTGTTTCGCAAACATAGATTTCAAATCCATTTTGAAGCCATCTGAGCTGTTCCAATGATTCTGCTCTCTCCAACGAACTCACAGGTAACCTTATCAACTCCTGAAGGACAGTTTTCCGGAATCCATAAATGCCAACATGTTCAAACCATGGAATCTCCCGGTTGCCGACTGGCAGGGACCCTTCCCTGACATAAGGGATCTCGGAACGACTGAAATAGAGGACTCGATGTCTATGATCAAACACAAGTTTGACGACATTGGGATCCTTGAGGGATTCAGGGTCCTGAATTCTCCTTGCCAGCGTTGCAATCGCGGTATTGGAATACGAAAATGAGCGAATTACCTCCGATATCTGTTCGGGATTGATAAAGGGTTCGTCTCCCTGGATATTGACAACCACTTCAATATCCACCTCTCCTTCCTGTACAAGTTCAAGTGCTTCGGCACATCGTTCGGTGCCTGTTTTATGGGATGAGGCTGTCATAACAGCTTCGCCTCCAAATTCACGGACATGGTTCAGAATTCCTTCATGATCGGTTGCCACAACGACCCGCGACAGATCAAGGCACTTTCTGGCCTGCTCATAAACTCTCCGGATCATTGATTTCCCCTCAATGACAATTAATGGTTTCCCAGGAAACCTGGTAGAGTCAAAACGTGCAGGGATGATGCCGAGGCTTTTCATCTGGGGGGTTAAAATAGACCGTGAAGTTCAGCATTTATGCGCTCAATCACAGTGCCTAGATCTTCCGGATTCTCAGGGAAATTAATGTTATCGACATCAACAATCAGCAGTTTCCCCTGCTTGTATCCTGATACCCACTCTTCGTAACGGTCATTAAGGTTTTTCAGGTAATCAAGCCGAATGGCACTCTCGTAATCGCGACCCCGCTTCTGAATCTGTTTTACCAGTGTAGGTACAGTAGCACGTAAGTATATTAAAAGATCGGGAGGCTGGATCAGTGAACTGATCAGCTCAAAGAGCGAGAGGTAGTTGTCAAAATCACGAGTACTCATCAGGTTCATTGAGTGCAGGTTGGGAGCGAAAATATGAGCATCTTCATAGATGGTACGGTCCTGGATGACAGTTTTCCCTGATTTCCGGATATTGACGATTTGCTTAAACCGGTTATTCAGAAAATAGATTTGCAGGTTGAAAGACCACCGTTGCATATCTTCATAGAAGCTATGTAGATAGGGATTATCGTCTACACTCTCATAATGAGGTTCCCAACTGAAGTGCTTGGCCATCAACTCAGTAAGCGTTGTTTTCCCGGATCCAATATTTCCTGCAATGGCAATATGCATAGTGCTGAATTTAATTCAAAGATAAACAAAGAGCCGGAGTTATGAAATCATTTGAAGGATTTCATCGACATATTTCCGGTCGTTATACAGACGCGGGATCTTGTGTTGTCCTCCCAATTTCCCTTTCGACTTTAACCAGTTATAGAACGTGTTAGGAGGAACCACCCTGATGATAGGCTCGTCAAGTATCATATTGTGGTACCGTTTTGCCTCATAGTCTGAATTTAAGGACTTAAGCGCATTATCAAAGATTTCGGTAAAAAAGGCCATATCCTCTGGTGGGGATTCAAATTCGATCAGCCACTCATGTGCACCACGGCGGTTCTTCTCGATAAATACCGGAGCAGCTGTATAATCGATAATGTTACAACTGCATCTCTTACATGCGATCGAAAGGGCTTTTTCAGCGTTATCAACAATAAGTTCTTCTCCAAATACATTGATATAGCTCCGTGTGCGTCCGGTGATTTTGATGCGGTAAGGATTCAACGATGTGAATTTAACCGTATCTCCAATCATATATCTCCAAAGACCTGCATTGGTAGTGATCACTAGTGCGTAATTGGTATTTAGCTTAACATCTTCGAGCGAAATTACCTCCGGAAATTCTGACGCAAGGTCTTTTACAAGGATAAATTCATAATAGATGCCATAGTCAAGCATCAAAAGCATATCCTCGGCACCATCCCGGTCCTGAATGGCAAAAAAGCCTTCCGAAGCGGTATAGGTCTCAAGATAATTCATGGATGAAGAAGGGAACAACTCCTTAAATTGCTGTTGGTAGGGTTTGAAACTTACCCCACCATGAATGAACAATTCAAAATTAGGCCATACCTCAAGCAGGTGGTCCTTCCCAGTGATCTCCAGAACCCGTCTGACAAGTAAAAGGGTCCAGGATGGAACTCCGGAAATACTGGTTACATCATGCTGCATGGTTGCTCTGGCCATCTTTTCAATCTTAGATTCCCATTCATCCATTAGTGCGATTGAGAGATTGGGAGTGCGTAAAAACTCCACCCAGAAAGGAAGGTTTTGCATCAGTATTGCAGAAAGGTCTCCCTGATAGTAGATCGATTCACTGGAACCCTCAATGATTTGATGTGTACCTCCCATTCCGATAGCTTTACCAGAAAAAAGGTTGGTTTCCGGATGGTTGTTACAGTATATGCTGAGTAAGTCCTTCCCTCCTTTAAAGTGACACTCTTCAAGTGCCTCTTCCGTTACGGGAATGAATTTGCTCTTATCTGCAGTTGTTCCTGAGGATTTGGCAAACCACCTTATTTCAGTAGGCCAGAGAATATTTTGTTCACCCTGCTTCAACCGGTCTATGGAAGGCTTCAAGTCGTCATAATCTACAATCGGGAGTCGTTGCCTGAACAATTCCGGAGATGTGATTGACTTGAATTCATACTTCTGTCCCCATTCAGTATCACGAGCCGAGTGGAGCAGTTTTTTGAGCCATTCACGCTGAACATCATGGGGGTATTTCAAAAAAAGCTCGATCTGATGGATCCGCTTCTTCATCAACCAGGAGATCACCGCGTTTAGAAGTTCCATGAATAAATTACTTGTTCAGGTTGTCAAAAATACGATTTATCTCGAGACACAACGTGATTGATTCTAAAAGTTGAGTATTCATGCCTACCATAAATTATCCCCTATAACAAAACGATACTAACAGACTGAAATAACATAACATTTCAACATGTAACGGGGAACCCTGGAATTGTTTAAAAATGATCAATAAAATTGATTATCGGGGGCATAAAAATATTTTTTGCTTTGTTTTTTGTCTATCTTCACCTATATTTGTAGCCCTAACATTCGAGCGATTATTCCTAATAAAAAATTTAATAGAATCCTTAAAAAATTGTTATTATGTCAAAGATCAAATTATTTATTGTCGAAGACGAGTTGATCCTCGCACATGATCTGAAAGCCAAACTTTCTGACCTTGGATATGAGATCATGGGGATGGACACTAAAGGGGAAAGTGCTGTTGAGACAATTGCTGCACTCAAGGAAAAGAATCAGGAACCGGATATCATAATCATGGATGTTAAACTGGCCGATTCAATGGATGGTATCGAAGCAGCAAGAATCTTAACTGAGAACTCAAACTGCGGAATCATTTTCCTGACATCACTTAATCGTAACGACGTTTTTGCCAAGTCATTCTCCCTGAAGCCATACGCATACCTCTTTAAACCTGTTGATATCGACCAGATCAGAGCAGCAATTGAAGTTGCAAATTACCAGCGCAACCTTGAAATAACCAACGAGAGAATTATCTCCGAGTTGAAAACAGAGATCCAGCACCGGAAAAGCGCAGAAAAAGAGAAGAACCAGCGTTGGCAGGAGAGAATCAGAGCTGAACAGAAGGTAAACCAGCTGATCAAACAGAAACATCAGGTGGAACTTGACCTCATCAATCGTGAACTGGCAACCTCTTCCATCTTTATCTCCCAAAAAAATAAGATTATTGGTCTTATCCGGAAAGATTTAAACCGACTTCTGAAAAAAGGAAAGGTTATTACTAAAAAAGAGGTCACAGAAGTCCTTGACACGATCGATGAGAACGTTAAATTTGATAATGACTGGTATCGGATCAAAGCACACTTTGAGAAGATCCATCCGGGGTTCTTTGACAGGCTCAGGGAAAAACACCCACAGCTTACCCCAACGGATCACAAACTGGCTGCCTTGCTTCGTATGAATCTTGCTACCAAAGAGATCTCGCATATCCTCAAGATCACGTCACCGAGTACCGAGATTTCAAGAATCAGGCTAAGGAAGAAACTGGAATTACCAAAAGGAACAAACCTGGTGCAGTTTATCTGCAACGTTTAATCTTCCATAAGCTCATCGGTGAGGGTGAGGTTGTGAAAAACCTGCTGAACATCATCATCCTCTTCGATGAGGTCAATAAGCTTAAGTACTTTCCTGGCACTTTCAACATCTAAGGTTTCGGTCGATTTAGGAATTCGCTGAAGGGATGCACTCTCGGGTTCGATGTTTAACTCTTCCAGCTTCTTCATCATATTCCCAAAATCTTCCATCATAGTAGTGATGGTGAATACCTCATCATCCCCCTCAATATCTTCAGCGCCGGCATCAATTACCTCCATTTCAAAATCCTCCGGATTGAGATCCCCTTTGGGAACAATGAAGATGCCCTTGCGTTCAAACAGGTAATTCAGCGTTCCGTTTTTCCCAAGTTCTCCACCGTGCTTACTGAAGTAGGAGCGGATATTACTTACAGTCCGCTGAGTGTTATCGGTCATACACTCTACATAGATTGCAATCCCATGCGCCCCCTTCCCTTCGTAGGTGGTCTCAATGAGTGCGGCGGCATCTTTATCCGCTCCCTTACTGATGGCACGCTGTATCGTCTCTTTTGGCATGGAAGCACCTTTTGCATTGGCTATTCCCAACCTTAGTCTCGGATTGCCGTCGGGATCACTCCCTCCTTCTCTCACTGCAATCGTTATCTCTTTAATAATCTTGGAAAAGATCTTGGAGCGTTTGGCATCGAGGGCTCCCTTTTTACGTTTAATTGTCGACCATTTATTGTGACCACTCATCGAATTGAAATTTTAGGATTCACTGCGTAAAATTAGTAAATTTTTTCCTCCGCTTATGAAAACGATTGGTAACTTTGGAAAGTTCAAAACCAAACACATCAGCATTTGCGAACCAGGTTATTTCCCGTTTTTCTGTTGCTTCTCCTGCTATCAGTATTGATGTTTCACTGTGCCAATCCTGTTACGCCCGAAGGAGGCGCCAAAGATATCTCCCCTCCCGTAGTGTTAGCATGTGAGCCGCCAAACAGTTCAACCCATTTTTCATCCCCCAACATTCAAATTACTTTCAATGAGTTCATCGCTTTGAAATCAGCCAGTTCCGAAATCCTCATCTCTCCGCCACTCTCCAAAAAACCCGACTACAAACAAAGAGGGAAGTCAATAATTGTCGATATAAATGATTCGCTGGCTGCCAATACTACCTATATAATCAACTTCGGGAAGTCGGTCACCGACATTACGGAGGGTAATATCCTCTCCAATTACAGATATGTATTTTCTACCGGCGACCATATCGACTCACTCTCAATATCGGGACAAGTTACAAATGCTTTTGATAATAAACCTGTTCCGGAAGTCTTTGCCCAACTCTATCTCAATAACAACGATACCATCCCTTTTGATTCTCTCCCTTACCTTGTCCCACCACTCTATATCACTGAAACCAATGACCAGGGAATCTTCACCGTTGAAAATCTCCGCGATGGCTCGTATAAACTCTTCATCCTTGATGATAAAAGCGGGGACTTTCTCTATAACATGCCTGCAGAACAAATTGCATTTTCTGATTCACTTGTAATCCCCTATTTTGTTCCACCATTGCTCCACGATAGTACAGGCCAGGACAGTGTTGCTCAACCACCAACTTCAGGTTCAGACTTATTGTTTCTGAAATTGTTCGAAGAGGTTGATTCGACACAAGAGATTATAAAATCGGAACTGGTGATGAACGACTTATTCAGGGTGATTTACAAATACCCTCCCCGCTCACCTGAGATCATCGCTCTCAACATCGATTCGTCACTCACCTGGTGTATGGAGGAATTCAGCAAGAAAATGGATACAGTACTCCTTTTTGTCACGGCAGACATCCCCGACACCCTCATTCTTGAAGTGAAGGACGGGGAGACCATTCTGGATACCATATCCATAACACCTACTAAACTTGCTGAGGATAAAAAATCGAAGAAAAATGATGATGAAGAAAGTAAGCCAGCACGTATACTTCTTACATGGGATCCAAAGGGCACTTTCAATTATTTGAAAAGTCAGCTGACAGGCCAACTTTCTTACCCCGTTTCGGAGTATGATCTATCTGGCTTCCTGTTAATCAGTGATGGAGATACCGTGGTTCCTTCCGTGGAATTCCTGGATCCGCTAATGCGACGTTTCAAGGTAACAACTTCATGGAAAGAGGGAACCTCATACAGGCTAATTGTTCCCGATTCGTCATTTATCTCTTACAACGGATTAAGCAACGATACAGTTATCCATACGTTCAAAACAATAACCCTCAGGGACCTCGGATCTCTTGCCATCAATGTCAATATGGATGACAACCCCGGTGACTACATCATTCAGATATTGTCAGAAAAAGGAATTGTTGTTGAAGAGACATTTCTTAATGAATCAGGGCAAATAAAGTTTGCCTTTATCATACCTGCAAAGTATACGATAAAGGCAATTTTAGATTCCAACAGGAACCGCCGTTGGGATACAGGAGATTACCTGAGAAAAATTCAACCCGAAACGGTTTCCTTTTTCAAGAAGGTAATCGAGGTCAGGGGAAACTGGGATGTTGAAGAAGAGTGGAAGTTATAGGAGCTCCAGATTACATTTCCATGCAACGATCCAGTGAGTTGATGATCTCCGTCAGCTTGTCATGCTTCAACGAATAAAAGATCATTTTGCCTTCTCTCTTAGATTCCAGGACACCCTTATTCTTCAGAATATTAAGGTGATGAGAAGCTGATGCTTGTTCGATGTTAAGTTTTTCGTATATTTCAGTAACAGAGAGCCTTTTTGTTGCAGTAAGCAATTCAATAATAGCAATTCTCATCGGATGCGCCATTGCTCTGAGCATACTGGCACCCATCTCAAGTTTGTCAAGTTGTAACACGTTCTTTTTCATGGTTTAATGAATAACAATTAGAAAACTGAGGCAAAATTATGAAAAATATTTTATTAAAATAAATATATATATATATTTTACTAAAAAAGTGATGTAAACGCAAATTTTTCCCCGTCAAACAACCCTTTATCACTCAATTTAAGATAAGGAATAACCAATAATGCCATAAATGAGAGTGTCATGTATGGTGCCCGCAGAGGACTCCCCAATCGCTTGGTCCACTCATCCATCTGTTGATAAAGTTGTGCAATCCCATAGCCGTCCTGATCTGACATGATGCCGGCAAATGGCAAGGGAATGGACATTTCATGATCTCCATCAACAATTGAAATGCCCCCTTTAGAGGAAATGATCAGATTGATGGCGCGGGTAATCGATTCATCATCGGCTCCTACTGCCACAATGTTGTGGCTATCGTGTGCAACGCAGGAGGCAATAGCCCCCTGCTTTAACCCAAAACCAGAAACAAATCCAATGGCTGGTTGTGCATGATAATACCTGTTTTTGACTACCAGTTTCAGGATATCGCGGTCGGGATCTGCAGTAACAAACCCGTTGGCAATCTTAGGTGAAAGGCGCAGTGATTCAGTGATTAACTGACCGTCAAGCGCTTTGATGACACGAATATCGCCCTTCAAATCAGGCACCTGAATCGCTTCGCTTTCGATCGGATCCGCTGTGAAATTATTTGAGGGAAAGTCGGCCACGGAATTTATAAGAGTTTTTCCATTCTCAGCAACAATCAATCCATCTACATAAGTGGCCTGAACATGAAACCCAATCAGATCGTCAACTACAATCATATCAGCAGGATCTCCAATTTGCAGCAACCCTACCGGTAAGTTGTAATGTGTCACAGGATTATAGGTACAGCTGCGGATCACATTCATAAAATCAAACCCTTTTTTCAAAGCTCTGACAACAAGTTCATTGATATGACCCTCAGCCAAATCATTTGGATGTTTATCATCAGAGCAGAGCATTACCATTTCCGGATATTCGTCGATCAGGCTGCAAAGCGCTTCGAAATTTTTTGCTGCGCTGCCTTCTCTGATCAATATTTTCATCCCAAACTTGATTTTATCAAGAGCTTCAGGTTTAGTAAAGCATTCATGATCTGTAGTTATTCCTGCTTCAATATATCGTTTCGCATCCTCGCCCATTAATCCTGGGGCATGCCCGTCAATTGGCTTTCCAAGTCTCTTTGCCACCTCCAGCTTAGCCATTACTTCCATGTCTCCGTGAAGTACTCCCGGGAAGTTCATCATCTCCGACAGGTAGCGGATTTCGGGCATCGAAAGCAGGGCAGTGATCTCATCCACTCCGAGCGAAGCGCCTGCAGTTTCAAAAGCAGTTGCCGGGACGCATGAAGAAGCGCCGAAATTGAATTTGAAGGGGACCTTCCTTCCATTCTCAATCATAAACATCACCCCGGGTATTCCCAGAACATTGGCAATTTCATGCGGATCCGAAACTGTTGCAACAGTACCATGAACTACTGCCAGTCGTGCGAACTCAGAAGGAATGAGCATCGAACTCTCAACATGAATGTGGGCATCCACTAATCCTGGCAGGATATAATTGTTTGAGTCAACATATTCTTCGGAGATTTTAGTAATCCGTCCATCGGTGATCGATACTTTCCCCGGGAAAATCCTTTTACTTACAACATCAACGATCTGTCCTTCTAGTTCAAAATTTTGTTTTTCCATACTTCATTCCTTTCTGATTGATGGTTTCAGGTTTCGGGTTTTGAGTTTCGGATTACAAATTGACTGTTATCAGTTGTCGGTTGTCGGATTTCTCATCAACCGTTACCCCTAACCTCCTTAACTCCTGACTTCCTGACCTAATTTCCTATTTTCCTAATTTCTTATTTCTTCTCATTTCCCGCGTTCTTCGCCGCCAACTGGCCACATGCGGCATCAATATCTTTTCCCCGGCTCTGACGGATATTTACCACCATATTTTTTGATTCCAGGAAGTCGCGAAACTCTTTCATATGTCTCATATCGGATCGTTGAAAACGGATTCCCTGGACAGGATTAAACTCAATCAGGTTGACTTTAACAGGAAAGTTTTTACACAGTTCAGCCAGGGATCGTGCATCAGCCAAAGTATCGTTAAAATCCTTCAGCAAAAGATATTCAATTGTAAACCGCTTGCCTGTTTTCTCATGGTAATAGATTAACGATTCTGTGAGCTCTGAGATTGGATAGCGCTGGTTAAAGGGAATAATTCTGTTCCTCTTTATATCCGTAGCAGCATGGAGGGAAACAGCCAAATGAGGTTTAAACTTGTCATCAGCCAGTTGCCGTATTACTTTTGGAACACCAACGGTTGATAGCGTAATCCGTTGCGGCGAAATACCCAGTCCTTCTTCCCCAGTAATCAATTCAATCGCTCTGCTTACATTTGGATAGTTGAAAAGTGGTTCGCCCATACCCATCAGGACAATGTTGGAAAGGGGGATTCCATGTTGTTTATGTGATGCTTCGTTTAGAAGCCAAACCTGATCGAATATCTCGGGCACAGTAAGATTACGGGAAAAACCGAGGGTAGCTGTTGCACAAAATGTACAACCAAGCGCACAACCTGCCTGAGTTGAGATACATGCCGTTGTTCGCTCCTCGGCCGGAATCAGGACCCCTTCGATCATCGCACCGTCGTGAAGATTGAATCCTATCTTCAGTGTACCATCGCTACTTTTCTGTTGTCCGGCTTCGCGGATAACATCAAATGAAAAGACCTCCGAAAGCTGATTTCTGAGAGATTGCGGGAGGTTGCTCATCTCTTCAAAAGAATGACATCCTTTTTTCCAGAGCCATTCAAAAACCTGTTTTGCGCGAAATGATTTTTCGTCTATAGTAGAGAAAAAATTGTCAATTTCCAGTCTGGAAAGAGATCGGATATCGGTTTTTTTATTACCATTCATCTTTTTTCACTTCCACCGGTTTCATCTTCTCAACCAACGTTGTGGTGAGTCGCTGCATTGTAGTGTCAACCTGATAGAGGTAAGAACTCCATTGGGGGTTATACGCAGGATCTTCTTTGTTCAACCAATTTTCGATCGGGAAACGAGAAGCACCTTTCAGGTTAAAATCGGTTAAGGTATAGCGATACCTGTTGTCTTTAAATTCAAGGCGAATCGTGTAGACGATTACTCCAGCGTTTAACCGATTGCCTCCCTCATCATTATAATAGATTGGCATCCGGCCGGTTCCTTCAATTTTTCCGTTCACCCTGTCCTGTACATTAAAAATCGAAGTTGGGCTGAGATAGTAATAGTTGAACCATTCCATTGCCTTGTTATAGAGGTATCCAGGATCTCCATTCTCTTCCACGACATCCCGGTAAAGGATCTTTTTGGAATCCGGATCAATGGGTAAATTTGGGGTATCCAACGCCTCCTGAGCAAATATCTGATTGAATGACAGGAAGGAAAGAGCTATAAAACTGAAAAAAAGTGTTTTTTTCATATTCATGTATTTTATTACGCACAATTTATAAAATCTTAACGAGACAATCCGGTGAATATTCTCAAAAGTTTTTCACCGAATGAAAAAAAGAGGCTGATGGAATTTCCATCAGCCTCTTTACTAAGTTTGGCGATTCTTAATACATGCCGCCCATTCCTCCCATATCAGGGCTCATTGGAGGCATCCCAGGTTTTTCCTCTTTGATAGAGACAAGTACGCACTCTGTTGTCAACAGCATGCTGGCAATAGAGGCTGCATTCTCAAGAGCAACGCGAGCTACCTTTGTAGGATCAATCACACCTGATTTAAGGAGGTTCTCATACCTTTTGTATGATTACTGAACCTTCCAGCCCTGCGTTGGCAACAATCTGACGAAGAGGCTCTTCCAGAGATCTCTTTATGATTGCGATACCGGTATTTTCGTCGGCATTGTCACCCTTAAGGTTCTCAATGGCTTTGATCGCACGGATATAAGCTACTCCTCCTCCAGGGATGATGCCTTCTTCAATTGCTGCACGTGTAGCGTGGAGAGCATCGTCAAAGCGGTCTTTCTTCTCTTTCATTTCAACCTCAGAAGCAGCACCAACATAGATAACAGCGACTCCACCTGCCAATTTTGCAAGACGTTCCTGAAGCTTCTCACGGTCATAGTCAGAAGTAGTTTTTTCGATCTGGGATTTGATCTGGTTGATCCGGCCCTGAATATCTTCCTTCTTGCCGTGTCCATTGATAATGGTTGTATTTTCCTTATCGATAGTCACTTTTTCAGCTTCGCCAAGGTACTGAAGAGTTGCGTCTTCCAGTTTGTATCCTTTTTCTTCGCTGATCACAGTACCACCAGTCAGGATCGCAATATCTTCCAGCATCTCTTTTCTTCTGTCACCAAACCCGGGAGCTTTGACAGCAGCAACTTTCAGTGTTCCGCGGATTTTGTTTACGACGAGAGTTGCCAATGCTTCACCTTCCATATCTTCGGAGATTATGATCAACGGGCGACCAGTCTGAACAGCTTTTTCCAGTATGGGAAGGAGGTCTTTCATCACGGAAATCTTCTTGTCGTAGATGAGGATGAAAGGATTGTCAAAGATAACTTCCATCTTCTCGGTATCGGTCACGAAATAGGGGGAAATATACCCGCGGTCAAACTGCATCCCTTCAACTACTTTTACCGTAGTTTCGATGCCTTTTGCCTCTTCAATTGTAATCACACCCTCTTTCTTTACTTTGCCCATCGCTTCAGCAATCATCTTTCCAATGAAGCTGTCGTTGTTGGCAGAAACAGAAGCCACCTGTTCAATTTTCTCCATGCTGTCGCCAACTTCTTGGGTCATTGCCTTCAGAGAATTGATGACTTCAATAACGGCTTTGTCAATGCCACGCTTAAGATCCATTGGATTGGCGCCTGCGGTAACGTTCTTAAGTCCGGTTGTAAAAATTGCCTGGGCCAGGACAGTGGCGGTTGTAGTTCCGTCACCTGCGATATCGCTGGTTTTGGAAGCAACTTCTTTTACCATCTGCGCGCCCATGTTTTCGATAGGCTCTTTCAGGTCGATCTCTTTTGCAACAGTAACACCGTCTTTGGTCACTACAGGGGCACCGTACGATTTCTCAATAATAACATTGCGTCCTTTGGGGCCAAGGGTCACTTTTACAGCGTTGGAGAGGGCGTCAACACCCTTTTTCAGACCATCTCTCGCTTTTACGTCAAAAATAATATCTTTTGCCATTGTTATTCAATTATAGGTTTTTAATCAGGTTATTTCGAAATGTTTCTTATGGTTAAATGACAGCCACAACGTCAGATTCTCGCATGATCATATAATCTACACCACCGATAGTAATCTCAGTTCC
>Ga0351878_1102_pt1 | contig 22782 bp, 13 predicted proteins | sample BONcelFGM3001D14_FD_206781 | JGI IMG/M metagenome (GOLD analysis project Ga0351878, IMG submission 206781) | Enriched cells from coal bed in the Powder River Basin, Montana, United States - BONCAT cells FGM rep3 HSBNCT.FGM.300.1.D14 ...
CCACCGAGAACGCGTTTATCCGGTCCGGGGTTTCCGCCGATGATACTTTCAACAGGAGTCATCTGGAGCTGGCGGGACGAGCTGGCGATACCAATCGTAAAGTCTATCTTCGCTTCGAAATTCCAGAGAGCGCCTCAACCATTACGGCGGCCACGCTGCGACTGACCGTCAGGGGAGTCATCTCGCTTCCCTCGGATCCAGAGAACACAACCTTTCCGTTCGCGGTTTTTGCGGCGATTGACGATGCGTCCATCCCCTGGGATCAAGATTCGATTACCTGGAACAATGCGCCGGGTAATCAGGCTCTTTCTACGGATGTGGATCGTCCCTGGGTGGAGGTTGGTCATACCGAAGTGCAGCTTCCCTTGAATGGGCCAAACGAGCCCATTGAAATTCCCCTCGACAACCTCCCCGGCCTGCTTAAAGAAAAAGCCGGACAGACTTTGACTCTCATCCTTGTTCCCTCTGTGGAGGACCGGAGCGCGCCGGGGATTGATTTCCATTCGATGGAGGCAACAGACTCCAGTTACTGGCCGACCCTCATCCTTAACGATTGATTCTGTCCGTAGCATTTCATGCGACTGCGGTACAGGAATCCGGCCCGGGACTGGATGCCGGAAGCCGTTGCCGCTGAGCAACGGCACTCTGGGTGTGATGGTGTTTGGAGGAACGGAGTGCAAGGAATACTAATTTAGCGAGTCCGCTCAACCTCCTTAGGGAAGCGCTGAACAACGCGCAGTTTCGGTGAAGTGGAGTAATTTGAACAAGGGGATGAGGTGGGAAGATTTTGGAAGAGGCGTAAACGCGTCGAGGGAGGATCCGAGAGAGGTCAAAGGGAGCCTACAGAGGTCGATTTGCAGTTGAAGGGCGTTCTTTCGATGGCTTCAGAGCGCCGGGAAGGTTCTGCGGGTGCGACCGGCGATGAGCAGATTGGCCAGAGCGAAGAGCGTGTAAAGTTGGGCCGTATTCTTGGCCAGGCCGCGGTAGCGCACCTTTCGATATTTGAAGAGATTCTTGACGATATGAAAGGGGTGTTCAACCAGGGAGCGGACCTGTGATTTACGACGTTCCCACTCCCGGAGCACGGACTTGTGAAGACCTTCTGGCAGGGCCTTGATCCTGCCCCGCTTGGCAGCAATCAACCATTCGATCCCTGTGGGGAGATCGCTCATCTCCGGGCGCTTTTCGATCCCCTGGTATCCGGCATCACCATGAACCCGCTTCTCCGCGCCATGCAGAAGACCGCGGCTTTGACTCACGTCGGAGACATTGGCCGCCGTGCCCACGATGCCGTGAACCAGCCCCGATTGGGCATCAACTCCCACGTGCGCCTTCATACCAAAATGCCACGCATTGCCCTTGCGCGTCTGATGCATCTCGGGATCACGCTTGCCTTCCCGATTCTTCGTCGAGGACGGCGCGGCAATGATCGTGGCATCTACGATGGTTCCTTCTCGCAGGCTGAGTTTGCGCTCCTGTAAATGATCTCCAATTTCGGCAAAGATCGCCTTGGTCAGATCCTCCCTCTCAAGCAGATGCCGAAACTTCAAGAGCGTGGTCGCATCGGGAACCGACTCGCTGCTCAGGTCGATACCGACAAAGTTGCGCATCGCCTGACTGTCATAGATCGCATCCTCAAGCGCCTCGTCGGCCAACCCATACCACTGGGAGAGGAAATAGACTCGTAACATCCGCTCCACCCCAATGGGCGGTCTCCCTCTCCGGCCCTTGGGGTAGTGGGGCTCGATCAACTCGACCAGCCTCTTCCACGGAACCACTATCTCCATGTCGGCCAGAAATCTCTCCCTCCTCGTGATCTTCTTCTTCGCCGCAAACTCCCGCACTCCAAAACTCAGCTGACTCTTCATCTTTCCCCTTTACTCCTTCTTCCCTCTCCTGAGAATCCACTTTCCGCCCTGTCCCCTTTAATCAGCGTTTCCCTAGTGTTATGTCCCTGAAATATCTGGAAGAATAATCTATAATGGATAGACTGGATGCATGGCACGCGGACGTCCGATCATCCAATTGGTTCTCAAGGAAAAAGATCAATCCGAGTTGGCGGCGATGGCGCGGTCTCGCAGCCTTCCAGCCGGGATCACGACGCGGGCTAAAATTGTGCTGTGCTGCGCCGAGGGGCAGGGCACACCTAAAGTGGCTGCGAAGTTAGGTATCAGCATTCAGACCGCGTGCAAATGGCGAGACCGATACCGCGAGGGGGGAATCGGAGCTTTGCGCGACGAGGTTCGTAGTGGACGGCCGCGCACCATTGGAGAAGAGCGTGTAGCCGAGTTGTTACAGAAGACGATTGGGACCAAACCCGAAGCGGGAAGCCACTGGAGTTGCCGCAGCTTCGCTCTTGAGCACGGTATTTCCAAATCCAGCGTTCAAAGAATCTGGGAGAGTTTTCAACTCAAACCTCATCGGCACGAGAGCTTCAAACTTTCCACCGATGTTCACTTCGTGGAAAAGGTCATCGATATTACGGGCCTTTACCTGGCTCCTCCCGAGAAGGCGATGGTTCTCGCCGTTGATGAAAAAAGTCAAATCCAAGCCTTGGAGCGCACTCAACCGGCGCTGCCAATGGGATTGGGTTACGCCGAGGGCTACACCCACGACTATCGCCGCCACGGCACGACGACTCTATTTGCGGCCTTGGATGTGGCCAGCGGCAAGATCATCAGTCGCTGCAAACCGGGACATCGACACGAAGAGTTTATCTCTTTTCTACGTCAGATCGATCAAAGCACTCCCCCGGAACTTGATCTCCATGTCATCGTCGATAACTACGCCACGCACAAACATCCCAAGGTCAAAGTCTGGCTCTCGCGCCATCCGCGCTTCCACTTTCATTTTACCCCGACCTATTCCTCCTGGCTCAATCAAGTCGAAATCTTCTTTGGCATTATTACCAAACGTGCCATCCGCAGAAATTCGTTCTCCAGCATCAAGGACCTCATCCAAAAAATCGACGCGTTCATCACCGCCTACAACAAGATCGCAAAGCCTTTCGCTTGGACCGCCTCCGCCGATTCCATCTTTTTAAAACTCGAGCGAATTCTTTCCCGTATTTCCGGGACGCAACACTAGACCAACGCTGCCGAATTGATAACTATTTTTGCTATTAGCAATAGCTATCCACCGCTGTAAATAACCCGCCGCTTTACCTCGTTATTCCCTGGATTCCTTGCGCTGACGGACGGCTGATACGGACTACTGCCAGCATTGCGCGAGGCACCTCGAGCACAATGCCGTCACCCGTTCGCGTGACCGGATAGTTCCCGATCATCTCAGTCACTTGTGCATCAGCAGGAACCCCGCTGATGCGCGCATTTGCCTTCCCCGCAGCCGCAGACTCGGCGGCAGTCGAGCTTCGGTCATCTCGGCCGTTACGAACCAACAGGGGACGGATCACCACGTAATCCGCCTGCGGTCCTTTCAATACCCCGCTGATGCAGTCGTCCGCCACGACATGGTATGGGAACGTTCCGGAATAGCGCTCCACCAGCGAGCCGAGCCAGCTTGCGGAGCCAGGCCAGTCGATCTCTCCGGCGATGATGATCGCCCGTCCCAAACCGAGCGATTTCTCCCATACGAGCGGCTTGCCATCTTGAGAATCCCTGAGGAGGACCGTCGCATTAGTCTCCGGAGTCCAGTCCAGATCGATCTTCCGTTTTACGACGACCGGTTCCCCGCCTGCATCGCAATATCCAGGCTTCCCCGGCTTAGCAGCCAAAACCACCTTTGCTCCGAGGGAGGCGAGCAATGAGTAGGTCGGCCGGGCCGTTCCCGGCTGGTAAACGGCGGTGGTGCTGTCGAAGACGAAAACACCGCCTGCGTTCATATAGTCCATGAGCCGCTGAACGGATTCGGGTGCCAGGATCTTCGAACCGCCATCCACAATCAACGGCGCACCGCGCAGAACATCCAACGGGGTCGCGTCATCCACCCATGTGCAAGCGTTGTGAAGCCGCACCTGCGAGGCCTCAATAAGCGCATTCACGGAGGGATAAAGACGGCAGCGCATCGAGCGGCTTTGCAACATCTCGGTCGTGCCCGAATAATAGCCGGCCCAGTTCACGGCAGGCTCGGCAGTGTGCAATTCCTTTGCGGCACGCGACAGGGATTCACAAAGAGCCCCGACCGCCGTGCGATTCTCCATGTCGAAAGCCTTTTTCTTTGCCCAGACCATGCCGGCTTGCAGCATCTCGCCAGTGAAGCCCCCGGCCAGCAGACTGTAGGCAGTCATGCTGGTCACCGCTCCCAGCGGCGGCGGGAAGTCCAGATTTCCATTCTCCGTCATTACGGGCACGCCAAAACGCCGCATCAAACTCACTTGAACGAAGGAGCCGGGGCTTTCTCCCCCGCCGTTGCTATAGGTGAAGCGGTTCTTTTTAAAGACAGACCCGAGCAGGCCGGGCAGGCCAAAGCCTTCCTTGGCATACATGATCATGGGATGTGAGGGATCCTCCGCCCGGGCGGACGATTGGACACGTTCCAGATACTCCGGAACGAAGGATATCTTGAAGAGGTGAAAGTCCCACCACTCCGGCGAAGATTCCCAATCCAGGGAAAAATCCGGCAGCGGAGGCGGCACCTCCTGAAACGCCTTATAATCGCTCTTCCATGTCGCATTCAGCTTCGAGATCGCCCCGTATTTCTTTTCGAGGAAACCACGGAAGGCATCGCGGGCGTAAATGCTGTAATCGCCAATTTTCGGCGGTGTATCAGTCACAAACCCTTCGCTGGGACCCGCCTGGACAATCCACGCCGCAATGCGGGGATCTTCGCTATAGCGTTCAAGAATCGCCTTCCAAAGACGTGCGTGCGCCGCCTGAAACCGCGGTCCAAACGGCGTCACGTAATGGTAATTATGATGGATGGTCTGCTGGCCCTGGCTCATCAATTCCTCGAACCACAGCCACTCCGGCAGGTTGTCGCCGCTAAAGTTGATGCCGATGGCAATTTTTTGGCCATTTTTCGCCATGTCGAGATACCGGTCGATGATGTGCCAATTGAAACACCCTTCAACCGGCTCGAGCTCCCACCAAAAAATCAGAAATGCCGGTTCGATCTGATGATCGAACGCCCATTCCGCCAGTTCGGGCACCACGTCCGTCGGCAAGCGCTTCATTTGATCGGCATCGTGATGCACCTTTAACTGGCTAAGGATGAGAGGCTCCTCGGAAAACGGCATGGCATTATCCCCGGGCTGCGTGGAAGAGGTCGCATGCACGCCAAAGGCGTAGCTCACTGCATCCACCGTCCGTCCGTCTTCCGTAAAAACAATGTTCAGCATGTATCCTCCCGGACGAGAGGTTTTCAAAGGAATGCGGATCGCTGTTTTGTCGGACGCAATCCCGGCGCTCCCCTCTCCGTGTAAAGTGCCGGCATGATCCGTCACCTTCCACTGCACCATAAGACGCGGGTGTTTGGGCAAAAAGCCCGACAGGTCCAGTATGGCCGCAAGCGGCTGATTTACATCAGCAGCCGGGCCACCCAACTTGAGTCCGGACAACTTCCATGGATACGCTCCATCATCCGTCACGGGGAATGCACCGGGATGGTCGTTCCGCAATACTTGGTAAACAAAGCGCACTGGGCCATCCGTGCTTCCATCCGCTCCGAACGGAGTGAGTTCGAGCATGTAGCATCCAGCCGGAAAGTCGGGCAAGTCAAGTGGGCGGGCGAGCGCTTTCTTCCCGATGCTGGCATGCCAGAGAGGCTCTCCAGTCATGTTTCGTAAAACGGCCCGCATGCTTTCCGGCTGCCCGGTCGCAAGCTCTGCTTCCCATGCCGCGGGACGCAGCGCAGGCGTGCTCGCAAAACCATATTCATAGAAAGTGCTGCCCGTCCAATAGGTGGAATCCGGCTTGGGCGTCTGAAAATTTTTGATTTTCCAGACCTTCCCCGCAGTGAATGGAGAGGCTCCCTCAGTCGAAGCCACCAGCGGTCCCATGCCCAGAGTCGCTTCGGGCTTGTCGCGGACGACTTCCATATCCTCAAGAACCATTCCCTTCACGGAGGGGGCCTTTAAAAAGGCCCGGCAATACTGCCATGCCCCCAACCCGCCCTGGTTGCTGACCCATGAGACCTGCCTGGGACCCGGCGCCATTCCCTCCTCGCAGCCCGATTTGATGCTCCTGCTTTCAGACCCATCGCGCACAATGAATGTAATTTTACTTTCTCCGCGCCCAGTTAGCCACAACCCCAAACTTTTCGTGCCTTCCGGAAGCTCCTGCTTCACGTGAAGCGTAATCCTGCGCTCTTTTCCATAGACCGCAATGTCCCTCCCCTCCGGGTGGAGCCCTGTTTCACTCCCGGACCCCGGCAGCGACGATTTCGAAGGCAAAACGAATATCCAGTCTCCATCCATCTTTCCGGGAGTCCACGCCGCGCACGCGCAGGAGACAGGGAGTAGCAGTATAAGACAAACTACCGTTTTGATTACGGGCATCTTCACAAGGTGCTTCCGGGAGTCGCTTTTCCCATTGGAAGCAAGGTCCGACGGACGCTTACTTATCATCTCTCTCCAGCTTATTCCCGCGGCCCGTCGCTCGATTGACCAGCAAATTTAACCGCGAATCCGAAGATACCAGCCTGCCAGCGCGAATATCTTCCTCCCGAATAATTGCCATTCGAATTGCTTTGCCATTGTTTTCCATGTGATAGCGGTCGAAATCGTAAATGATATAAATTTGTCCGCCGAACGCTTGCCCCGCATCCGGATACGAAACACGGGCCGCGATCATCAACCACCGTTTCGGCATCCCGGGCCACCTGCACCTTGTAGTCCGTCGCTCCAGGAATCAGCCGCCAGCGCAGCGAAGGAGCCGGAGTATAAGTTTGGGCTCCAGAAACCGGTGCGATCGGCTCAGGAGAAAGCAGGGAGTCTTCCGAAGGCGACGATTCGCTTCTCGCGAAACCGGAGGAAACGACGAGGACCACACAAAGGCATGCGACGCAGGAACGACGGGGGGAGGATGAAAAATTCACGAGAGGATTATTCGGGCTTATTGTTAAGGGCTGTACCAGCAATAAAAATTCAGGAAGCCACTGTCAATGCATTGCTTTAAAAGCAATAATTAACTTGCGAGGATTTCATCCTCCACTCCTTTCTCAACAAGTTACTATCACTTGTTTCAAATCCTGATTTTTTGTCTCTTACCGACACTATGGCCAGCGCGCTGAGAGCGGAGGAAGAGGAGCTGGTTCCCAGTGAAGACGCGTTTATCCGATCCGGAGCTGCCGCCAAAGGCAAGTTGCCCCTGAACTAAATCAAGAACGGGGGAATAAAAAAACGTTCCACGCAAATTTGTTCCCGTATCCCATGGCGGGAATTGAAAGGTTTTCCCGAATATGCCCTTAGGTAAGGACGTACAGCCCATTATCCTTGATTGGGTTAAACTTTGGAATGGGAGGCCTCCCGTTGTTGTCAGCCGCGTCTTCCAGTTCGAGGACTCCGATCTGTCTTACATTCGCGGTGGATTTTGTGATTGCCGATGTCATTTTGAGACAGTACCAAAAATGAAAATTTTGAGCTCAAGCGTCAAAACACGTTCGGAATGCTGGGAATTCCCCGCTATTGGGAGAAATTAAATTCCGGAATCGGAGATCGGGCGCGGGCGGTCCGCAGGAGGTGATCGAGTTCGGAAACGACCTCCGGGTGCTTTCCTGCTACATTGATTGTTTCTCCGGGATCTTTAGACAGATCATACAGTTCCAGCGGCGAAGCCGGGTTTTGATCGACGTTGTAGCGAACGCCCTTCCATTTTCCACGTCGAATGGCCATGCGCCCGCCCTGCTCATGGAATTCCCAATAAAGATATTCGTGCTCTTTCTGGCCCGGCCTGCCGAGCAGCGTTGGCAAAAAGGAAATACCGCTAGTATTAGCCGGCACCGGCTGCCCGGTCATATCAGCCATGGTCGGCAAAAAGTCCCAAAGCGCCGTGACGCGGTCCGTTTCAGATGCAGCCCGAATGTGACCCGGCCAGCAAGCGATGAATGGAATGCGGATGCCTCCTTCGTAGAGGTCGCGCTTGATGCCGCGGAATGGTCCGGCGGAATGAAAATAAGCAGGGGCGTTCCCTCCCTCGTCGTGCGGACCATTGTCCGACGAGAAAAAGACTATTGTGTTATCAGCAATCTCCAGTTGTTTGAGCTCCTTCAGGATTTTGCCAACATAATCATCCAGGCAGCTGATCATAGCTGCGTGGGCTGCGTTGGGGGCAGACTGAGAAGCATAATCGCCTTTTCGGAATTTCGGCCCGCCGTCCACGCCGTGATAGGGATGCTCGGGAGGGAACTTCCCCCGGTATTTTTCCATGTATTTTTCCGGTGCCAGCATTTCGGCATGGGGCAGAGCCGGCGTGTAGTAGCAAAAAAACGGACGCTTCTTGTTGGCGTTGATGAATTCGAGGACCTTCCAGTTGATAAGGTCGTCGGCGTATTCCTCCCTCTCCAGTCCAAAGTTGCCCCATAGCATTTCGCGTTGTTCATCATCCCAGAGAAAATAAGGATAACGGTGATGAGCCTGCCTCTGGCAGTTGTATCCGTAGAAATGGTCAAAGCCCATTTCCAACGGTTCGCTGGCCGAACCAGGCGCACCCAGCCCCCATTTGCCGAAAATGCCCGTTTCATAGCCAGCGCGCTTGAAGAGTTCCGCTACGGTAAACGTGTCTCCGGGCATCGGTTGCTGGCCTTCCGGCCAGATCTCTGCGTTTCCGCGCACCGGCGCGTGGCCCGTATCCAGTCCGGTCATCAGCGAGCAACGTGATGGCGCGCAAACCGATGAGCCGGCATAGCATTCGGTGAACTTCATCCCTTCCAGCGCCAAGCGGTCAATGTTCGGCGTGGCATACAATTTCTGCCCGTTACAACTGATGTCGCCGTAACCCAGATCGTCCGCCAGAATGAAAATAACATTCGGCGCTTTCGTCTCTGCCGCTGCAAAGCAGGGCAAAAACCCGGCCAAAAACAGAATCCCTATAGAAAATTTAATTCTGGTGTATGAGAAGCCTGACATCGCATTTGAAGTGCGACAATAATTAGTTTTTGGGCAAGCATTTTCATCGACACTCTCGTTGGAGGATACTGGCGGATGAGGTCGATCTCTGCGGAAAACGATAAAGGTCATTTCATGCGGCTTCAATGAAAGCAACATACGAGCGTTGTTTTTCGCCGCCTCTCAACAGGGGAGGAGCCAGCGTCGTTCGCTGAAGATTTCCCCGCCTTCCGTCCGTTTATCTCGCCAACACTCCGCAGCGGATTTTCAAATTATCCAGTTGTCCTGTAAAACCATTGCCGACTTGCGTTCCCTGCGTTCCTCCGACTCTCGCCCCCAGATAGCTCTCGCTGGAAACATCCCACGCCGGCCCTTGCGCCAGCGGCACGGAGGTTGACTTGCCATTCACTTCCAGCGTCAGCTTTTGGTAGTCATACCGCACGCTAATGTGACTCCATTGATTCAGCGGAATTTTTTCCGCACCCAGCAGTTCCTGCGGTTGCGGCGCGCCCTCCACTTCCGTGAACTTCAAGTCCACCCGTCCATCCGGTTTCAGGCATAGCGTCAGATTCGTCTGATTGAAAAACAGAGTCTGATCGAAAGCGGTGAATTTTTCCGGGCAGACGTCCAGGCTCATTTCGAACGCCCCTTGCGGAAACGCACCGGCGTCAATCTGGGCGTAGTCGGTACCGTCAAAATGAAGCGCCTTCTCGCTGGCGCGTTCGACGATGGAGGGCACGGCATCCGGTTCGAAATGGCCGACTCGGAACATGCCGCCACCCAGCCGCAACAATGCGCCACTTCCCCCTTCATCCGGATAGACGCGGGCCGCCGTCCCGTCAAACGACCATGCTTCCTCCATTTGCTCGTCACGGGACACCATTGCGGAAAACCGCTGACCGGCTGTCTCATCCCATAGCCACTGCGCGTCCTCCCCCTTGCGTTTCTCGTGAAAGATGGTGACCGGCTGCGATCGAAAGGTTTTCCCATCCTTATCCACCACCCAAAGCCAGTATTCGTTTTCATGGATTTCACCAGCGGGGTGCAGGAGGACCGTTTCGTCCACGCCGGTTCCCAGAGCCCCGGGCATGTATTTCCAGATCACAGGATTGTCCGTTTCCCGGATCCAGACGCGTCCATGCGGCGACGTCTTGTATTCCACGATCCCGCGCCCCCGGAGTTCGCCCATTGTAAACGAAAATGTCTGATTGAGCTTGGTCAGATTCACAGTCAAGCAGGTGGAGTCATCGGCATCGGCGAGCAACTTGACATTGAACTGGCGGACGCCCGGCTGACGGGGGCTATTCCATTCCGCCCGGTTCGGCGCCGTCACGAGGCTCTCCCCCCTCATGTCGAACCCTCGGACCAGCGCACCACCTGTCACCATCATGACGCCGCTGCGATCTGGCGTTTCCTCGTCATACTGCGGCATCTGGAAGTCCAATTCGATGCCGACCGGTCCATGCTGCCAGTCGTGCTTTTGATTCAGCCGGTCGGCATCCATCGACCAGACGGGATGCCCATTCCGATAAATATCCACGCGCGACAATGGGACGTCGTGCCGGACGCGGATTTCCGCCTTGCGCATCGCGCCTTCGGGACGCAAATGAAAGGAAATTTCTTCTGAGGGGATTTGGCTGCCCAATACCGCGCCTTGGGTCCACGGGCTTTCCAGCCTGGAATTGCGAAGCGTTGTCCACGAGCCGGTCGCGAATGTCTTTCCATCGACAACAATCCGATACGCAAGCCGTTTGGATTCCGCCAGACTGCGGGTGGGAATCGAAAAGATGAACTCTTCCGCGGCATCCGGCGGCACGAGTTGCTCGGGCGAGCGATAGACGGTGGCGCCGTCATCATCATCATCCAGTTCCAGCCGGAAGGTCCTGCGGGGTATTTTGACCGGCAAGGAAAGAACCTCAACCCGCAACGTGTCGCCTGCGAGGATTTCCCGCGGCTGGGTCAGAAGAAGTCCGGGGGGTGCAGCATAGTACTCGTGCCCATTGCTAATAGCCGAATAGTATTTGAGAAGTTCGAAAATGACGCCGCCTTTGTTGACCGAGGGAAGCACATCCGTGTTTTCCTCCAAGTCGTTCCAGCTCTCGATAATCACCCCGTCGAATTGGTCTTTAAAACACAGTTCGAGTTGATCCCGCCAGCTTTGCGTCCCGATTGGCCCTCTAAACATTCCTTTTTCCGGACGCCAGTAGCCGTTCGTGAGCACCCAAAAAAGCAGCTTGTTTTTGGCAAGCGTTTTCATGGCTTGGCGGGCAAATTCCAGATTTTTGAGTTTGGCGTCCAGCGGGCCGCCCCAGAACATGATGCCGTCAAAAACAGCCAGAACCTCGGTCATGTACGCCTGCGGATTTGGCAGGCCAAGGACCTCAAACACCGATCTCTGGCCGATAGCCAGTAGATCTTGGCCGGGAATGGCTGCCCGCACCTTTTGCAGGATGGTCTTCCACTCGGTCGGCGTGAATGCGGAAATATTGAAAACGAACAGGACCGGCTTCCCGTGGATACTAAAGCTCCCGGGCTGTTTCTCTCGCACGGAAATCTGTCGAATCAAATGCCTCGCGGCGTCGTCCGGCGTTTTAATCCCGAGGGTTCTCATTTTCAGTGGAGCCATCGAGTTTGCCACCGCGTAATTCATCGTCTCGCCGGGAATTGCGGCAGCGAGTCTCCCGACTTCGTCGTAGTCTTCGAAAATAAACGGCGCATTATAAAGCTGCGTGGAGAAGTTGAACTCCTTGACAAATCCGGATGTAAAATCCGGCTGGATTTCATCGAAATGAGCAGTGTCAATCCGGGTCCCATAGGCAGGATTGTTGCCCCATGCGCCACGATGCAGCATCCAGGAAACTCCCTTGTCTTGCGGCGGCTGCTGCAATGGCTCGTGTCGGACAGTCGCATCTTCAATTTGCCCGACCTTGTTCGGCGAACAGGCCCCTACAGCAATCAGCAACGCGACACAAAAGCACGGCGCGGCGATTTTTGTTTTTCCCATAATTTATTTCGTTGGACCAACGCCTGCTCCAGCCCCCCGGAACGCCTGGCGCGGCGAGCGCTCCTGGATTTTGGAGCGCACTGCCCCCAGAAAACCGGTTCGTCTTTCCCTCTCAAAACGTCGAAGTGCCGAAAAGCACATTGCGGCATGGACAAGGAATCCATACCGCATGTGAGCTTTCCAAAAAACAGGTATTTATACCCGGCGGCGGCGGCGAACCACCGCAGCGGCCAACACTCCCGCGGTGAGAAGCCCCCACGTAGCAGGCTCGGGAACGGCCGTTACCACCAGATTTCCAGTCGCCTCACTGAACTGGTAGGTTGTTCCAGCATTGATTTTTTCCCAGACATTGCCACCGATGTCGGTGAAATCCACCACGGTAAATGTGCCGCCAAACGTCGCCGAGAGCGTGCCGACATCCACGATATTCCATGTGTCATTCAATGCGGTTCCGGCTCCGCTCAAATCGAAGGTGAAGTCGCCGTCCAATTGCACGGTTCCGTTGCCGGCGAGCTGATTATTGACGCCATTTGCACCGATGACGAACTTCAACCCCCCGTTGTCCGACAGCGTTAGCGTGCCGCCATTGACCGTCGTATCGCCCGTGTAAGTATTTACGCCAGATAGAACAATTTTCGTAACGGAACTGTTATTAAACACAACCCCGTTGTTCGCCCCCTCTTCCGAGATCGCTCCGGAGAAAGTGAGGGTGTTGGTATCCGATGCCGCCGTACCGGAAAAGGCCCCGGTAATGGTTCTGGCAACCCCCGTGCCCGTCAGCAACGTGGTTCCTGCCAGAGTGATGCTTTTGTTGCTCGCTGCGGCTGCTCCCACGGCAAAATCCCCTCCGATTTGCACGCTATTTAGAATTGTCCTCTGTGCCGCGCTGCCTGGACGAAGCACTCCACCGTTGATAATCAGATTGCCCCTGCCAAGCGGACCACTTGTGACATTGTCCGCCGTTCCCGTCGAATCGCCAGCCACAACAAGCGTGCCCGCAGTCAGGGTGAAATCTCCGCTAAAGGTATTTGCCGCAGTAAGTTGCAGCCCCCCGGATTTGTTTAGGTTGATGCCTCCACCGCTCAATATGGAGTTGATGCTAAGGAGTCCCGTTGATGTCCCGGTAATTTGCAAAACCGCTCCCGTGCCAGTAATGCCCATGGCACCGATGCTTATGGTCTGGGTGTTGGCACCTCCGTCGTGAACGATCTGCGGATCGGTACTGCCAGCCTTCGCAAGATTGACCAAATCGGCTCCACTCAAGCGAGTGTAGTTAATGGCAGCGGTCGCGTTGCCCAGAGTCCACTGGTTGATATCAAGAGTTCCGGTAATATTATCTCGCAGGGTCAGAGTCGAGGTCGTGACAGTCAGTCCGCTGAAATCCAAATTAACCGAGCCGGGCGCAGGAGCCGTGCCGCCCCATTCCGCGGGAGTATTCCAATCAATGGTGCCACCGGCGCTGATCGTCTCCGTGATCCAGGTGGATGTGGTCTGCGCCCGGGCCTCAGAAAGCAGACCGAGGGTGCCAAGCAACCCGATCATCCAAAAAGCGTTGCGTTTTAATTGTCCTGCCATCCGGGGCGCAGGGATTCGCAGTGTTCCTAAAAGAGATTTTCTTTTCATGGTAATATGATTTCTGAGTGGAGCGGCGTTTTCTAACTAAATTTCTTTAATAGCAATTTACAATCTGCCGTCAATACTTTTTGCTCCGCCTCGAATCGTGACTCCTCTGACGCGGCCATTCGCGGGACCGAAACACAGCGGTATTTTGGTGTGACAATGCAGATGCGTCATGGCATGAGACCGCAGTGCCTTTATCGACCCCGAGCCTGCCTTCGTTGCTTCCTCGCCAGCCCAACCAGAGCCTGGTAGACGGACTGCGAGTTCTTCAATTTGCGTTGATGCGAGGAAACGCGATCGGCGTGACCACGGTTTCCGAGGAATTGGGAATGGAAGTAACACGAGCCCACCGGCTGCTCCGCACGCTGGCCGCCATTGGTTACCTCCAGCATTTGAAGGGCCGCAAATATGCACCTGGCCCGGCGGTGTCCATCCTTGCCGCCCAAGCCATGCAAGCCACTGGGTTTTCCAAACGTGTTTTTCCCATCCTCCATCAGTTTCATGAATCCACCGGCATGCTGCTTGCCTATGGGCTGCTTTGGGAACGCTTTGTAACCTATCTCTACCATGCCGAACCCACGGTGCATGGCGGAGGCGCTTTGGCTGGGCATCCCGTCATCGAAGCCACCGAATCCAGGCTGGGCCTGGTAATGCTGGCCGCGCTGGAGGAAGAACAAGTCCGTCAAATTTACTCCGGACATCCGATTCCCGGGTTTCGTGCGGTGGAGCAACTTCTCGCAAAACTTAGGCTCATCAAGCGAGCGGGGTTTATTTATGGGGTAACGAACACCTCTGGCGACCATACCGTCGCCATCCAGTGTGAAAACAATTCGTTTTCCGCTCTTGGAATCGCAGGCAAGATCAAACGCTCCGAAGCCCCGTATTGGGCCGAACGCCTCCGCGCTGTTGTCCGGGAGATCAACGGCCTTTAGGAAAACTTAGGGGCGCGCTTCACGCGCTCATCGCAGCTACAGCCGAAGCCTTTTCGCTGGCATTCAGATGCCTTTTGATACCCCCATCTCTGCCCTCGATTACCACTTTCCAATCCTCCAAATAGACGGTGCAGTCGAAATTGCACCCGTCCGGCCCGGCGCAGATTCGCCAGCCAAATAAAACAGCCATTTAATGGAATGCTATTTTTCATAAATAGCAAAAACATTGCACCCCTCTGGAATCTTGCAGTAGGTTGCGCGGCATTGCCATGCCATCCCGACCGTTTAATTCCGTAATCCGCCACTCCGAATTGTCCTGCGATGTGTTTGTTGCCGGAGGAGGCCCGGCGGGCGTGCCTTGCGCCCTGGCGGCGGCGAGGACTGGCGCGAGGGTCATCCTGGCACACGACCGGGCGGTACTTGGCGGCAATGCATCGAGCGAAATCCGGATGCATATCGTCGGAGCCGATTGGCATGGCAAGCGCGGGGAAGAACTGTCGGTGGAAGCTCGCGAAGGCGGGATCATCGAGGAAATCCGCCTCACACAAGCGGTACAGAACCCCCAACGCTCGGCCGCGATGCTCGATTTGACGCTTTACGATCTCTGCCGAAAGGAACCGAATCTCACGCTTCTGCTCAATACAACGGTGGACGGAGTGAAAATGGTGGATGGAAAAATCGCCGCGGCCCAGGCGACCCGCGCCATGACGGAAGAGCATTTTGAAATCGCGGCGCAGGTGTTTGTGGACTGCACGGGAGACGGACGGATGGGAGCCGAAGCCGGGGCCGACTTCCGGCGAGGGCGCGAGGGCCGGGCGGAATTCGGCGAATCACTGGCCCAGCCTGAGGCCGACAATCACTCACTGGGATCCAGCCTGCTTTTCCAGGCCCGCCGGCATGATGTCCCCATGCCATTTACTCCTCCTGAATGGGCGCGTAAAATCGCTCCGGAGGATATTGCCAACGGACGCCTTCACTTCCAGCCCGGCGAGCCGGCGGAAGGAATTGACTACGGATTTTGGTGGCTCGAATGGGGAGGCCATCTGGATACCATTGCCGATAATGAACGGATTCGCGACGAGGTGGCTGCCATCCTTTTCGGCGTGTGGGATCTCATTAAAAACAGCGGCTACTATCCGGGAGCGGAATTTTGGGCGCTGGAGTGGTTCGGTTTTCTCCCCGGCAAACGGGAAAGCCGCCGGTTTCTGGGGCAAAAAGTGCTTACCGAAAACGATGTCATGCATTCGCCGCCTCATGATGATGCCATTGCCTACGGCGGTTGGCCCGTGGACACGCACCCCCCCATGGGCGTGGATTCCCGTGAGGAACCGGGGTGCGTCCAGCATTGGGTGCCAAATCTTTTCGACATTCCGCTCGGCTGCTGCATCTCGCGGAACATTCCCAACCTGATGTTTGCCGGACGAAACATCAGCGCGACCCATATCGCGTTTGCCTCCACCCGCGTTATGGCAACCTGTGCAATCGTCGGCCAGGCGGTGGGGATCGCCGCATCACACGCCGTGCATCGCGGGATCGAGGTGGCGGCCCTGCGTGATCACGCTCTCGCGATTTCCGCCATCCAGCAGGAAATCCTGCGCCAGGACGGATACCTCATCGGGATCGGCAATGCAGACCCCTCCGATATGGCCCGCGACGCCACGGTCTCGGCGTCGAGCGAATTGCCGGACGCTCCGGCGGCGAACATTCTTAGCGGATTTACCCGATCGGCGCATGGCTACCGCGGCGCTCCGCCAAACCGCGTGACAGCAGGCACGCACCGGTGGAGGAGCGATCCCGCCAAAGGTCTGCCCGCGTGGCTCCAGCTCGAATGGACGGCCCCCGTCACTTTTTCTGAAATCCGGCTGGTCTTCGACACCGGGCTCCATCGCGAACTTACGCTCTCGATGTCCGAAAAGACCACGGCGAAGATGTGCTGGGGCAAGCCACAGCCGGAAACCGTGCGAGACTACCGGCTCGAAGTCCGCGACGACGCGGGCAACTGGCAGCCGCTGATTCGGGTTGCCAACAATTACCAGCGCCTTGCGATTCACCGCCTGGACGCCCCGGTTGCCACACGGTGGCTGCGCATCGTCATCGAAAAAACCAACGGCATCCCGGAAGCCAGAGTTTTGGAAATCCGCGTGAAAAACAGCCCTTTACAGAAACTCTCCTCCCCTCATGCAACTTGCGGCACTTGACTGGACCGTCCTCGGAACTCTGTGCGTGCTGCTTGCGGCCGCCGCCGCCTACGCCAAGAGCCTGACACGGAGCGTGTCGGATTTTCTGGCGGCCAACCGATGCGCAGGCAGATATCTGCTCACGCTGGCGGATGGGATGGCGGGGTTCGGAGTGGTGGCGCTGGTCGCCAATTTTCAGAAATTCTATGAGGCTGGGTTCGGGGCGTTCTGGTGGGGAATGATTCTGGCTCCATTGGGTTCCCTGGCCGCATTGAGCGGATGGGTGGCGTATCGTTACCGGGAAACCCGGGCGCTGACGATGGCGGAGTTTTTTGAACGCCGCTACAGCAGGAAGTTCCGAATCTACGCGGGCTCACTCTGTTACATCTCGGGAATTCTGAACTACGGAATTTTTCCCATGGTAACCTCAAACATGCTGATCCATCTGCTGGGATTTGCGGAAACCTTTCCGGTGGCCGGGATGGAATGCCCGACCCGGGCGGCGATCATGCTGGTCATGTTGTCGATCGCTCTGGTGCTCACATTGTCCGGCGGGCTCATTACCGTGATGATCACGGACTTCATCCAAAGCCAGGTTCTCTTCATTTCTCTGCTGGTTGTCGCAGTGACTCTGGTGTTCCGCTTCACCTGGCCAACCGTGACCGAGGGACTCTTGAGCGCCCCGCCAGGGAGATCGATGATCGACCCCTTTGATCAGGAAGCGCTCCACAGCTTCAATCTCTTTTTTTTCTGCGTCATCGCTTTCAAGATTTTCTACAATTATCTGGGCTGGCAGGGCGGCCAGGGATTTTTTGCGGCCGCCAAATCGCCGCACGAATTCCGGATGTCGAGAATCCTCGGGGAGTGGCGCGGGGCCGTGCTTTATCTGGCGTTTCTCTTTGTTCCTATCGGGGCTTACGTTTTTCTCCATCACCCCGGTTTTGCCGCGGACACGCAACCCGTCCACGCCGCCATCGATGCGATCGGCGACGCCCAAATCCGCTCCCAGATGCTGGTGCCAGCGGTGCTTTTCCATCTGCTGCCGGCGGGCGTGCTGGGATTATTCGCCGCGGCCATGGTCTTTGCATCCATTTCAACCGACGATACGCAGCTCCACTCCTGGGGGAGCATTCTGGTGCAGGATGTTTTGATGCCTTTGCACGGGAAACCATTTTCGCCCGGGACGCATATTTGCGCGCTGCGGTGGTCGGTGTTCGGAGTGGCGGCGTTCGCCTTCACATGGTCGATGTGGTTTCCGCTCAAGGATTATGTGCTCATGTATATGCTCGCGACAGGCACCATCTATCTCGGCGGCTCCGGAGCCGTCATTATCGGAGGACTTTACTGGCGCAGGGCAACCACGGCCGGGGCCTGGGGCGCCATGAGCACCGGCGCGGTCATTGGCCTTGCAGCCGTGCTTGCCCAGGGATTTTGGGCTCAAATGACGTTCCTTCATCAATGGATGCCCGAGTGCCCCTTCAACGGCGCGCAGATCGCCATCTTTGCCTACATTAGTTCGATTGTGGTGTTTGTCGGCCTGTCCCTGCTCACCTGCAAGGAACCATTCAACCTCGAACAGCTCCTGCATCGCGGGGAGTATGCCGATCCCTCGGATAGAGCCGCCGCGCCCGAGACGGACAAGGAAGAGGCGGCGGTTCCCGGGTGGCAGCGCCGATTGGGGATCAATCGCCATTTTACCCGTGGCGACAAGGCGATCTACTTCCTCCAGATGGGATGGACCTCTTTCTGGCTGATCGCTTTTATTATCGGTTCGACCATCGGCCTGCGGGTCGGGATTTCCGTGACGGGCTGGCTCGGCTGGTGGAAATTTGTTCTTCTGATCAGCCTGGCAGTCGGCCTCATCACGATCGTCTGGTTTTTGATCGGCGGCATCCGCGACTACCTCGAACTCGTCCGGCGGTTAAAGGGGGAAATTCCCGATGCATCCGATGATGGGTGGGTGAAATAGCCCGGAAATCGCGCAACCATCGGCCCTCCGCATGGTTATTAAATCAATAGCGGCGACAAGGACAGGCCCTCCGCAAGGAGGGCGATGCCCCGGGTGTCACACCAATCGACGCCCTGAGCGGCAATTTTAAAGATTCCTGAGCGCCGTCATTTCCATATTTTGTCCAATCCGCTTTCCTTTCAAAACACCTCCCAAAAACTCCCCGCCATGATGCGCCAGCCCCTCCTCCCCATTGCTCTGCTCGCCCTGTTTTGCGGCTCCTGCCTGGCAGCGGAAGAAAAACCCGCCACGACCACCAAACCCAACATCATCGTCCTCCTGATCGATGACATGGGCTACGAATGCATCGGTGCCGACGGCTGCACCTCCTACCAGACGCCCGAGATCGACAAGCTCGCCGCCACGGGCGTGCGTTTTGATCACTGCTATGCACAACCCGTCTGCACTCCGACGCGCGTGCAAATGATGACCGGCATTTACAACGTCAGAAACTATACGGACTTCGGCGAGATGGATACGCAGAGCGTGACCTTCGCCAACATTCTCAAGCAAGCGGGATACGCAACGTGCATGGCGGGAAAATGGCAGCTCGGCGAGATCGCGGACCTGCCAAAGACATTCGGATTTGATGAGAATTGCCTCTGGCATCACATGCGCCGGGCGGACCGCTACATGAACCCGGGACTCGACATCAACGGCGTCGCAAGGGACTTCACCAACCAGGAATACGGTCCGGACATCGTGAGCGATTACGCTCTGGATTTCATCGATCGCAAGAAAGACCAGCCCTTCTTCCTTTACTACACGCTCATGCTCACGCATGGCCCCTTCCAGGCCACCCCCGACAGCTCCGACTATGGAACAAAAAAAGGCCTCAAAGACAGCCTGCGTCCCGACGGCATCCACCAGCACTTTTCCGACATGGTGGCTTACACGGATAAGCTCACCGGCAAGCTGATCGCCAAGCTCGATGAACTCGGCATCCGCGATAACACGCTCCTCATCATCCTCGGTGATAACGGCACCCAACGCGGCATGCCAACCATGATGGGCGACCGCAAATTCATCGGCGGCAAAGGCCTGCCAACCGATGCCGGGATGCACGTGCCACTCATCGTGAGCTGGCCGGGCAAGGCTGCCGCCGGAACGGTTTCACAGGATCTCGTGGACACCACGGATTTTCTGCCCACGGTCTGCGAAGCCGCCGGAGCAACGGTTCCCTCCGAACTGAAAATCGACGGCCACAGTTTTCTCCCGCAGGTGCTCGGGGAAAAAGGCACTCCTCGCGACTGGTACTACAGTTGGTATGCCCCTCGAAAAAAGACCGGGATCATCGCGGAGTTCGCGTCCACGCGAGACTTCAAGCTCTCCCGCACCGGCGATTTCTATGACCTGCGCACCGACATCGAAGAAACCCAACCGCTCAAAGTCGCGGATTTGACGGGCGAAGCCGCCGCCGCGGCGAAACTCCTGCAAGGCGCGCTCGACCAATACAAGGACGCCCGCCCCGCCGCCATCGCGCTGCCATTTCTCGGTCCCAAGGTGAAAGGCGAGGGTCGGCACGAAGCCAACAAGAAAGCCAAGGGCAAGGCGATCGAGCAAGCCAACCGGACAGACGAAGAAAACCCTTGATCGCACGGGCGCTCATTTTACAGAGCCCTCACATCCCCCCATCCTTCTTCCACAGCCATCACCTCCATCATAATGAAACGCCCCATCCTTCTTCTCGCCCCACTTCTGCTTTTTTGCGCCTTTTGCCCCTCCCTCAAAGCGGCCTCCGACGCTCCCGATGATACCGCTGAAGTAACCGTTCCCCCGGGAAAGGAGTTTATCTACAAGCAATCGAATGGAGAACCGCAGAAACTTGAGGTCTATTTCCCCGCCAACTGGGATCCGAAGACGAGCAAGGTTCCGGGAGTTATTTTCTTCCACGGCGGTTCCTGGACAGGCGGAAACTTAAAGCAGTTCCAGAACGCCTGCCAATACCTCGCCAGCCGCGGTCTCGTCGCCGCCACTGCCAACTATCGGATGATTCCGAAAAAAGACCGCCCCGCCCTCCCCTCGGGAGAATCCTATAAACGCACCTGCATCACCGACGCCAAAAGCGCCATTCGCTGGATGAAGCAGCACGCCACGGAACTCGGCATCGATCCGCAACGCCTCATCGTCGGAGGCGGCTCGGCAGGCGGTCACGTCGCGGTGCTGGCCACGACCAACCCCGGACTGGACGACCCGTCCGACTCCAAGGAATTCGACACCAGCGTGGTCGCCTGCCTTTTATTTAACCCCGCCTTCCAGGCGGCGGATAGCGAGGATTCCGAAGTGGACGCCTTCCAGCACCTCCAGGCAAACACGGCACCCGCCATTCTCTTTTTCGGCGCGGGCGACAATCAATTCAAACCCAGTGCCGAAGCCCTGCTCAAGCAGCTCAAGACCCTCGGCAACACCGGCACCGAACTCTGGATCGCCGAAGGCCAGAAGCACGGCTTTTTCAACCACCAACCCTGGCAGGACCTGACACTCGCCCAAGCCGACCGTTTCCTCGTCGCGCACGGACTGCTTGTCGGCCCCGGCACACTCTCCCCTCCCGAAAGCGGCGAAAAACTCCTCAAGGCACCCTGATCCGGCATCACAGCAAAAATCTCAACTCCACCATGAAATCCCTCTTTTTCGCGTTTTCGACCCTTGCCATTTTCGCATCCGTCGGCACCGCCGCACCTGCAACGCCCGCCACGCGTCCGAACATCATCTTTCTCCTCGCCGACGACCTCGGCAACGCAGACGTCGGCTGGCACGGCAGCGACATCCAGACGCCGACTCTCGACAAGCTCGCCGACGAAGGCGCGAAACTCGAGGACTTCTACGTGCTGCCCGTCTGCACCCCCACGCGCGCCGCATTCATCACCGGACGCTACCCGATCCGCTACGGCTTGCAGATGAATGTCCTGCGCGAAAATTCCAAATACGGCCTGCCGCTCGAAGAACGCACGGTCGCCCAAGCCCTGCGCGAGGCAGGCTACACCACCGCCATCTGCGGCAAATGGCACCTCGGCGCCTTCGATCCCGCCTACTGGCCGAACGCACGCGGCTTCGACCACTGGTATGGGCACCTCTCCGGCATCGATTACTTCACCCACTGCTCCTACACCAAAAGCGCCACCCCGGATTGGTATCGCAACGGCAAACAAATCGTCGAAGAAGGCTACGCCACGGCACTTGAATCCCGGGAGGCCGTGGACATCATCAAGCACCAGCCCGCCGACAAACCCCTCTTTCTCTACGTGCCCTTCACCGGTGTGCATGGACCATTGATGGCACCGAGCGAGGAATCCACCGCCGAATACAAAAAGGCAATGGTCGAGCAGCGAGCCACCCTCGCCGCCATGGCAACCAGCGTGGACGAAGGTTGCAAAAACATCATGCAGGCGCTTGCCGACACGGGACGCATCGACAACACGCTCGTCATTTTTGCCAGTGACAATGGCGGCCTCCCTCCGGGACGGAACCTGCCCTACCGCGCTTTCAAATCCTCGCTTTACGAAGGCGGCGTACGCTCCTGCGCATTGGCCTGGTGGCCCGGCCATATCCAGCCCGGCACGGTAATCAAGGAACCGCTCCACATCGTCGATCTCTTCCCCACGTTCCTCAAACTCGCCGGCGGCAGCCTGGAGCAGAAATTTCCGTTCGATGGACACGACATCCTGCCCGTGCTCACCGAGGGCAAACCCAGCCCGCACGAGGACATCCTCATCAATGCCACGCCTAGAGAGGGCGCCCTGCGCAAGGGGGACTGGAAACTCGTGATCAATGGCTTCGATGGGGTAACGCCGACGCATGATCTCGTGACCGGCGAGAAAAAGCGCGTCAACAAGGCCGATCTCGATCCGAAGGGTCGTGCCCAGAAGGTCGAGTTGTTCAACTTGACCAACGATCCGGGTGAGACGAAAGACGTCGCCGCCGAACACCCCGAAATCGTAAAAGATCTCCAGGCCCGCTACGCCGTCTATGCCGCCGCGGCCGCCGAACCGCTCCAACTCCAAAACAAAAAAAAGAACGCCCCGCTTTCCGGCGGCACCGAC
>Ga0351878_1101_pt2 | contig 22715 bp, 17 predicted proteins | sample BONcelFGM3001D14_FD_206781 | JGI IMG/M metagenome (GOLD analysis project Ga0351878, IMG submission 206781) | Enriched cells from coal bed in the Powder River Basin, Montana, United States - BONCAT cells FGM rep3 HSBNCT.FGM.300.1.D14 ...
ATCGGAGACCTTATCGGCACCCACAATTACACGAAGTTCCCGACCGGCCTGGATGGCGTATGTTTTTACGACACCCTCGTAGCCAAGTGCCAGTTCCTCAAGATTTTTTAACCGCTCAATATAGGCATCCACAACCTCACGGCGGGCTCCCGGGCGGGCTCCTGAAATGGCATCACATACCTGGATGATCGGTGAGATCAGGTTGTCCATCTCCACTTCATCGTGGTGGGCACCAATGGCGTTGATAATTTCGGGCTTCTCTTTAAACTTGTCAGCCAGGTTCATTCCAAGTATAGCATGGGGGAGTTCCGGCTCATTGTCGGGAACTTTCCCGATGTCGTGAAGCAGACCGGCTCGTTTGGCCATTTTAGGGTTCAAACCAAGTTCAGCAGCCATGGTGGCGCTGAGTTTTGCCACCTCAATAGAGTGCTGTAAAAGGTTCTGCCCGTATGATGAACGATACTTCATTCGTCCGATCATCCGGATCAGCTCATGATGGAGATTATGGATCCCCAGGTCGATACAAACCCGTTTCCCATTTTCGATGATCTCCTGTTCGATCTGCTTCCGTGTTTTGGCAACAACCTCCTCAATCCGGGCGGGGTGGATACGCCCGTCGGTAACCAGCTTATGGAGCGACTGACGGGCAATCTCCCTGCGAACCGGGTCGAAACCCGAAAGAATAATGGCATCAGGAGAGTCGTCGATGATGATTTCGATCCCGGTCAGGGATTCAAGGGTTCTGATATTTCGTCCTTCACGGCCGATGATCCGCCCTTTGATCTCTTCATTTTCAATGTTGAAGACGGCAACAGTATTCTCTATTGCATGTTCACTCGCCGTGCGCTGGATGGTTTCGATGACAATTTTTCTGGCCTCCGTATTTGCCGTCAGACGAGCTTCATCCACGATGTCTTTTATATGCATCATCGCTTCCGACCTGGCTTCCTCCTTGAGTGTATCAATTAACTGATCCTTGGCCTCCAATGCCGATAAGTTCGCAATAGCCTGCAGTTTTTCAACTTGTTGTGCGATGATTTTGTCGAGATCCGTCTGTTTTTTATTTACGATCTCCATTTGGTTCATGAGGTTTTGCTTGATAGCGCTTGCCTCTTTTTGTTTCTTGGAGAACTCTTCAATCCGTTGATTTAGTGCAACTTCTTTTTGTTTGTACCTATTTTCACTTTTTGAAAGTTCATCATTTCTTTCATTGATGTATTTTTCGTGTTCTGACTTTAACTGGAGAAACTTCTCTTTCGCCTGGAGTATCTTCTCTTTTTTAATTACCTCGGCTTTGTCCATGGCCTCCTTGAGGAGAGAATCACGTTTTCTTTCAAGTGCTTTGTTCAGGATTGTTCCTGTGATGAGCCCTCCAATGATGACGCCTGCAACCCCTACGATAACGAATATCATTACTTCCATAGCTGTACAAGTTTTATTGTTTATGAATGTAGGGGAAAGTTGAAAAAAAAACCCGCACTATCCCATGAGGTATTGATAAACCTCGAATCGACACGTATAGGGCCGCCAGACATTTCGAACGTCCACCGTCCCGGCGTACCGGAATCCTCCCTGCAAGGGACGATCCCGGCGAACCGGAATCATCGCAAGGCAGAGAGTAAAAGAGGCCTGTCCTACATGACTATGAGCTTTGCCCTAATGTTTGTAATGTTAGGTTTACAAACTGCTGGGAATAATGCGGGTAAATCGTTGGTTTTCAAAGAACGAAAAGGCTTATCTTGCCAGGTAATCTGATAAAAGTTGATCGATCTTCGCTAGCTTCTCTTCCTGACCGTAATTCTGTCCCTGTCCATGCTCTGAGAGCATCCGTTCATTCTGTAGAAAGTTGGTCGCATATTCAAGAGCCACCATGGCTAGCAAATCCTGTTTGTCTTTGTACGCATAACTGCCTGAATAATCTTTCATCCTCTTCTCAATCAAATCTGCCGCCTGTTTGAATAACACGTCGTGTTCTCTCGCAATGACCAATTTGTATGATCTGTCAGCAATCTTTACTGAAATAGTCAACTCACTCATCAGTTATGCATCACTATATTCACCTGTTCAAGAGTCCTATACATTTGTCGATTTCCCGCAAAAGTTCATTAATAGTTACTTTCGCTTCAACTGTCCCTTCTTTTATTTCAAGGTTTCTTGTTGTTTTTAATAGGTTTATTTTCTGCTCTAATTCTTCGATGGTTTGGTTTTGTCTCTGGTTTATTCGGTTTTGTTCCTGAATCTCTTGTTTGGATTGCTCATTCTCCTTCTGCAGGTAATGCAACCGCTCAATCACCTTCTGTACTTTGTCGTCTATGCTTGCAACAAGCGTTTCAACATCTGCCATGGCTGAACTTTCCCTGCGTTGGTAATGCAAATATACTTGTTTGATTGACTGTAACCAAATTCATTACGGCGATTTTTTAAATATGAAGATATAACCTTTTGGGGTAAAACCCGATTAAGGGGTATGAATTCAATGTTATACGTATGATCTCAGAGGATTTTTTACACTATGTGTGGCGGTACCGGATCCTGGAAACGCCGCTATATTGCGTTTCCGGGGAGGAGGTGACGGTTCTTCATCCGGGAGAATATAACCGGGATGGAGGTCCTGATTTTATCAATGCCCGGATCAGGATCAGTGGAACATTGTGGGCAGGGAATGTAGAGATTCACCTGCGCGCATCAGATTGGTTTCGCCATGGACATCAGTCAGATCCTGCCTATCATAATGTGATTCTGCATGTTGTAGACACATGTGACTGTGAGGTTGCAGATTCGGGGAATGTTATAATTCCATGTTTGGAGCTCAATGCTAACTATCCTGCTAAACTCACAGCAACCTATCAGGCACTTCTACAAGAAAAACAGTGGATTCCTTGTCATAATCAGCTGGCGGAAGTCGACTCATCGGTGTTTGGTTTGTGGGCTCCCTCACTGGCTTTCGAACGACTTAGCGCCAGACTCACTTCACTGCAGACCTGGATGTATCATGCTGGTCAACGTTGGGACGAGGTGGTCTACCAGGTGCTCTCCAGTGCTATGGGCAGTAAGGTCAATGCTCAACCCTTTGAGCTTCTAGCAAGGTCAACTCCCTTAAAGATTCTTCATCGCCATCGGGACCATATTTCAATCCTTGAGGCTCTGTTATTCGGACAATCGGGTCTGCTGAAACCCTCCTGCACTGATCATTATCCGGCGGAACTTTTCAGATCATATCTATTTTACAGAGATAAATATTCCCTGAAGCCGCTGGAACAGGGCATTTGGAAATTCCTGCGACTGAGACCGGTCAATTTTCCAACCATCCGGATCAGTCAGCTCGCTGATATCATCCATCACACAGAAAACTTTCAGGAAATCATGAATGTGAATCTTCGGATTGAAGACTGGTTGAATATCCTTGAAGCCAAAGCCACAGCCTACTGGGATTCGCACTATACATTCGAACGGGAATCATCCTTTGTTGTTAAAACATTGGGGAAGGCTGCCATCTATCTGATTCTCATCAACGGGATGGCCCCTTTGCTTTTTTTATTTGGCACCAAACACAACCAACCTGTCTATACCGAACGGACACTCGCCATGCTGGAGGAGATCCCTGCAGAAAAAAATTCCATGATCTCTTCCTGGGCTCAACATGGTGTACATGCACGTAATGCTCTCGAAACTCAAGCGCTGAAACAACTAAAAAATTGCTATTGTGACCACAAACGGTGCCTGGAATGCCGTATCGGAACCAAACTGTTGAATAAAATTCAATATTAAACTACGCCCCATGACCCCATGACTCAAAAAAGCAACTATGAAACCGATCCAACTCATTAAACATTACCTCTCTTTCAGTAAAGGAGAACAAAGGGGGATGATTATTCTGGTGCTTATAATCATGATAATCAATATTATAAGGATATATCTTCCTGAATCGAGGCGATTATCTCCTGTTGATTTGATGGCATTCAATACGGAGATATCAAATTTCGAAGTAGCACTTGAACAAGCAAAAAGAGTTGCACCTCCTGATTCAACAAAATTGCTGCATAATACCAGGGACCCTTCCTTTGTGATTGAAATTAATCGGGCCGACACACTCGATCTTCAGCGGCTCAGAGGGATCGGTCCCTCCTTTGCACGCAGGATAACCGGATACCGTAAACGACTGGGGGGGATTCACATCCGTAAGGCAGCTATTGGAGGTTTACGGCATGGACTCTGCCCGCTATCGGGAGATCGAGAAGTACCTTACAGTTGATACAGCTAATCTCCAGCGGATGAATCTGAACACCATAGCCTTCAAAGACTTAATTGCCCATCCCTACATGCCTTATGAGTTTGCAAAGGAGATTGCACTATACCAGAAAAAGCATAAAGGGATCAGGAATTTAGCAGAGTTGGAAGGGCTAAAGAGCTATGACAGTGCCATTTTGGTCAAATTGAGGCCATACCTTGATATAAATAACCAATGATCAATAAACAAATAGCAAATAAATTCCAATGACAGAAAACCCTAATACCAAACGTGTTTTTGACCTGGAGGAGAGAACGTTGAGGTTTGCTTTACGAGTGAGACTTTTCATTAAGAAACTACCCGGTACAACAGCTAATATTGAAGATGGGAAACAGTTGATCAGAGCATCGGGTTCTGTGGGTGCAAATTATATTGAGGCAAACGAATCTCTTAGTAAAAAAGACTTTCATTACAGAATCAAAGTCTGCCTGAAGGAATCAAAAGAGAGTGCTTATTTTCTGAGACTTATAAAAGAAAATAATTCCACCCATTACACAAAAGAGGCGGAAATCTTACTCACTGAAGCAAATGAATTAAAGAGAATATTCGCTTCAATTTTAGAGAGATCAAAATAAATCCTTTCGAAAATTGAATTTTGATCAATTATAATTTATTTGTTATTTGACTTTTTTGATTATTGATTATTTGTATCCGTGTCCCTGTAATGGTAACTGATCTCCGGTGGTTTTGGAGCGGCGGGGTCATCGGGATGGTAGCCGGAAAAGGGATCGTCATCTTCGTCATTCATTTCGTCTTCCCATTCATGCCGGGGCCGTTGGGGCCCAAGATTCCGGAAGTAGATGGCCAGAATGGTGCCGATCAGCATACCCATCAGATGGCCCTCCCATGAGATCCGCTCGGCGGGAAAGAACTGAGGAAATACTCCCCAGATCATTCCTCCGTAAAGAAAGGCGACCAACAGTGTGATAGCCATGAGTTTGATCTCCCTCCGGATGATGCCGCTCGTGAACAAAAAAGCGGCCAATCCGTAAACCACTCCGCTGGCGCCGATATGCAGCGACCCGGTCTCCCCGAGAAACCAGACCCACAGGCCCGAGATCAGATAGATCAGGATCAGTACCTGCCAGGCGATCTCGCGATAGGAGTAAAAAAGCAATGCTGTCAGCAGAAACAGCGGGACTGAGTTGGCAAACAGGTGGCTCCAGCCCGCATGGATCAGGGGCATGGTGATGATCCCGATCAACCCTTTCCACTGCAGGGGAAACATCCCGTATCCGGCAAATGAAGTGTCGAGGATCACTTCAAGAGCCTTGACCAGCCAGATGACAAACACGAAGATAGCCGGAAAAAACAGGCTTCTGATTACTTGCTTCTTTTCAGGATCCATGATGGCAATAATTCCCTCTTTTGGCAGTTAAAATTAGTGAAAAAGGCGTTGCATGAGGTATCCGGTAAAAAAACCTACCTTTGACCTTCCTTTTAAAGAACGAATAAATCAATCGAATCATCATGAAAATCACTTCCTTTTTGTCCTATCAGTCAATTCTTTATCTCCTGGTTTTATCCGCGTTTCCATTGTTTCTTACAGCCCAGAATAATAATTCCAACGAAGCTCTCAGAAAGATGCAGGTGGCGATGCAGATCATCGATTACGCGTATGTTGATACGGTGGATAACAATAAGCTGGCCGAGACCGCTATTGTTGAGATGCTTAAAGAACTCGACCCCCACTCGATCTATATCCCGAAGGAGGAGTTGCAACGTGCCAATGAACCATTGCAGGGAAATTTTGAAGGAGTTGGAATTCAGTTTGAGATTCTCAGAGATACGATTGTTGTGGTACACCCGCTAACAGGAGGACCCTCTGAAAAACTCGGAATTATTTCGGGCGATAAAATTGTGAAAATTGACCATGAAGATGTTGTCGGGAGCCATGTGACCAACCAGTTCGTTCTCGATCATCTACGCGGGAAAAAAGGAACCAAGGTACAGGTGTCCATCTATCGCAAAGGAAAACCAGGATTACTCGAGTACGTTATTGTACGGGATAAAATCCCTGTCAACAGTATTGATGCGGTTTACATGATTACTCCCAGGGTGGGTTATATCAATCTCAACCGATTCTCATTAACCACAACCCAGGAATTCCAGAATGCCGTTAAAAAGTTGAAGGGCGAAGGAATGAAAAGCCTCATCCTTGATTTGCGAAATAACGCCGGAGGATACATGGCTCCTGCCATTGAACTCTCCGATGAATTCCTTGGATTGGGTAAAATTATCGTGTATACCGAAGGCATGAGAAGCACGAGGGAGAATTTCTACTCCACATTCAGGGGTAATTTCGAAGAAGGGAAACTTGTGATAATGATCAACGAGAATAGTGCCTCTTCCAGCGAAATTGTTGCCGGTGCCATTCAGGACTGGGACCGGGGATTGATTGTTGGACGCCGTTCTTTTGGAAAGGGGCTGGTTCAGAGGCCTTACAACCTTCCCGATACATCACAAATCAGGCTTACCACAGCCAGGTACCATACACCTTCCGGCAGGTTTATTCAAAAACCATACAAAAACGGAGTTGAAGAGTATTACAAGGATTTTGCCAACAGATACAGGCACGGTGAACTGATTCATGCGGATAGCATCAAGCTTCCTGATTCACTGAAATACCATACTGCGAATGGCCGCACTGTATATGGCGGAGGAGGGATTATGCCTGATGTCTTCATCCCGTGGGATTCTACCTTCCTGACAGATTATTATATGGACATGAGAAGAAATAATATTGTAAATCCTTTGGTCAGCGACTTTGTTGATAACAATAGGCAGGAGATGTTAAAGAAGTATCCTGATTTCGCATCCTTTAAAGCAAATTTTAACATTGATGAATCGCTGATGGATCTCTTCTTTAAAGCGACAAACGAGGCAGGCATGGAGAGGAATGAAGAGCAGTTTACAATCTCTGAACCATTGATCAAGGCTCAAATCAAAGGATTGATCGCACAAAAGTTGTATGATATCACATCCTTCTATGTCATTGTTAACGAGATGGATCCGGAGGTGATGAGGGCCCTGGATATTATCAGTGACGATAGCCTCTTCCAGAAATTATCGAATTGATTCAATTTTCGCACATTTATGTTGCACTCCCCGTTATGGATGAACCCGAGTGGCTCCCTGGCCTCCTCAGGTTGATCGGGAACCAGAGTTACCGGAACTTCTCCTTAGTTGTGTGTGTAAATCAGCCGGATAATTGGTGGATTGATCCTGTACATGCCACCAGTTGTGAAAATAACGCTGAATGTCTTTCCATGCTTAACAAGTTTTCGGGTTGCGAGGTGGATGTGATTGACAGGAGTTCCAGGGGAGCCGGTTGGACAGGGAAGAGACATGGCGTAGGCTGGGCCCGGAAAACAATAATGGATCATATCTCCGGAAAAGCGACCCCATCTGATATTATTTTAAGCCTGGATGCCGATACGGTTTTTTCTGAGAATTATTTCGCAACGGTAGCAGAGACCATTTCGGCCTATCCGATGGCTACGGCTCTCACCATTCCTTATTACCATCATTTACCTGATAATCAAGATGCCGCCCGTGCTATACTCCGGTATGAGATCTACATGAGATATTATGTTCTGAATCTCTGGAGAATCAGAAGCCCCTATGCATTTACCGCCCTTGGATCGGCCATGGCTCTCCCGGTTTGGTCGTTTAGGAAAGTTGGTGGAATGACGCCAAAACTGAGCGGCGAGGATTTTTATTTTCTGCAGAAGTTACGGAAGGCGGGAAACCTGGTTTGCTGGAATAGTGAAAAGGTCTTCCCAGCAGCCAGGTTTTCATCACGTGTCTTTTTTGGCACAGGTCCTGCTATGATAAGGGGTTCACAAGGCGACTGGAGCAGTTACCCCATCTATCCATCCGGGTTGTTCGATGAGATCGGTGACAGTTATTCACAATTTCCTGGTATCTATCTCAAAACTGTTGAAACTCCTGTAACAAAATTCCTTCAGGAACAAACTGGAGAGACAGACCCTTATGCGATGCTTAGGAAGAACTCCAGGGATGTTCAGCAATTTGTGAGGGCCTGTCACGAAAAATTCGATGGCCTGCGCATCCTTCAGTATCTGAAAAAACGGCATCAGGAAGAGATAGGCTCGGATGAAGATCGGTTGTTTGAGTGGCTGGAAACGTTTTATCCGGCGGATGCCAGATGCCGGATGCCAGATGTCAGAAATTTCTCTTTTTCTGAGAGTAGCATCGAGGAGCTGGACCAGGCACGGAATTTCCTCTCATTGGAAGAAGATCGTATAAGAAAACAGAACCCTCTGCTGTGAGACAGAGGGTTCTGTTTTCTTTATCGACATTACAAAAAGGCAGGGGATCAGCTCAGTACCTGTGTCACCAGGGTAGCTGCCTCCTGCAGTGTGATTGCAGAGTGGACGTGCAAGCCTGACTCATCAATCAGCTTTTTACCCTCTTCTGCATTTGTTCCCTGAAGCCTTACAATGATGGGAACGGGGATATCTCCAATGTTGCGATAGGCATCAACAACCCCTTGAGCTACCCTATCGCAACGAACAATACCTCCGAAAATATTTAGCAGAATTGCCTTGACATTCGGGTCTTTAAGAATAATCCGGAATCCTTCTTCCACTCGTTTGGCATTGGCGCTCCCTCCAACATCGAGGAAGTTGGCTGGATCTCCGCCAGAGAGTTTGATGATGTCCATTGTGGCCATCGCCAGGCCAGCTCCATTGACCATACAACCAACGTTCCCGTCGAGTTTAACATAGTTGAGATCAAAGGCTGTCGCCTCAACCTCGATGGGATCCTCTTCGTCAAAGTCGCGCATCTCGAGGATATCGGGATGCCGGAAAAGTGCGTTGTTATCGATTGTCAGCTTGGCATCGGCGGCCAGGATCTTATCGTCTGAAGTCTTGAATACCGGGTTGATCTCAACGAGTGAGGCATCGGAATTGATGTAGGTATTATAAACGTTTTTCGCAAATTTAACCATGTTTTTGTATGCCTCTCCCGACAGCCCCAGGTTAAAGGCGACCTTCCTGCACTGAAAAGGTTGCAGACCGATAACGGGATCGATCTCTTCGGTAAAGATCAGGTCGGGAGTCTCTTCAGCAACTTTTTCTATATCCATTCCACCTCTCGGCGAGTACATGAGGATAATATGGCCTTTCTGCCGGTTAAGAAGGATGCTGAAATAGATCTCGGCCGGTTCGGAAGGACCCGGATAAAAAATGTTTTGTTCCACATAAATTTTCCTGACCTTTTTCCCTTTGGCGCTCGTTTGAGGTGTAACCAGGTTCATCCCGATGATCTGTTCGGCATAATTCTTCACTTCGTCAATGGTATTGGCAACTTTTACTCCACCGCCTTTTCCACGTCCTCCGGCATGAACCTGGGCCTTAATCACCCATTTGTCCGATCCGGTAGAGTTCTTGATTGCCTTGGCCGCTTCAACTGCTCCCTCTGGTGTTGTGGCAAGGATTCCTTCGGGAATCAGTACCCCGTTTTTCCGGAGTAACATTTTGCTTTGGTATTCGTGTAGGTTCATATATAAATCCTTGTTTAGCGAGGCTTCAAAAGTACTAACTAGCAACCGGATTTCAAAATAACATTAGTAACTTTGCCGTTTATAGGAAGAAAATGATTGTTGCGAGGGACATACATAAATCTTTTGGATCACTGAAAGTCCTGAAAGGAATCAGCCTGGAGGTTAAGAAAGGGGAGATCATCTCCATTGTTGGCGCTTCCGGGGCCGGGAAATCCACGCTGCTTCACATTCTTGGAACGCTTGACAAGGCTGATTCGGGAGAGGTTCAGGTGGGCGATTTTCCACTTCAAAAGATGAATGAGAAGAGGCGATCTGATTTTCGCAACCAACAGATTGGGTTTGTATTCCAATTTCATCACCTGCTTCCTGAGTTCACTGCTCTTGAAAATATCTGTATACCCGCATTTATCGCCAGGCGTTCGAAGCGGGATGCAAAAAGCAGGGCAAGGGAACTTCTGCAATTCATGAATCTGGAGGAGCGGGCCGATCATAAACCATCCGAACTTTCGGGAGGTGAACAACAGCGCGTAGCTGTTGCCCGCGCATTGATCAACAATCCTGGAGTCATCCTGGCTGATGAACCATCAGGCAACCTGGATTCGGCTTCAGCAGTGGACCTTCATAAACTATTCTTTGACCTGAGGGACCATTTCGATCAAACCTATGTCATTGTAACCCATAACCAGGATCTGGCCGATATGGCTGACCGCAAGCTTACCATCCGGGATGGCGTGATTGTTTATTGATCTTCCGTAAAATTAATTTCCAGAATCAGCGTTAGAAAACTTATGAGTAAAAATTTACGGAAAAGATCCAGCTACCTTATTTTCCCGATTCTTTTTGTTACTGCACTGGCCTTCGCTTACGAATTAATACTACCCGTTATCCCTGGAGTTGTGATTTCGTATGCACAACCTGACTCGACATACACCCGGCAAACAACAACAGACTCCGTCTACCAGAAACTTCTTGGTTCGATCACTGAATTGTATAACCAGAAACGGTATCCAGAGTGCCTCGTTTTGCTGAAGCAGGCGAACACTATAAAACCGAATGTTCTTTCTGTCCAGGAGCGGATTATCAGAGTAGAGGGATTGATTGCACAGCAAAATAAAACAGAGGCAGAGTACACGCGGATGATCACAATGGCTGATGATTATTTTGCAAAGAAGGACTATCTCAATGCCAAAGCCGCTTACCAGATGGCTATCGATACCAAGCCCGATGATGCCTATGCCAGGGAGCGTATGAATATGACGATGGACCTTCTCCGCTCAAATAAAGCGCAAAATATTCTCTATGATGTTACCCTTGCAAGTGCCGACAAGCTGTTTGCGGAAAAGGAGTATGAAAAAGCCAGGAGTCAGTATCAGAATGCCAGTGCTATATTGCCTGGTGAAGCCTACCCGAAGGAGAAGATCAATGCCATTATCAAGATACAGGTGGATCTCCAGGTGCGGGAAGAGCTTTATCGCCAGGCAATAACAGCTGCAGACAACTATTACGGTTCAAAGAGTTTCAACCGGGCATTGCTTGAGTACCAGAAAGCACTGCAACAGAAGCCCGCAGAACCCTATCCCCAGGAGAGGATCACTGAATTAACACAATTACTGGCCGATTTGGCCGCACTTGAAGAGGCCTATAACGAAGCAATCTCAAGTGCTGACCAGCTCTTCACTGAAACCCGTTACCCCGATGCCCGGAGCGGTTACGAGGAGGCTCTCGCCCTGAAGCCGAAAGAGGCGTATCCATCCCGGAAAATCAGCGAAATTGACGAAATTCTTGCCCGTATTGCGAAAAATAATGCTGACTTTGAGAAATTCGTAAACCTTGCCGACAGCTTCTATATGGATAAGAATTTCATCAGGGCAAGACAGAATTACCAGTTAGCGCTACAGATCAAACCCAATGAATCATACCCCAGGGCGATGCTGGAAAAAACTTCAGCCGGGGTTGGAACGCAGGAAGCCAATGAGATGGCAATGGAAGAGGCCTATAATTCAGCTATTTCAAATGCCGACCGTTTGTTTGCCGGGAAAGCGCTTGGCGAAGCCAAGGCAGAGTATGAGAACGCACTCGCTATCAAACCTGAAGAGGCTTACCCGCAGCAAAAGATCTCGGAGATCGGTACACTTCTGGAAGCGGCTCTGCTCCGACAGCAGGAATTGGATGCTCAGTATAGCCGTGTTGTGGAGAATGCCGACCGCATGTTCTCCGATAATATCTATTCACAGGCCAGGGAGCAATATCAGGCAGCCCTGAAGCTGAAACCTGATGCAGCATATCCTGCAGAGAAAATCGTGGAACTTGATGGGATTTTGGCCAATCTGGAGGCACAACGGGCTATTGATGCACAATACAAAACGGTGCTGGCAGGAGCAAATAAATTGTTCTCAGCTACGACCTATGAACCGGCTAAGACCGAGTACCTGAAGGCGCTTGCTATCAAACCAACGGAAAAGTTTCCGGCTGAACGGATTCATACGATTGACTCGATTCTGCTTTCGATTGCCAACAGCGAAGCACTTGAGAGCAACTATGCAGCGCTCATTGCCGCTGCAGATGAGAAACTTGGGTTGCTTGATTACCAGGCTGCAAGAAAGGGATACCAGGAAGCTATAGGCCTGAAGCCGAAAGAGAGCTATCCGGCAGCAAAGGTCAAAGAGATCGATGCCCTTCTCAACCAGATTGTCTTGACTGAAAAACTTGAAGCTGAATATAATCTGGCAATTACCAGAGCAGACAGTCTTTTAGAAGCCAGGGCCTATCAGCAGGCAAAGGGATCATATCAAGCTGCTTCTGATCTGAAGCCGCAGGAGAGTTATCCGGGAACAAAAATTACGGAGATTGATATAATCCTCACTGAGCGTGCCCGGTTACTAACCCTGAACCAGCAATACGATGACGCGATTGCAAGTGCCGATCAACTTTTTAGCCAGTCGGCATGGCAACAGGCCAGAGGAGTATATGTACAAGCACAAACTCTGAAACCGGAGGAGCCATATCCTGCACAACAATTGGTATTAATTGACCGGAAGCTTGAAGAGATAGCACAATTAAACGCCTTAAGCAGGGAGTACCAGGAGACCATTGCTTCTGCCGAAAAATTTTTTGGTGCAGCTATTTACGACTCGGCCCGGATTACTTTTCTTGCAGCTCAAAACCTGAAACCGGAAGAGACCCTGCCAGGGATAAGAATTGCCCAGATCGACAGCATTCTAACCTTACTGGCCGACCAGAAGGCTCTAGATGAGAGATATGCAGCGTTGATTTCGTCTACAGACAAGTTACTTGCCGGCAAAGATTACCAGGCTGCAAGAGCCGGCTATACCCAAGCAATGGCACTCAAACCATCGGAGAGCTATCCTGCTGTCAAGGTGACAGAGATTGACGGGATACTTGCTGAAATTGAGCGGGTTGCAGCCTTGGAACTCCAATATGCCCGGGCGGTTGCACGTGGCGATAGCCTGATGTTGGTTTCCCAGCTAATTTCTGCCGAGTTGCTCACTGCAGCAAGAGGCGAATTTGAAACGGCTTCCAGCCTTAAACCAGGAGAGGCTTATCCGAAAGCAAAACTGGAAGAGATTGAGACTGCTTTGCAGAAGATTGCCAGCCGGCAGGCATTGGATATGCGCTACCAGGAGGAGATTGCTACAGCCGATGGGTTTTTCAGCGATAAATCATGGGATCCTGCAGTTGCTGCTTACAAACGGGCGTCAGACCTGAAACCTTCGGAAACATATCCAGGTCAGAAAATTACACAGATCGATTCAATCAGGCAGGAACTTGCGAGACAGTTAAAGATTGACAGTGATTACAAGGCGCTGATTGCCAATGCCGATCAATTCTTCAGCACCAGGGTTCTGGACTCTGCACGCGTTGTATATGCCCGGGCGGGTGAGTTACGCCCTGAGAAGGCTTACTGGCAGGAGCAGATCGCTGAGATTGACCGGATCCTGGCAGAGATACAGCGGGTTAATAATGAATACCTGGCTGCCGTTTCCGGTGCCGACCAGCTGTTGTCCCAGCAACGATACGAAGATGCCCGTGGCGCTTACCAGGATGCATCTCAGATCAAACCTTCCGAGACCTATCCAAGGGAGAAGATCAAGGAGATCAACGAAACTCTTGCCGAGATCCAGGGGCGCCGCCAAACCTTTGACAAACTGGTAGTGAATGGGGATCTCTTTTTTACCGGGAAAGAGTATTTCAAGGCAAAGGAAAATTTCCAGCAGGCGCTTGAGCTCTTCCCGGATGAAGAGCATCCTAAGGAGCGTTTACGAATAGCGAATGTAAAGATCGACAGCATATACAGAGCCAACAAAGCCGATTACGACAAAGCAGTGGGCGAGGGAGACGGTTTCTTCAATACGTATGAATATGATAAGTCCATTGATGCATTTACCCGTGCCATCGCGTTTCTGCCAAATGAGGATTATCCTCGCATGATGATTGCCAAGATCCGCAAAACAATCGCCGAGAATGCGATTGCAGATGTTCTCAGCACTACAGTTGTGATAAAAGCAGGAGAGGAGCAAAAATTCTCATTTGACCCGGTTAACATCTCCTCACGGAGGAATAATTTCATCTACCTGAAGGTGAAAAATCTATCCGACAATAGTTTCAACATCCTGATGCGATATGGGAAAGGAGATCAGACGAGTGGAGGATTGGCCATTCGAAATATTTCTACTGATGGCGAGATCAACGAACGTCTGATCAGTGTGAAGGACCAGGATCCGTGGTACAGGGAAGACAACAACTGGATCAGTTTGTATCCGCAGGGAGGTGACATCGAGGTGTCATTCATCCAGGTTTCCCGGGCCATCAACTAATGGCACTGTGAACGAAAAGGCACTACCTTTCCCCTCCTCACTCTCTGCCCAGATCTCTCCCCCATTCATTTCAACAAACTCTTTACAAAGGATCAACCCCAATCCCGTACCACTCTCATTAGCGGTTCCTGGCCTGCGTACCTGCGAATCGATCCGGAACAATTGCTCTACTAGCAGTGGAGGCATTCCGATACCTGTATCCACTACAGAACAAATGGCCATCTTTCCTTTTTTTTGATAATTAACTGAGATCTCTCCTCCAGGCTTTGTGAATTTCAACGCGTTGTTTATCAGGTTGCGAATCACGGCATCAAGGGAATAATTGTCGGCAAAGACTTTAATATCCTGTTTTTTATTCACCCATAACCGGATATTTTTTTTGCTGGCGCCGGGTTCAAAAATCCCAATGTTATCTACAATCAGTTGATGAAGTGAGAGAGAAGAGGCATTCACGGTATAAATCTCTGTTTGGGTTCGGGCCCAGTCCAGGAGGTTTTCCAACAATCGGAACGTATTTCTTGAGATCCCCTGGATCCGGTACACAAAATCCTTTTTCTCGACATCCGTAAGTTCATCATAATCATCCAGGAAGAGGTTGATAAATCCCAGCAAGGAGTTGAACGGACTTCTCAGGTCATGAGCTATTATGGAGAAAAATTTATCCTTGGTGGCATTTAGGTTTACTAGTTCTGATTGATTAGCCTGTAGCTGTTTTTTATGCTCCTGGATAGTTGAATATTTATTGGCATTCGACAAAACCAGCCCAAAGATTTTTCCAAGGATCGGGGAGAGTTTTTTATAATATTCGAGATAATCAGGAAAGGAGACACATACCACATCAATTCGTCCAATATTTTTATCGTTTTCAGTCAGTTGAATGGCAAATGAACCCTTATCACAATCCTCCTGGGTAGAAAATGAACTGTTGGAGAACAACTCCACGGGAGAATCCCCGGCATCCGATTTTTCGGGGATAAAGAATACCCTGTTGGGAGCGAAAAGCAATTGAATCATTTCGGAGATCCTCTCCATGATCAACTGCTTGTCTGAGAGTTGTACAAGCAGGCTGATCTGGTTGAAAGCCATGGAATAATCTGCCGATTCACGGGTAATCTTCCTCAGTTGGTGTTGGCTTGCAGCCTGCTCCTGACGGAATCTCCATTCCAGCACAATTCCCTTGACCAGCAATTTGCAATGACTCAAGCCGAGATCAATCGTATTATACGGGATCCCTATAAACCTGCCTACATCCTCCAGGAGTTTCTCACTCTCATTACACAGTCCGGTATTCACCATCAACAGCTGCTTTGCTGTTTCACCAAAAAAAAGCTTTGCAGTGGTTTCGTCAAAACCCCAACCCAGTATCTGCTGTTTGAACGAGGGCAGCCACCCACTCGAGATAAGGTAATTTCTCTGTTGGATGAGGCTGTTTGTAAGCTCGGAAGGAATTAATATATCAAAGCATTGGGCCAGTGGTGTAAAGGATATATTGTCGGGTAGATGAACTCCCTCTCGTTTAATCTGGAAACAACTGCTCCCGATGTAATGCACGTGAGTGGAGCTGTTGGAAGATGCTTCAAGTTTCTCCAACATGTTATTTGTCGACATATGCGGACTTCCACAGTGCAGAGGAAAAACCTCAACGGTAACATCTGAATATCCCTCCTCTTCAACGACGACTTTAACTTCGGGTGCGAAGGTTTCACATACAAATATGGAGAGGTGTGGCTTCATGGTCCGGCTATTTCAGCGGGTATTCTCCCCATTTTCTTGTTGCATCAGAGATCGCCATCAGTGTATCATCTTTTACCTGAAAGGGGATTTCGCCGTGGTTGTCGGAGAGGATGAATCCACCTCCTTTGCCGGCCTTTTCAATTGCCTCTTTTACAACTTGTTCTGCCTTCTCCTGGCTCCAAGTGCGCATCTCAACGCCATTCAGGTTCCCAAGAATGGTAACCTTCCCTTTTGCCTTCTCCTTTAACATCGCCAGCTCTTCCAATGCCGAGACCCCCACAATAGCTGTTCCGGTAGTCGCGACATCATCCATGATCTCCAAGCTTCTGCCGGAAGCAAAATGGGTGGCCGTGGGGCCCTGGATCTGACTGATTGTGCGTTTAGCGATAATATATCCGGTTTCCAGGTATTTTTCACGGGGAATGATGGTTGGCGATGAGACAGGATCAAAGTAACAGATGGCAGTGGCTCCTGCAGCGAGTTGAGCATTTGACCATTCAATGCAGAACTCTTCATTGAGTTGCATAAGGATGTTAAATTCGTTCGGATGCAGATACATCAGGTCGAAATATTTATCAAAACCCATCTGCATTACAGGAAGGGAAAATGGAGAGATAGCTACGCCGACTATCGGGGCATCATTGCCAATCCTGCTTTTTATTTTTGATATGGCTTCACAGACCCTCAGGAGACCTGAAGATTCTTTAACTCTTGGTGCTTTGAGAGTATGTATCTTACTGATATCAGTAATGAAGGGTGTGCCGGAATTTGGCGGTCCGTCGTCATGAAAGATCACTTCTCCTCCCCAGGCTTCTGTTTCGATAGGAGCGTGGAAAAAGGCATAAATACAATCATTGTTGTATTTTTTACGTAGCCGGATTTGCCCTTCCACAACATGATCAGCTTTACTGAAATACTCCTTGATAGATAATCCCAACTCTTTGGCGCCGTGCAGGCTTAAAAGCAAAAAAAGCGGGACCCGGTCGGGCTCCTGATGTCCTAGGGTTGTAAGAACCCGTTCCATCGAAGTCATTGATTTTTTGCTCATGAAATAGAAGTTAGCTGTTTGACAATCCGAAGTGCATCTGCAGGATTATGCCCGCAATAGTTAGCTTTTACCTCTTTCCAGAGATTGGAGTCGAAACGAAAAGGAGCTCCGCCTACAACAATTTGTATTCTTTTCTCATCCAATTGTTCCCTTAGGTCTTTCACCCGCAATGCAGATGGTAGCATCAGCACGGAAATCAGAAGGATCCGGATATTTTTCTCATGAACCCGTTTGACAAGTTCACCAACTGACATCCCATGGCCAAGATCTTCGAGCTCATAGCCTCCGGCCCTCAGAACGGAAGAGATGATCCGTTTGCCAAGAACATGAAAATCTTCCAGCACAGCGATTCCCATATTGGGTTGATCTATTCGGGTAGGGCTCTTCGGAGGGAGCAACTGATCGATCAACTCTTCACAAATGACACCGCTCATGTAAACCTGGGAGAGGGAGAGGTTCCCGTTTTCCCATTCTTTTCCTATCTGCTCGAGGGTAATTGACACAAGTTTGCTGGCTGTATCAAACGGATCTTTCTCTGATGATACTTCTAAAATTACATCCCAGGCGGATGTGCGGTCAAGCAATAGCAGCGACCGCTCTAGTCTTCTAACTGCATTGTTAATATCCATAGTTTTCCGGGATTATATATTCGTTTCTAACGCCCTGAACATTTCATTTAAAATGATAGATTTTGTAAAAGGCTTTGCAATATAATGTGTACACCCTGCTTGCATGATCTTCTCACGGTCTTCAGCCATGGTATATCCGGTAATTGCAATGATTGGAATTCCAAGATAGGGCTTTTTACTCCGTAATGTTTGAACGATCTGCAATCCATCCATTCCGAGCCCCAGGTTGATATCCAGTAAGATTAGTTTATATTGTTTGTTTTCTGCCATTTTTAATGCGGTAGGACTATCCGGCGCCCTGTCAATCCGGTATTCCGCTTTCAGGTAAAGTTTTACCAACTCGGCATTGTCATCGTTATCCTCTATAACCAGGATGAGTGGAGGTTCTTTTTTAACAGGCTTTCCCGGGGGCTTCAACGTGTCAGGTATTTCCGAACCGGTTACAACCGTATCCTTTGGGGCATCGTCATTTACAAAGCCGGGCAACCAAACGATAAATTGTGATCCCTTACCTGCTTCGCTTTCAACCGTTATCCTGCCTCCCATTAAATTGATCATTTTACTGGAGAGGGTCAATCCCAGGCCAGTTCCCTCATAGCGGCGATTATATCCTTCGCTGGCCTGACGAAATTCCTGAAAGATCTGTTCGAAGAATTCCGGTGCAATACCTATTCCGGTATCTTTAAATCGGATCAATGCCCAATTGCTTCCATCGATCTTCTCAAGGGATGCATCAATGGACACACCTCCTGAATCAGTAAATTTAATCGCGTTGTCGATCAGGTTCTGAAACACAAGTTTGAGCAGGTTTTCATCAGCCAACGCAACAAATGTTGAGTCCATCTCCGTGAAAAGGTATAACCCTTTTTCGTTAGCCTGGGATTGGAAAGGAGGCAATACTGATGACAACACCTTCAACAGGGACACCTCTTTCATCAACAGCTTTGACCGGGTAGTTTCCATGTCGGCCAGTTCAAGAATGGTTTGGAGGGTGTTCATGAGTCGTTTCCCGGCGGTATGGATCTTTTGGCTGTAAAATTGAGCTATCTCATCAGGGGAATCATTTATCAGAAGCTCCGAAAATCCCAGAATCGAGTTCATCGGAGTTCGAAGTTCATGACTCATGTTAGCCAATAGTGAAGTCTTCAGCCGATCCGACTCTTCTGCACGAAGTCTTGCCTCTTCAAGGTCTTTGTTAATTACCTGTTGTTCTGTGACATCCATCAGCATGCCCACAATTTCTGTCTCTTCCAAGTAAGCATTCACGACACAGTCCTTCAGATTTCCCTTATCGGAGACAAGGATCAAAGGAAAATCCTTAAGTTTTTTGTTTTGTCGAATATGGTTGATCAGTAAGTCGCGGCCATGAACTTCATGGTACAAAAGATTAACGTTTACCTGGAGCATCTTCTCAACGGAATCAAACTCGAGGATAGTGGCTAAAGCCGGATTGCCAAAAACAAAGGTGCCGTCAAGCGTTGTTCGGAAGATACCAACGAGTGCATTTTCTAAAATATTCCTGTACCGGTTTTCTGAAAGCAGAAGTTCTATCTCTGTCCTGTTTCTCTGCTGGGTTTCAAATTTAGCTGAGATAAGATCTGCAAGGGAGGCGGCGAACTCTTTCTCTTCAACTGTCCATGTATGGATTTTATCAACATATTCAAAACAGATGACGCCCGATAGTTTCCCCTCTATCTGAATTGGGACATCCAGTAATGACTTTATATTCAGCGGATTCAGGTAATTTGTAGTGAATTCTGAGGTCCTGGGATCGTTAACACCATCAGAAGCATCAATAAATCTGGATGTTTCCAGTGCTTTGAAATAGGCTGTATTTTGGCTTGACTCAAGCTCATCATCACTTATATGTTCGGATGATCCGGTGATAAAAAGGTCTTTGCAAAGCAGTACTACTCTGTCTTCTGAAAGAGACCAGATACTTGTCCTGTCGGATCGCAGAATTCGAGCTGCCCGCTCAGTGATTGATTCCCATGTTTGTTGGAAATCAGGATTATACAACCGGGAGATTTCGAAAAGCGTCTTTTGTCTTTCAAGTGCTTCTAGAGCCTCCGCTGGCATCTGGTTTTTATCCATAAAAGATAGTTAAGAAAGAAACGCAATGAAAGTACAAAAAACAAGTCAATTTTCGCTACTTCTCAGAATAATCAGCGTGATCTCTGCCCAAATCCCCACTCTCCCGGCATATCCGATAGTCCCTGCACCTCGGTTTACATAGAGATATTGGGTTGTGCTATCATCCCACTCCTTCTGGTATAATCCTGCCCATTCAGGATAGAGGTATTGTACAACGCTCCACTTCCATTGACTGGTTTCTACGCCAACCTGTCCACCGTGCGTGTGTCCTGCAAATGTGAGATCAATTTCGGGATAAGATTTGCTTACAATGCTGTCCCAGTGCGTGGGGTCGTGAGAGAGCAAAAGTTTTACCGGAATGGTTTCAGTGCCAGTGAGTGCTTTCGGCATGTCGGCTTTCCGTTGGAAACGTCTTACGGCTCCCCAGTTTTCAACACCCACAATAGCCAGACTATCCTCATTGATTACCAGTATTTCATTTTCGTTGCGTAAAAGTTTCCATCCCAGCTCGTTATAGAACCGGTACAGATCCAGCATGTTTTGTTTTTTTACCTCATCGGATGTCCAGGTCATGTAATCTCCATAATCGTGATTACCCAAAATGGCATATGCCCCATAGGTTGTCTTGATTCTTGATAAAACATCCTTGAAAGGCCACACCTCCTGGGTTGAATAGTTGCACAGGTCGCCTGTAAAGAAGAGAAGGTCAGGCTTCAGGGCATTGACTTTATTAACAAGTTCGATCAGTTTGGTTCTACTGTTCCAGCTTCCAAGATGGATATCTGACAATTGCACGATTCGCAGCCCATCAAATGAAATGGGAAGTTTCTTTAGAGAGATTTCAGTCTCCCTCACTTTAAAGTGATGCTCCCAGAATACCATTCCGGCAAGCATCAGGAGAAAGACAAGCATGCCAATAATCCATCCCGAGAGAAAGAGTTTTCGGGGGCGCTGGTTCAATGATCTGGCATAAGGGGATACCTTTCCCAGGAGCATCACAACCCCCTGGTAAAGAAGTGTGACAAGCAGAAAGCTGAGAGGCAGGATTCGTGTGGCGTAAGCGATGAAAACAAGACTCGTCAGGTAGGTTTTAACAAACAGGGGCCAGAAATAGTAGGTGTAGAAGAAACCATAGGTGACCCCTGCCAGCACTAATCCGAATGGCATCCAGAAGAGGATTGCAAGAAGGTATTTCCATAATGGTTTGAGGGATTTGATCTCACGCCATGTGATTACCCACAGGAAGGCATCCAGGAAAAGGAAGAGGAGGAAATAATTGAGTGCGCCGGTATTTTTCGGGAAGGCTTGTTTCAGTATCCAGACGAGCAGGATTGATAAAACAATAAATAGGGTTCCCCGGAGCAGTTTAATCATCGGTTCTTTACATAATTGATGAGTCCTTTCGCCTGAAATATCTCCATCAGTTTGGATGGGAGAGGAGCGAACCTGAACTCTTTTCCTGCAACACTGACGATGCCCTCCGAGAAATCGATTTTCACATGATCACCGTGTTTAAATGTATCCACAGCTTCAGGTAAGAGTATTATCGGTAATCCCTGGTTTACAGAGGAGCGGTAGAAGATTCGGTTTACCGATTTACAGATCACTGCTTTAACACCTGCATGGGAGAGTCCGACAGCAGGATGTTCGCGGGAGCTGCCGCAACCAAAATTAGCTCCGGCCATGATGATGTCTCCGGGTTTCACACGTTCGGCAAAGGTATCATCGAATCCTTTGAAAAGATACGGCAGGATTTTTTCCGGTTCAGAACTTTGGACATTGTAGGTCAGGTTACCCGCAAACATCTGGTCGGTGTTGAGATTGTCTACGTCGGCATAGTTCCATGTACCGGAATGATACCTTTCTTCTCCTTCCGGGATATCGACGGTAGCACTTTGCGGGATATGGTGAGGGTAAATATCGTTGAAATTTTTCCCTCTTGGATCGGTAATTTCGCCGTTCAATGCAGAGATGGCAACTGTAGCGGGTGAAGCAAGGTAAACGTTGGAACTTGGATTTCCCATCCGGCCTTTGAAGTTCCGGTTTGCGGTAGAAATCACGTTGTATCCGTCGGCAGGAATCCCTTGACCGGTTCCCAGGCAGGGACCACAGGAAGAGGTGAGCACATTGGCACCGGCTTCAATAAAGGTGGTAATTAGCCCTTCCCGCATCGCCTGCATATAGATCTCTCTGGATGCCGGGATAACAAGAAGCTGCATAAACCGGGGAATGTGTTTCCCATTGAGTATGGCTGCCGCTTCCCTGAGGTCTTCAAGACGACCATTGGTGCAGGTGCCTACCAAAGCCTGTTGGATTTTTGTGCCCTGCACTTCTGAGAGAGCTTTGACATTATCCACGTGATGGGGTGCTGCAACTACCGGAAAGAGTTGTGCCAGGTTGATCGTGATCTCTTTGATATAGTTGGCGTCCTGATCGGCCCACATGCCATCGGCTTCTTCTTCAAGGTATTCAGAGAGTATTGCGTCAGCCGGGAATACGGCATTTTTTGCTCCCATTTCGCTGGCCAGATTGGAGAGGACCATCCGATCGGCAA
>Ga0351878_1103_pt1 | contig 22358 bp, 20 predicted proteins | sample BONcelFGM3001D14_FD_206781 | JGI IMG/M metagenome (GOLD analysis project Ga0351878, IMG submission 206781) | Enriched cells from coal bed in the Powder River Basin, Montana, United States - BONCAT cells FGM rep3 HSBNCT.FGM.300.1.D14 ...
AGCCCGGACGGTTACTGGAAGAACTCCACGAGCGCCGGCATGATGCAGACCATTGAACTCAGGGGTTACGATTACCAGGGGCTGAAGAACATAGCCACGAACCTTGCCGCAATGCTTTCCTCCCACCCCAGAATACAGGGGGTGGATATCAACTTTTCCCGTCGCGAGATGAACCGGGAGCAGCTTGCCGTGGTTTTTGACAGGCAGGAGCTTGCGGATCTGGGGTTGAACCCGGTGCAGCTTATTCAGGCTTTTTCCTACAACTTTGCGGGGGGGTACGGCGGTCAGGTCAGGGTGGCCGATGCCTCCCTCGACCTTTCCTTCCGCCTCGAAGGCAGGGAGAATCCCGAGCTTTCAGATGTTCTTGACAGCGGAATACAGACCCGCGACGGCACCATTCGACTTGGTGACGTGGTGTCGATTGACACCCTGTCGGTTCAGGGCTCGATAAAAAGGGAAAACGGCGAGTACGTGAGAACCATCGCCTACTCGTTCATGGGCGCCGAACGAATGGCGGCGCGGTTCAGAAGCACTCTGCTTCAAAGCCTTTCACTTCCCTCGGGCTACCGGGTCTACGAAGAGACGAACTGGATACCCGAGTGGCTCAGAAAGGAAGAGGGGGCAGACATGAACCTGCTTGTCGCCCTGGCGATCCTTGCTGTGTTCGCGGTGACAGCCATCGTCTTCGAGAGTTTTACCGCGCCCCTGTGGGTCCTTGCGGTCGTGCCCATGGCCCTTGTGGGGGTTGTGGCCGGCTTCTGGGCATTCGGCAGGGTCTTCAGCCCCGAGGCCTACGTGGGAAGCGTTTTCCTGGTCGGGATCGCTGTGAACAACTCGATCCTTCTGGTGGACAGCTACGTGAAAAAGGAGAAGGAGGGCATTCCGGTCAGGACCGCCATCGACCTGGTGGTACAGGAAAGGCTCAGGCCGGTCCTTCAGACCACTGCAACCACAGTTCTGGGGCTTCTGCCACTTGTGCTCTGGCCGATTTCCGGTCAGGATCTCTGGGGTACCCTGTCTTTCACCGTGGTCTGTGGTATGGTCGTAAGCACACCCCTGGTTCTGGTGGCTCTGCCCGCGCTCATTCAAGTCACTTCCCGAAGGAGGAGGAATGAAAAGGTTTGACCGCCTTCAGGCGGTGACGGCGCTTCTTTGTGTTCTGGCCGCTTGTGGAGCCGAAACGGACGAGACGGTGAGGGAGTCACTCGAGCCCTCCCCGCTTCCCGTGACGGCTTCGATCGCCCGGGTGGACACCCTCTACGAGGTGCTGAACGCAACCGGAAGGGTTGAAAGCCGCCGTTCCCAGACCCTCACGGCGCAGATACAGGGCCAGGTCATCCAGGCCCCCCTGTATGACGGAGCTCCTTTCTCCTCGGGGGACGTGATCTTCAGGGTGTCGTCCGGCGAGTACTCGGCCAACCTTGCCGCCGCTGCCGGGGCTCACCGAAGCGCCCAGGTTCTCTACCAGTTCGAGTGCGACAACTATCAGGGCGAGCTGACCGACGAGGTCAGACAGATGCTCCGGCAGACGACCGGGCTCGACCAGGCCCAGGCAACACTGTCCCGCGCGGGAACCCAATACTCGAACAGCGCGATAAGGGCGGGCTTCGATGGCGTGGTGGCTTCGGTGTCGGTGAGGGAGGGGATGACGGTTTACCCCGGAACGCCCCTGGGCGAGCTTGTCGACCCTCAGTCCCTCCAGGTGCGTGTTGAGATGGACGAAAGACAGCTTGCCCGATGCGTTCAGGGCAGCGCGGCTTTCGTTACCATTCCCTCCCTGGGTGATACAACCCTTGCAGGAACGGTTTTTTCCGTGTCCCCCGTGGTCAACCCCTCATACAGGGCCGGCACCGTCATGGTTGACCTTCCCTTTACGGAGAATCTGAGGCCCGGGGCAACCGCAAGGGTCGAGATCGTTGTTTCCGAAAACCCGGGGGTGCTGGTTATACCCGAAGAGGCGATCCTCATAAGGGACAACCGGACCATGGTCTTCCTGGTGGAGGACGGGAAAGCCAAGTGGATTTACGTGACGGTGAGCGCCCGCGGCAGGGGAACCGTCTCCATCACCGAAGGCATAGCCGAGGGTGATCAGGTGATCACTGGCGGTCACTATTCACTTGCCCACGATGCACCTGTGGCGGTGATGAACTGAAAGCCGGATTAGCCGCATCCCAGGATGGTTTTCATTTAACGGAAGCTGTATTTTTCCGCGATGGAAGGTGACAAAGGGGTCTTTCGCAGGGAGGACTGGGAGTATCTCCTGGTTCAGGTCGCGTCCGAGCATGCCGGCGTGGACTTCTTCTCCTACAAGGTGAACACCCTCCGCCGAAGGTACATGCGCAGGATGGCGGCCAGAAATCTGACATCCCTTTCCGACTATGTCGCCATTCTGGAGAAGGATTCTGAAGAGGCCGCCGAACTGGCCTCCGACTTTCTCATTGGCGTCACCTCCTTCTTCCGGGATCCGGAAGCCTTCAAGGTCATCGAGAAGCAAGTGCTTCCCGGTCTCTTCGAACGGGCAGCCGGGGAACCTGTACGGGTTTGGGTGGCGGGTTGCTCAAGGGGCTACGAAGTCTACTCTCTGGCCATGCTTCTCCAGGATTACTGCAGAACCATCAACAAAGGTGATTTCATTGTGTTCGCCACCGACATATCCGAAGAGTCGGTTCACACCGCGTCGAAGGCCGTCTTCCGCCGGGAGACGGTAGACGCGCTTCCGGAGAGGTTCCGGAGCATGGTCACCGAAACCTCCGCAGGATTCACGGTAATTCCCGAGATCAGGCGAAGGCTGGTCTTCAACAGACACGACCTTCTCGAGGACCCTCCCTTCTCCCGGACCGACCTCGTAAGCTGCAGGAACCTTGTGATGTACCTGAAGGAGGAGAGCCAGCGGAAGGTTATGGGGCGGTTGCTTTTCAGCCTGAAGCAGGATGGGATCCTCTTCATGGGTAACGGAGAGAGCCCTTCGGGTTTCAACGGATGCCTCGAGGTGGTCGACGGCACCTGGCGCATCTTCAGGAAGTGCGCTGAACTGCACCGGCCCGTCGAGTTCCTTTTCAGCGATTCGCCCAGACGCCCCGGCCCCGCACAGCCCTCCTCGCAGAACGACACTTTCAGGGATAATCCCGGCCGCGGGCTCTCCCGTGCCAGCTTCGACACATGCCTCACCCAGACTTTTGTCCCACCCTGCCTGTTCGTCGACGAATCGTTCCAACTGCTTCACCTTCACGGCGACTTGAACGAATTCCTCTCCATTCCTTCGGGCTTTCCGAATGTTGACCTTCTCACGATGCTTCCCCCCGAATTTCGCGGAAGGGTGCGGTCTGGTGTGAGGGAGGTATTGAGGGAAGGAATGCCCGTCGAGATAAGGAACCTCCCGTGGCGTGAGGGCGGTGTCAACCTTGGCATTACCAGGGTGTCGCCAGCAGGCATGGGCGGAGTGTGCCTTGTAACCTTCACTCCGGGGACCAGCCCTTTGCTGAAGGTGGTGGACAACGCCGTTCTCTCATCAGACGCGAAGAGCAGGATCGAAGACCTCGAAAGCCAGCTTGATTCCCTTGAACAGGAACTCAGGCTTGTCCGTGACGATCTGGCCAACCGCACAGGCGAGCTGCAGGCTGCCAACGAGGAACTGCTTACTGGCGGCGAGGAGATAAGGAGCACCAACGAGGAGCTTCAGGCCATCAATGAAGAGCTGCTTTCCGCGAACGAAGAACTGAAGTCCCGGAACCAGCAGCTCTCCGAGCTTCACAGCGACATGGGCAACCTGCTTAGAAGCCTTGATGTTTCGGCCATCTTCCTCGGGACCGACCTCAGGATAAGGAAGTTCAACGAGGCAGCCCGGCTTTTCTTCCGGCTGGATGAGAAGGACAGTGGGCGGGTCATAACCGATATTGCCTCGAACCTCTCGGGAAGCTGCATAACGGACATCCTGGACCGGGTTGACAGGGTGATGGCAAGGGGAGGCTCCGACCAGTGGGAGCTTGACGCCGGCGATCTGGGCTGGTTCCTTGCCAAGGCAACTCCGCACAGGGATGAAAAAGGCGCGCTGACAGGCACCATCCTGAGCTTCGTGGATGTGACGGGACTCAAGAAGGCCGAGAACATGCTGCGCGGACTCGAACGAAGGCTTCGCCGGACCCACTCGATGGCCATGGTGGGCTGTTGGGACTTCGTGCCCGACAACGGTCTGATAGTGTTGACCGCTGACACCAGGACGATCCTCGGCTGGGAAGAGAACAGCGACAGCATTCCCTTCACGGATTTCTGCAGGCTCTTTCGTGACCAGTCCGGCATCCAGAGCGCTTTCAACGATCTGATCTATTCTCGGGCAAGAATGGACTTCTCCACCGTGACTGCCCGTGACGGAAACCGCCATGTACGTCTTGTGGCCGAACTCGAGTACGACAACCGGGGCGAACCGGTAAGGATATCCGGCGCGGTCCAGGACGTCACGGGCATCATGGAGGCCAGACGCAGCATGGAGGATGCCCACGAATACCTGAAGCGGATCCAGAACGCGGCGGCCCTCGGGGGAGTCCGCATGGAGTGGGATACCATGACCGGCCTGTCCAGGGTCGATCTTTCCACAGAGGCCTGCGGGATACTGGGGATTGAGCACAGGTCGGATCACGGGGTTCACCTGAGAGAGATAGTCTCGATGGAGGAGTGGGAGAAGATCCAGGGGGTTCTGCGGGAATCCGCGCGCGAAGGGCGTACTGCCGAGGTCGATTTCTCCCTCTCGGGAGGCAGCAGCGCAAGGAAAAGGGTGTTCCGGCTCAGGGCTGCAAGTGAAAGCAAAAGCGACAGACTGATGCATACAACCGGGGTGATAATGGATGTAACGGGTCTCAGGCAGATCGAGCAGGAGCTTCATCATTCCGAGAAGCTCAGGTCTGTGGGAGAGCTTGCGGGAGGGGTGGCCCACGATTTCAACAACCAGCTCATGGGAATAGTGGGATACGCTGAAGGCATTCTGAAACGCGTCGATGATCCCGACCTGCAAAGGATGATCCAGGGCATTCTCAAGGCGTCTGAGAGGTCGGCCGACCTCATAAGGCAGCTCCTGGCTTTCAGCCGCAAGGGAATGAGCGTTGTTTCCGTCGTTGACCTTCACAAGGTGGCGACCGATGTACTTTCCATGGTTGAAAGAAGCATCGACCGCAGGATCGAGATCAGGTACCTGCTTAACGCCGACTTGGCGACGGTTTACGGCGACGAGTCCCAGCTCAACAACGCGATTCTCAACCTTGTCCTCAACTCTCGCGACGCGATCACTGGCAAAGGTTTCATCTGCATATCAACCAGGAATCTTTCTTCTTCCGACGACTCGGGGCGCATGGGTTACGTCGAAGTCGTAGTGGAGGACAACGGGAAGGGCATGGAACCCTCTGTCATGGAGAGGGCCTTCGAGCCTTTCTTCACGACCAAACCTGTGGGCCACGGAACGGGGATGGGGCTTTCAGCGGTATATGGGACAGTGAACGCACACAAAGGGCAGATAAATATACAATCCGAACCCGGCAAAGGGACCAAAGTGACCATGGTCTTCCCCCTTTCCCCCTCCGACTCCATGATCGTTGACGAGTACGGAACCGAACCCGTCCCGGCGGGCGTAACCGCCCGGATTCTCGTGGTGGACGACGAGGAGATGGTAAGGGGCATCCTCGCTGACCTTCTGATCTCGGGAGGATACCATGTCCTTACCGCCGCCGACGGCGAGAACGCCCTAAGGGTCTTCCGGCGTGACCCCGAGGCCGTTGACCTGGTACTGATGGACATGACAATGCCCAGGATGAACGGTCTAGACGCTTTCCTTGAGATGAAAAAGCTGAAACCAGCGGTCAGGGTGATGATCCTGTCCGGGCACAGCGCCGAAGGCACCGCCCACGAGTTGCGCCGTCACGGTATCCGTGGGGTCCTTCAGAAACCCATCACGGGAAGGTCGCTTCTGGAAGCGGTGTCAGCCGCCCTTTCCTGATCTGGATACTGCCGGAATGCCACTCTCGGATTTGCCTGTGAGAATGTCCGCAGCGGCTTTCACCTCACCGGACCTTGTGATGACGTACACCGTGTCGTTCTCTTTCAGAACATGCACACCCCTGGGGATGAGAAAAGCCTCTTCTCCCATGCGGTACACACCAACTATCAGGCTCTCGACCGGGAATTCTCTGCGGGATGCGACCTCAGCCACCGTGCGTCCCACCGCCCATGCCCCCGGCGGGACCACGACCGAGCAAATCTGGGCCGAGCCCCCTCCCAGAGACATGATCCTCCTTATTCGGGGTTGTTCGATCTCCACCATGAGCTGATTGATAAGAAGGTCGGCAACCCTCACCACACCAGAAACACCACTGAGCTGGTAAGCCTCCGAATAGCCGGGATTCCGCATCCTTGCAAGAATCCTGCCTGCCCCAAGGCTCTTTGCGATGATTGAGCAGGCAATATTGTCCGCATCGCTTCTCATAAGGCACACCACTACGTCCGCCCTTGCCACCCCTGCATCGGCAAGCACAGAAAGCCTTGTGGCGTCACCGGTGACGGCTACGGCTCCGGTCTCTCCGTAGACCTCTTCGCACACATTGTGGTCCTTGTCCACCACAACCACATCGTGCCTGTGTTCAACCAGCTTCTCAACGACCTGTCTGCCGACTATGCCGGCGCCAACCACTACCACAAGCATAAAGCCCTCCTATCTCCAGGCCCTTCGGCGGAACAGCATCAGAAGCGGCAGGATCTCGAGCCTTCCCGCCATCATTCCAAGAATGCAAATCAGCTTGGCTGGGGCGGGAAAGAATGACATCTCACCCATCGGTATGAAACTGGGTCCCATGTTGCCCATGGTGCTTGCCGTGACACTCATCGATTCACCACTCTCAATGCCGGTGAACGATGCCGACGCAATGCTGCCAAGACCCAGAAACAGCATCCACAGAAAGAAAATTGCCGATGCACGGTGAACCTCGGCTCGGGGGACCAGTTTTCCGTCGACCCTGACGCCTGAAACCGCACGGATGGGGTTGAACAGCCTGCGTACCTCCTGTCCCGCGGACTTGAGCAGAATTCCCAGGCGAAGAACCTTTAGCCCCCCGCTGGTTGAACCAACGCAACCTCCGACGATCAGCATGAGAATGAAGCAGTGCCTGGCAACGGGGCCAAAGAGCGGAGATGACAGTTCGGTGATGATGAAGCCTGTGGAGGTCATCAGGGAAACGACCGTGAACAGGCTTTGCCGAAACGCTTCCTCCAAGCTGCCGTGAACACCCCTGGCCAATTTCTCCAATACAACCACAGCCGTGAACCCCAGAAGAAGACCCCACCAGAGCCTTGCTTCAAGTGTGTTCCAGAGGCTCCTTACCGAGCCCGAAAGAACCTTGAAAAGCACAAGGAAGTTTGTCCCCCCGAGTACCATGCACAGCACGAGGCCGTACTGAATCACCCATGGATTCATGCCTCTTGCCTGTGTGAACCAGGCGATTCCCTCTTCTTTCGTGGAGAAGCCCCCTGTGGAAGCCGTGGTTAATCCGTGATTTACAGCATCGAAAACACCCATCCCTCCCAGGAGGAACACAGTCACGGCAAGAATGGTGATCCCGCCGTAGATGACCCAGAAAACCCTGAGTGTGTTCGCCATGCCCGGTACGGGCCGGCTCGAGCTTATCTTGTGACTTTCCGCCCCAAGAAGCATGTGAGCGCCCGGCGCCTGGGAAGAAACGGCAAGGAAGAATGTCAGAATCCCAAGCCCACCGAGCCACTGCGTGAAGCACCGCCAGAAGAGCATGCTGCGGGGAATACCGTCAAAGCCGTGAAAAAGCGTGAAACCGGTCGTTGTGAAGCCAGCGGTGCTTTCAAAAAGCGCATCGAGGTAACCGCATCCCATACCGAAGTGATAGGGCAGTGCGCTGACGAATGCCGCTGTCATCCACCCAATGGAGCAGACAAGCATGGCTCTGGCATTCGTTATGGGTTGTCTGCCGAAGACCCGCCACAGGGCCAATCCGACCACTACCGCACCGGCCCCGGGAAGGACGAATGAAGGCACAGTCGTATGGGAGGAACTTCCATCGAGAAAGACTGCAGCAACCCCTGGAATAATCATCAGGGTGCCAACCGCGGCAAGAAGCCCTCCGCAATACCCCGCGACCGCCGTGATAGTGGAGGCTCGACGCATCTTCCAGCCCTTCCCCGGGTTTTCAAGGAACATGTGTAACATATTCACGACCAGCTCCGTCAGTATCTCAGGAAACCCTGAAAGGAGCATTCATGGACGGAAATGTGATGCTGGTTCCCATTCTCGGGATCGTGTTCGGAGTGGGCGGTCCGATGCTTGTCATTATTCTCGCCACCTACTACGCCCACAGGTCCAAGGTGGCCAAATACGAAACGGTGAAAAAAGCCCTCGAGGGAAACCTCTCACCGGAACAGGTCGACCATCTCGTGAAGTCCCTGGGCAGCTCGCCGGCGCCCGCTCCGGTGAACCCCCGGAAAAAGAGCCTCACCAACGGTATCATCCTTCTCAGTATCTCGCTTGCCATCGTTATCGGATCGATGGTGATGGGCTACACCAAAGGGTTCATCCTCGGAGCGCTCGTGCTGGGCTTTCTGGGGATAGCCAACCTAATCATTGCTTTCTTTGTCCAGAAGGATGACGGTGGAGACCCCCGGTGATCTCGGAGCATACCCTTGGTCTGGTGACAATGGCCCGGGATGGCAGTTCCCAGGCGTTCGAGGCCCTGGTGAAGGAGTACTGCGGACTGGTTCATTCTCTGGCCTTCCGAATGACCGGCGACGCTCATCTGGCGGAAGACATGAGCCAGGAGACCTTCACCAGGGTCTGGCAGAAGATCAGAAGTCTGCGCGACCCCGGGGCCTTTCCCGGATGGCTCGTGAGCATCACCCGGCGCATCTGCCTGGACGAACTGGAGAAACGCAACCGCAGGATGGAGGCGGGAGGAGAGGAACTGCTTCTCGAGAATGCCAATCCCACCATGCCTCCCGATTTCGACGGGAAGCGGCGAATACTGGAGGAAGCCATGGCGCTGCTTCCCATTAGGGACCGTCAGCTGCTCACCCTCTCCTACCATCGGGATCTTTCCTCCGATGAAGTGGGTATAATCTTGGGCATGTCGCCCGGAACTGTCCGGGTTGGGCTTCACAGGGCCCGGGAGAGGCTTTGCGGTCTTCTGAAGGGAAAAGAAGATGAACTCCTTGCGTAGCGGAAACGGCAGGCTGGAAGAAACGATGGATCTCCTGCTGACCGAATCCGTCTCACCCCGGGCGATTCCCGAGGGCGTCGCTCATATGATCGCACTCAAGGCCCAGATCCTCAGAAAGCCCGCCTTCCCCATGTACCGGGTTGCCGTCGTAGTGCTCGCCGCTGCTCTTGCGGCCCTTTTTGCCGCATCGAACATTGACAGGCTTACATGGCTTTTTGACCTTGTTTCCCTGAAACCGCTTGAAAGCCTGGTCTACTCACTGGCGTCCATCAGTTTCGAGCGTGCGGCAGCTGCTCTCGCGGTGACCGGCGGTCTGGTTTACACGGTTTACACCATAGCTTTCCCAAGGGCCAGATAACTTCCCGGAGGTGGGTCAATGTTCAGGTGCTCCGTTGTTCTTGTCGTGGTCGTACTGTTTCTCGGATGCGGGAACGAACCGCCCTCTCCATCCGGCGCCGGGCTTCCCGAACCCGAGCATGTTGCCAGCCCCGGCGCGGAAAGCCTCATCCCGAGGACAGTGCTTTTCGGTAACCCCGAGCGTGTCGGTCCCCAGCTTTCGCCCGATGGGCGCACCATTGCGTACATCGCTCCAGCAGACGGAGTATTGAACCTCTGGCTGACAGATGTCACGGAAGATGCCCCACGGCAGCTGACTTTCGACGAAGACCGGGGAGTGATGGACTTTCAGTGGGCCGAGAACGGAAGGCACATCCTCTACATGCAGGACGAAGCCGGCGAGGAGAACACCCACGTCTACAGGATCACCGTGGAGACGGGAGAGGTTCTTGACCTTACCCCCTTCCCCGGAGTCAAAGCCTACGTTTCCGACTCGAACCCCAAGTTCCCGGATATCGTGCTCATAGAGATGAACAAAGACAACAGGATGTTCTTCGACGTCTTCAGGTGCGACCTGAACACCGGTGAGCTCGAGATGGCCATGGACAACTCGGGGACAACGCCCGGAGGCGAGATGGTCCTCGGCTATATGGCCGACAGGAAGCTCGACTTAAGGCTTCAGGTGACGATACATCCCGAGACCGGATTCATCTCCATCCTTCACCGATGGGACCAGGATTCCGGGTGGGAGATCCTGAAGTCCTTCTCCAGCGAGGACAGCTGGTTCCCCGAAAGGTTTACCGAGGACGGCACGGGTCTCTTCGTCCGTTCCAATCTCGAGAGTGACAAGACTGCCCTTTTCCTCGTCGACATTGCGTCCGGTACCGAAACCCTCATCGTGGCGGACTCTTCCTCGGATATCGGAGGGGTAGGCTTCGACCCGTTCACCGGTGAGCCCAGGCTCGCTGCCTTCTACTACCTGAGAAGAACGCTTCGCGTGCTTGACCCATCCATCGAACCGGACATACGCTTCCTGACTGAACTCCGTGACGGTGACTTCTCGGTGGTTTCGCGGGACAATTCCGATTCGACCTGGATAGTGGCTTACAGCACGATGGACAACCCTGCGGTGTACTATGTTTACGACCGCAGGAACACCGATGCCCGCGAACTCTTCACGGCCATCCCCGCCCTGGACGAGTACACGCTGCGGCCGATGGAGGGAGTCGAGATAACCTCCCGTGACGGCCTCGTTCTGCCATCGTATGTAACCACCCCGGATCCGGAACGCTTCGGTGAGGGTCCCTGGCCAACCATAATGATGGTCCACGGAGGGCCATGGTACCGTGACTACTACGGTTACGACCCCTTCTCACAGCTCTTCGCCGACCGCGGGTTTGCCGTTCTTCAGGTTAACTTCCGCGGCAGCACCGGCTTTGGCAAAGCGTTCCTCAACGCTGCCAACAAGGAGTGGGGCGCCGCCATGCAGGACGACATTACCGACGGCGTTCACTGGGCCGTTGAACAGTGCATCGCAGACCCCGACCGGGTGGTCATCCTGGGTGGCTCGTACGGTGGCTACGCCGCCCTGGTCGGTGCTGTCTTCACGCCCGGCACCTATTGCGCCGTTGTGGACTTCTTCGGCCCCTCAAACCTCGTGACATTCATCGAGACCATTCCTCCGTACTGGAAGCCAATGCTTGCCATGATGAACATCAGGGTGGGGGACATCGAGGATGAAGCTGACAGGGCAATGCTTGAGGACCGCTCTCCGCTGAACCACGTGCAGAACATCACTGTGCCCATCTTCATCGCCCAGGGAGCCAACGACCCGAGGGTGGTGCAGGCCGAGAGCGACCAGATGGTGGAGGCACTGCGCGCAATGGACACTCCAGTGGTCTACGTTCTCTATACCAACGAGGGCCATGGCTTCGTGCACGAAGAGAACAGGCTCGATTTCGCCGGTCGGGTCGAGGAGTTCCTCTACCTGTCAGTTCCCGGTCCCGGCATCGAGTGCGAGCTCTTCATCCCGCCCGCCGACGCCGCCGTTGAGCTAAGGTAGCAAGGGGACGGACTTAGATAACTTAGTTTGCTGAGCCAAGTTATTGCCATGCAAGAGCATATGACATGAACCACGTTCTGATCACCGTGGTAAAACGCAAATGCATGGCAATCAATGCGTTAACTCAGTAAACTAAGTTATCTAAGTCCGTCCCCCTAAAAGGTATACAGGGTGACGGTGGGGGATTGGACGGGTTCGACGGGGTAGGCGGCAAAGGCTTGATCTGTGCAGATACCGCTGTAGTTGATTGGTTTCTGGGGGTTTGCCCCCATGGTGATCCTGCTGTTCTGGTTAACGGCAGCTGCCCTCAGGGATGCAATGGAACCCGAGAAGTCGAAGAATGACCTTCCCGGTCTCCAGGGTTTTCCGAGGGAAGGATTGCTTGCTAAGGAGTTGAGGGAGTTCTGCCCCGGAGTATCAACTGAGGCAATAAGCAACGATGCGGATATCAAAATCACAATTAGTGAACGCATATTCCCACCGCTTTCCAGGCCCCTCCACCCGGTTGCAGACTAACACCAAACCAGATCGATGTCAATGCCCCGAAAACAGACCGAAGAAGGTCCGTATCCTTGTGAGGATATCATTGCCACCTGGGCGCTTTAGGTCCTCCCGGCCTTCGACCGAGTCCTCGCTCTCCTTGGATGCCTTCTTGAGACCGGAAAGCCTTGCCTCAAGAAGAAGGGACAGCGGTTCGGCCAGAGCGGGATTCATGCTGAAGACCCGCTCCATGCCCTTCTTCTTAACCACCACCACGATGGTTTCCCGGTTCGCGGTAACGGTGGCCGAACGAGGGTCGCCGGTGAGAAGGCTCATCTCCCCGAAGAAACTGCCGGCTCCCAACTCCGCGACCTTCATCGATCTGTGGCCTTCTCCCGCCGACACCGAAACTTCCACGCAACCGCTCTGTATGAGGAAAAGGCTGTCACCGGTATCTCCCTGTTTTACCAGCACCTCGCCTGTGGTGAACCTCAGAATCGAGCAGTCACCGGAAAGCTGTTCAAGCTCAGCATCGGGAAGGGGGCTGAAGATGTCGGTCGATCTGAGATCGAAGAAGATCTCTTGCTGGAGGCTCTGTCTGAGTCTTGCCTTGCTGTCGGGCTCAACGGTATGAAGGAAGACGTCCCTGATAGGGAAGGGAATGTTCATTCCCGCCCTGTCGAGGCAGTACCAGATCCGCGTTTTCACGGCATCCTTCACCGAAGGCTTGGATGAGAAGTCGGTTATCCAGAAACGGACCTCGTAGTTAATGGAGCTCTCGCTGAAGCTGTCCAGAAACACCGAGGGAGCAGGTCTGACAGAAACACCACGGGTGTCCGAAGCGGCCTTCAGGAGGACTGCCTTTACCTGTTCGGGAGGGCAGGTGTAGGAAACCCCCACGTTCACCCTGGCGAGGTTGAGTTTTGAAGGTTTCATGTGATTCTTCACAAGGGTCTTCGAAACCACCGAATTCGGGAAGAGAAGAAGGTCGTTGTTCCTGTCCCGGATGGAGAGGCAGCGCCAGCTGGTTTCCACGACCTGGCCCTCGGTGCCGTCTATGGTTACCCAGTCATCCTTCTCGTAGGGGCGTTCGAATTGCAGCGCCAGACCGCTGAATACATTGCCCAGTATGTCCTGCAGGGAAAGACCGATGACAGCGGAGACAACCGTTGATGTGACAAGGAACGCGGTGAGTTTCACGTTGAAGAGCAGGTTGAGAAGCATGAGGGCCAGGCCTGCCATGAGCAGGAATGCGACAACGTCCATTACCAGCTTTGGTATGGGCATGGTCATGCGTTTGCGGGCCAGGTTCGCCATGAAAAGCATGAAGAGAAAGCGCATGAGCGTGTAGAAGCCAAGCAGGATCGTGAGGGACAGCACTATCCTGGCAGTCATTGAACCGAAGTTGACCCCGAAGACACGAAGCAGAAGGTAGACTATCCCGGAAGCGCCGGTCAGTGCCAGCCAGAGGGTGACGCTCTGGTCGAAAGACCTTTTCCGGGAGAACCAGAGAAGAAAACCCACACCGAGCCCAAGGCTTACCGCGCTTGCCAGATTGATCCAGAACGATGCATTCATGAACACCCTCCGGTGGCTGTTACCGGCCCATTATACTTCCGTCCCGAGCATTCAGACACTGGCTGGGAAACGGATCAGTCCCGGATCACAGTGAACCTTCCGCAGTTCGTTCCATTCGACGTAACCAGCATGTAGACACCCGATGGCAGGCTGCCGCAGTCGACCGACAGGGTCTCTCCCGGGTTGAGCGTGACGTTCCTGGAAAGAACGAGCCGTCCTGCGATATCGAACACATTCACCACTCCGCTGAACGACCCGCCGTCCGAGGGCATGGAAATCATCAGGTTTCTGCGAACGGGGTTGGCCGCTATACCGGGTGGAGTCGCTGATCCGTGGCCATGCTCGATACCTGTCCACTCGGGGAGTGCGGTGTAGATGTTCCATCCCTCACCGGGGTTGCCTGCCCAGAAGAGCCTGTCCCCGCCCGGCGTGGGAAACCATGCCGGACCCGCGGGGGAGACGACCTCGATGGGGCCTCCATCAGGAATAACACAGCCCATGATCGCGGCGGACTCGCCAAACCCTTCCTGCCAGTAGACGGCGAACCGGTTGTCACCGTGCTGTCCCGCGGATGGACGGAACGCCTGCCCCTGCGGGGAAGCGACCTCGAACTCGGCATCGGGCAGGAACCTTGCCCTGATCGATGAGCCCGAGGTGTCGTCCTGCCACACCAGAAGGACCTGACCATCAACCGAGAGGAGGAAAGGTGAGTGACAGACCGTTCCCGAAGACATCTCCGCAGGGGTGCTGAAGGCCCCGCCGGATGAAACGCTGGCCATGACCCTGCTTCCCGAGGGACTCTGCTCGACCCAGGCCAGGTACACCGAGCTGCCATTGGAAGCCATGGCGGGGGGAGCGCAGAACGTTCCGGGAGAGCTCACGGCCTGAACGGGGAAAGAACCGTCGAGGGCGGTCACCATGACCTCGCCGCCCGTGGCCTCCCAGTTCAGCCAGGCCAGCCACATCCTGGCGCCGTCCCAGGCCAGCCGGGGGAACACCTGGTACCCGTTTTGAGGAACCCTGACCACGACGTTCTCAAAGGCGTTTCCGTGAGCCGTTTTGATGCGGTAGCTGTAGGTCGCGTACTCGAAATCGCTCCAGGCGAGCCAGGGAACACCGCTGCCGTCGAAGCAGGCCGTGACTCCTGCATCCCAGTACTCATCGGAATCAACGTAATAGACCTGGCTCCAGCTGTCGCCATCAATGAGCCTTGCCGCGACGTCAAGCCTGCCGTTCTCACCGGTAAGCCACGCAACGACCGAGAGGTTGCCCGGCCCTGCAGCAGCGGCTGGATGGCAGTCGGAATGTTCGCTGGTTGAGACCCTGTCGTAACTTCTGAACCCGTAAGGATCAGGCAGCCCGGAGAATGCACCGGTCCCGCTCAGTGGCCGGAGCGTCGGGTCGCCCAATAGAGCGTTGCCGTAGAACCACGCCTTTTCCGAGCCTGAGAAGCCCCCCTGGGCCTGATAAAGCCACCAGGCCCGGAATGCCTCGCCGAAAGTGTCACCATTGCCTAGAGGTGTGTAGAACTGCTCGAAATCCAGCATTGAGCCTGTTTTGGCGGCGCCGCACACAAGAAGCCCGTACGAGGTGCCGAAAAGGTACCAGTTGCCCAGGCATCCCGATTCCACCCATCTGGCGTTCGAGCAGCTGAACAGCTGGTAGAAGGCGGTCTGAGGGTCGGCAACGCTTATCTCGGGAGCCATCACCGAGCCCCCGTGGCCTCCCGGCACAAGGAACGTGTGCCCCCAAGGTGAGCTGTGGCTCATGAGATGAACGAATTCGTAGCCATCCCCGAGACCTGCCAGGTAGCTTTCTGCCGTAGTCCCTGCCGGGGAGTTTGAGACCGTTACCCCTGATGAACCGTAAATTGCTCCCAGCCCGCAACTGGAATAGCCTGAACTCCAGTCGTCGTCGACGAAGGCAAGGGCACGGGAGTTCATGGGCATTGAACCTGTCCTGTAGAGATGGTTTTTGTCGAAGTACTGGGCCAGAACGGCGACCTCTGATGCGTAGCTCATGGCCGATGCGTCAATCCTGCCCAGCCATATCTCAGGACCCACGGAACCCGTATGGTTGTCGTAGAAACCGTCAGAATCGAGGTCATGCCATGTTCCATTCAGGTCCATGAGGAACAGCTCGCAGGGGAACTCCTCGACCGCCCAGTAATCCTCCTCGTACCATGCGCAGGGCAGAAAGCCCACGAGGATGGCGCCGTCAAGCCCCGAAACGCCCTGAAACAGGGTTTTCAGGTCTTCCGCGGTCCCACCCTCCATTACAGTCATTTCCACGGTCCATCCATCTGCGGCGATATCCGAGACGAACCTGGCGAGTTGAAAGGAAAGGGGATCGGCAAGGTAGTCCGCCACCACTACAAGCACCTTGTCCCCCCTGCTTCCCGAGAGGGATGAAACTGTACTGAAACTCGCCGGAAAGTCTTCGAGAGGCGACCGGGGGATCTCCGTCCTGGGGAAACCCCCATGACCCACTGGTACGACCTGTGATACCAGGAACAGAAGAAGAGAGAACATTGCAGCTCCTTGAATGGGGAAAACGACTGTCTCATTATACAAAAGCATGCCCGTTCGAGAAGCCGGTCACTACATACAGGGAAGTGGAATATTCCGGGGTTGAGCCCGTATCAGCCTGTGAGACCTGAAACGATGGGAGACACATGAGAAACGCAACTGTCCTGATCGCGTTCATTGCCCTGGGCATGGCAAGGGGAGCCGTGCCCGGCGTCCCATGCGCGCCTTCCCGGCCGCAGCTCTTTCCCTGTGTCATGACCAGGTACTCCACGCCCCTGAAACTCGGATGGGTTCTCGGCGTTGTCCGTTACCAGAACGCGAACCGCAATTTCCAGCACGGTCCGTTCGTTCAGCTTGAGCCCGGGTTTGGCGGGGGCAAGGTGAACCTGGGGTACCGTTACAGCCGCAGCGGCTTTCTGCCGGTTTTCAACGTGGGGCTTTCAGCCTCGCTGCTTCAGACATGGGGCAATCCACTGGGCGATGTGGAACCGGGTCAAACATTTACGGGCATCGAACTTTCAACCGCGTTCAGCGTTCTGGGGTTCAATGCCGGGATTTTCCGGCATGTGGCTGGAGACGATTCGGACCACGACTGGATAACGACCCTGGGTGTCGGGGCGGGGTTCTGATCAACGGGTCAGGGGGATGACCACTTCCTGCGGCCCGAAGACGTAGGGCGCGACCTGGTAGGGAGGGAAGATCACCCTGTGGCCCCAAACCGCTCCCGTGGAATCGGGAATGGGAAGCATGCACTGGTAGTTCTCCGCCGTGGGGGATGCGCCGTCCCCGATCCAGAAGTCTTCTCCCAGCTCCTGTCGAAGGTTCTTTCTGACAACCGAAGCAAATGAGGAAAAAGCCACTTCATCCGGAAATAAACTCAGCGGAGCAACAAGGGAGTCCCCTCCGGTGTCGAACACGAAAGCCTTTGTCCATGTGTTTCCGTGGGCACCGCCCGAGTACTCCCAGATCCATGCCAGAGCGCAGATCAACCCGCTGGGCGACGGTTCGTGGGTGAATGAGATCTCAAGGTTCCAGGGCATTGGTTCAGGGTAATCCGATGTGAGGTCGATGAAGTTCGTTCTGAAGGCCTCTGTCTGACCTTCGGCGTACTCCCCGAGAAGACCGGCCAGAACAGGGTTCTCCAGAAGCGCTTCGGCGTAAATCACGGATATCGTGTATCCTGGAGCCTCTTCGGTCCACACACTGTCCGGGGACAGAAGCAGCAGAAGAACGAGGGGAACAATCATTTTTTACTCCTCCGGAGGCCGGATCGTTATGACCCGGTCAACTTCGTTCACGGTGGATTCCCGGTGGGCTATTATCAGGCATGTCCTGTCCCGGAGCAGGTCCATCACCGCTGCCTTTACCTGGGCTTCGCTCTCCCTGTCCAGTGCGCTGGTGGCCTCGTCAAGAATGACTATCCGGGGGTCGCGCAGGAATACCCTGGCAAGTGCGATGCGCTGCCTTTGCCCTCCCGAGAGCAGGCATCCGCGTTCACCGGCCGGCGTGTCGTACCCCCCGGGAAGCTCTATTATGAAGTGGTGGGCGTGGGCGGCCATGGCCGCGCGCTCCACATCCTCACGTGAAGCGCCTGGCCTTCCCATGAGTATGTTGTCGAGAATGGACGAGTTGAACAGGAAGGGCTCCTGAAGGACAACGCCGATGGACCCCCTGAGGGAGTCGAGTGTGTATTCGCGCAAAGACACACCGTCCAGAAGGATGTCACCCCTGTCAGGGTCGTGGAACCTGAGCATCAGCGAAACCAGTGTGGTTTTGCCGGCTCCGCTCTCACCGGCAATGGCAACGGTTTCGCCGGGTTCAACGGTGAAACTCAGCCCGGAAAGCACTGGATTACCGCCCGGGTAGGCGAAGTGAACGTCCCTGAACTCGATGAGGCCGCGGGGTGCGCTGAGGACACTGGCATCCGGGCTGTCGGTGACTGCCTCACGGGTGTCGAGGATCCCGAAGACCCTTTCCGCCGCGCCCACGGCGTGCAGAACCTGTCCTGCCGCGCCCGCGAAGGATCCCACCGGACCGAACAGCATTCCGAAGTAGCCCGTGAATGCCATGAGAACACCGAGCTGCATCCTTCCACCGATGACCTCCAGCCCACCAAGGTACAGAAGAAAGATCATGCTGAACATTGCCACCAGGCTTCCCCCGTTGAAGATGAACCCCTTCAGGGTCAGTTTGAGCTGGGAGGAGAGAAGGGACGTCAGCGATCCCCGGAATCCATTTGCCTGCGTGTTTTCAAGGTTGTAGGCCGCCGATGTCCGGAGCCCGGCTATCTGTTCCTGCAGAAGAGCGTTGAAGTCGGCCCTTTTTTCCTGAACCTCTTTCGAGGCCCGCTTGATGATCCCCCCAGCAAGGGCCACAAGCACCGCGAAAGCCGGCACCGAGGGCAGGGCGATCAGGGTCAGCCGGGCGTTGATGCCCAGCATGACACCCAGTACCACAACGAATCTGACGGCCTCGGTCAGAAGATTCACGAACAGAGACGAGTAAAGCCCCTGCATTACCGGTACGTCACTGGTGAACGACGACATGATGTCGCCGGTCTTGCTGCGGTCCGCGAAGGCGGCTGAGAGGAGCTGGATCTTCCTGTGAAGGGTTGAGCGAAGGTCATTGGCGGCCCTGTTGCTCATCCAGGTGAAGAGGTATGTGCCTGCCATTCCGGTGAATGTCTGCAGAAGCACCGCTCCGGTGAAAAAGAAAGTGATGGTCCGGAGAAGGGGGATGTTCCCCTCGAGGAGAACCTTATCGATGAGGATCCGGTTCACCCAGGGTTGTACAAGACCGGCCCCGGCGGAAATCACCGTGATCAGCAGCCCCAGTACCTGCCACCTTAGATATGGCCGCAGGAATGACAGGGTTCTGCCCAGGATGCGCCGGCTTGCAAGGATCTCCCGAAAACCGTTCATGGCCCGATTATGTGAAGGCCGGGCTGATTCGCAACCCGGCGGATCGGTAAAACCCCAAAGCCCGGAAGATGGAGTAGATCAAGGTCCTTGCCAAACGGTGTTAACCGGACAAGAAAAATGGGAACCTGCCTTCATGCAGGCTTGAGTTATTGCAGGCCGGGATGTATTGTTTGAAAAACGAAGGAGGGAACCTTTGGGTTGCTGTCTGCCGGTTTTCCTGGGGGGGCTCGCCGGACTCGTCGGCTTGCCGCTTCTGCTGCTGACATCGGCTGCCCTGGTCTGGAAGTTGGCCCTTCCCGTAGCGGCGCTGCTTCTGATAGTCCACCTTGTGAGGAAACAGGATTAGAGAAGGCGTTCAGCAACAGCGAGCAGCCGATGTTCAATGCAAGTTCACACCAGACACATATGCAGATGGCCGATGGAGAGTTGCTCGATGTGCGGATGGTTGACGGTGGAATCAGAATGCACTACATTGTCGTGCAGGAGGATTTGGAATGACAACTCTTACCATTCGTTTGCCTGAATCCTTGAAATCGGAACTCGATGAAATCAGTCGCGAGGAAAACGAAGCCATCAGTGACATCGTTCGAGAATCATTGAGGCGCTACGTTGCCGTCAGGAGATTCCGATCGGTACGGAAGAGAATACTGCCCTTTGCCGAAGCGCAGGGGCTGTTGACTGATGAGGACGTCTTCAAATCTCTGTCATGAGAGTCATCATTGATTCAAACATCGCCATTGCAGCCGTTGCTTCTCACGGGCTGTGCGAGGTACTCATGGAACTGTGTCTCGAACAGCACCAGATCATCCTTTGTGAGGGGATCATGCGAGAGATTGAGAGAAAGCTGAGAACCAAACTCAGTGTTCCCGCTCCGGTGATCGCCGAGTATCTGAGGGTTCTCCGCAACAACGCTGAGATGCTCGAACCAGAGACGGTTCCAGAGGCCGTTTGCAGGGATCATGACGACCTGATGATTCTTGGGCTTGTATCATCAGGCAAAGCCGATGTTGTAGTCACCGGCGACAAAGATCTGCTGGTACTTGGCTCGTACAATGCAGCTCAAATAGTCACCCCAAGGGCATTCTGGGAGTCAAACAGGAGAGTTGAGAATCGCAGAGACGGTGCAGATAATCATCAGCCGTGAACCCTGCGACAACACCATGTCACCTGGAACGACCTGCGGAACCTGCGTGGCGAGGTGCGTTCTTCATGGAAACCATCCGCGTTTCGATGGAGCCGGGAAGTCCACGATGACGGAACTGACGGAATGGGTTCTGGACAGCGACAGGGTCATCACATTCTAGAATACGACCAAGACGAGTCTTTCCGGCTCTCTGAGAAAACCCTGAAAACCGGGTGTTGACACTGCACAGCAGTCATGCAACAATCTAGTCAGACCAGACAGAAGAGGAGATCATGTCCAACACATGGCAGTTGCAGGAAGCGAAGAGCAAATTCAGCAGAGTCGTGGAAGTGGCGCTTAGCGACGGCCCTCAGGTTGTTACAAGACGCGGTACTGACACGGTTGTTTTCTGTCATGTTCTGAGTACAAGAGTTTTCTCTTGAATAAAGGCAAGCTCTCCGATTTCTTCAGGGGATCACCGTTCGTCGGGGTTGAACTGGATCTGGCCCGGGACGAAAGCCGGGCTCGTCAGGATCCCGTGCTGTGAAACTTCTCCTGGACACGAATGTTGTCTCTGAGCTGGTCGCCGTCCGCCCGGACGAACGTGTCATAAGGTGGATCGAAGAGCAGGATCCAACCAGCATTTATTTCAGTGTGATAACCGTGGGCGAGCTGTGCAAGGGGGTTGAGAAACTCTCCGATTCAAGCGGGAAGGACAGGCTTCGAAACTGGCTGAACGATGAGCTGCTGCTGCGCTTCCAGAACCGGATACTCGATTTGGATGTGAGAGCTATGCTGAAATGGGGTGAGCTGGTCGGTCGACTGGAGCGAACAGGCCGTCCGCCTGCCGCCATCGACTCGCTTGTCGCTGCCATTGCCATTGCGAACTCATGCGCGTAAAAGCTGTGGCTTGCAGAGTTTTTTGATTCCGGTACATTCCCATCGCCAACGCAGCATTTGCCGTAGGCGCTGGGGCTTGCAGAGTTTTTTGATTCCGGTACATTCACGCAGTCAAGCGAGTTATCAGGGAATTGGCTGGGGCTTGCAGAGTTTTTTGATTCCGGTACATTTCTGCCAAGTGGAGTGTGTTGTCCCTTGAAGCTGGGGCTTGCAGAGTTTTTTGATTCCGGTACATTTGTATGCCTGTTCCTATGCCATTGACAACTGCTGGGGCTTGCAGAGTTTTTTGATTCCGGTACATTTTATGTTTGCCCATATGGTTGCCATATGGTGCTGGGGCTTGCAGAGTTTTTTGATTCCGGTACATTTTCCTACCTATGGCGGGACAGCTGGCGCAACGCTGGGGCTTGCAGAGTTTTTTGATTCCGGTACATTCAGCAAACAGGAAAACAGTTGAACAACCGTGCTGGGGCTTGCAGAGTTTTTTGATTCCGGTACATTTCATGGAGCGAGCGAGCCGCTTCCCTTCGGGCTGGGGCTTGCAGAGTTTTTTGATTCCGGTACATTTAGCCCTTGACACCCCCCCGCCCCCGTTGTGCTGGGGCTTGCAGAGTTTTTTGATTCCGGTACATTACCCGAGGAGATGGCGACCTCCATCAATCGGCTGGGGCTTGCAGAGTTTTTTGATTCCGGTACATTCCCTGTCGACCTATCGTTCATCCACTGTTTGCTGGGGCTTGCAGAGTTTTTTGATTCCGGTACATTTGAAAACCCTCTCGGGGCCGTTGGCGGGGAGCTGGGGCTTGCAGAGTTTTTTGATTCCGGTACATTTTCCGGCCGTGGCGGTGTACTCGAGGAGGTGCTGGGGCTTGCAGAGTTTTTTGATTCCGGTACATTCCACCCGGTCACGGGGTCGAGTTTCGCCTTGCTGGGGCTTGCAGAGTTTTTTGATTCCGGTACATTCCCCGATGCTCGCCACATGGCAAGGGCCGGGCTGGGGCTTGCAGAGTTTTTTGATTCCGGTACATTGCGAGCCGCTTTCCTACGGCGACTTTCTTGGCTGGGGCTTGCAGAGTTTTTTGATTCCGGTACATTTTTCCTTTCGTTCAAGGTATTGCGCACAGGGCTGGGGCTTGCAGAGTTTTTTGATTCCGGTACATTTCGCAACGGTTTCTTCATGGCCCCCTGGGTGCTGGGGCTTGCAGAGTTTTTTGA
>Ga0351878_1096_pt1 | contig 21563 bp, 18 predicted proteins | sample BONcelFGM3001D14_FD_206781 | JGI IMG/M metagenome (GOLD analysis project Ga0351878, IMG submission 206781) | Enriched cells from coal bed in the Powder River Basin, Montana, United States - BONCAT cells FGM rep3 HSBNCT.FGM.300.1.D14 ...
AGAAGTCACCTCCGGCGACCTCCTCATCGGCGAAAAACGCGTCAACGACGTTCCTCCCAAGGATCGCGACATCGCCATGGTCTTCCAAAACTACGCGCTCTATCCCCACATGAGCGTCTTCGACAACATGGCCTTCGGACTCAAGCTGCGCAAATACCCCAAACCCGAAATCCAGAAGCGCGTCAAACAAGCCGCCGAAATCCTCGGCCTCGAAACCCTCCTCGAACGCAAACCCACCGCCCTCTCCGGAGGCCAGCGCCAGCGTGTCGCCGTCGGGCGAGCCATCGTGCGCCAGCCCAAAGTCTTCCTCTTCGACGAACCTCTCTCCAACCTCGACGCCAGGATGCGCGTCCAGATGCGCACCGAGATCACCAAACTCCACCAGCGCCTCCAGGCCACCATGATCTATGTCACCCACGATCAAGTCGAGGCCATGACGATGGGCACCCGCATCGTCGTCATGGACGATGGCGAAATCCAGCAGGTCGACACCCCCCTCAAAGTCTACAACGAACCGGCCAACCTCTTCGTGGCAGGCTTCCTCGGCAGTCCGCCGATGAACATTCTCAAAGGCACCCTCAAAAACACAGCCACCGGACTCGTTTTCAAAGAAGCCGGAAGCGGCGTCATCGAACTCCATCTCGACAACCGGGCGTCCGCCGAAGACTGGATCGGTCGCGAAATCCTGCTCGGCATTCGCCCCGAGCATTGTGACATCGTCGAATCCACCGGCGGAACCCTTCCGCGCAACACATTTCAGGCCCTCGTCGACATCGTGGAACCCATGGGGGCCGAAACCCACTTCCATATTTCCACCGGCGCAAACAACTTCATTGTCCGCAGCAATCGCCTCATTGACCCGAGCACCGCCGGCCACCGCGCCCGCTTTGTCATCGACGCCTCCCGCGCCCACCTCTTTAATCCCACCACAACCCTTCGCATCGTGTGAACCGCTTTCTTGAGCTGATCGTTTCCATCAGCTTCGGCATCGCCCGCGACCAGCGCGTCCGCCGCAAAGCCCTCTTTGCCCTCACGTTCGCCGCGCTCGTCATGCTCTTCACCGGAGCGACTGTGCTCTGGAATTTTTTCGTCGCCCATCCCATCTTTTTTGCGCTCTACTGGCTCGCCTGTAGCTGGCTCGTCATTTGCGACATCCTTCTGGCCCTGTTCGATCTGCTCACCGTCATCAATGCTGGAGAGGAAGCGCGGCACAAAGCGCGCAGGAAAATTTTCAAAGGTTCAAACAAGAACGATGTTTAAGGGACGCACACAGATCGAAAGTGAGGAAACGGCCAACCTGGCACCCTATGCGGCCCACTCCGCCACCTCGCTCGGCCGCACGCATCCCGAGAGCGCACACCCCTACCGCACCGCCTTCCAACGCGACCGCGCCCGCATCATCCACTCCGCGGCCTTCCGCCGCCTCGACGGCAAAACCCAGGTCTTCCTCAACGGCACCGGCGACCACTACCGCACCCGCCTCACCCACACCATCGAGGTTTCTTCCATCACGCGCACCATCGCCCGCGCCCTCTCACTTAACGAGGACCTCGCCGAAGCCATCGCTCTCGCGCATGACCTCGGTCATTCGCCCTTTGGACACTCCGGCGAGGAAACCCTCGACTGCCTCATGCAGGATCACGGTGGCTTCGACCACAACCTCCAGAGCCTCCGCATCGTCGAAATGCTTGAGGAAAAATACCCCCGCTTTTCCGGGCTCAACCTTTCCTTCGAAGTCATCGAAGGCCTCCAGAAACACAACACCTCCTTTACCCTCCCCGACGGCACGCAAACCCATTCCGCCTGCCTCGAAGGTCAGGTTGCCGACTTCGCCGACGAAATCACCTACTACAGCCACGACCTCGACGACGGCCTCGAATCCGGCCTCCTTTCTCCGGAAACCCTTGAAGAGCTGCCCATCTGGCGCGACGCACGCATCCTCGCCGAGCCCGAATTCCGCCACTTCGATCCTCAGGAACGCCGTGGCTTCATCATCCGCTGCATCGTCAACCATCAAGTCGAGGACCTCGTCCTCAATAGCGCCCGCGCCATCGAAAAATCCGGCATTACCTCCCTCCACGAAATCCGAATGAGCCCGCAGCGCCTCATCCGATTCAGCCCGGAAGCCCGCCGCAACAACGCCGCCCTGCGCAAGTTTCTCTACAAAAACCTCTACTACAACCCTGTCGTCGCCGAGGCCAACCAGCGCGGCTGCCGCCTGCTCGAGGACTTCTTCCTCCACCTCATCGAGCACCCCCGGCTCCTTGGCCGCAAAGCCGCCCGTCGCATCAAAAAAGAAGGCCTCCATCGCACCGTCGCCGACTACCTTTCCGGCATGACCGATCGTTACTGCATCGAGGAATACACCCGGATCACCGCCGGATGAAACACGCCGGCTTCCTCCCATTGGAGATTTCATGGACAGCCTCCGCGAAGCCATCACGGCCTATCTCGGCAAATAAAAACAACATTCCCTGCCACCTCGTTCTCAACTAAGAATTTCCAAATCATGAGCACCGACCTGGACGTCCGCTACGTCGCCAATCTCGCCCGCATCGAACTTACCGATTCCGAAGCCGGGCAGTTCCAATCCCAGCTTTCCAAAATTCTCGATCACGTTGAACAACTCAACCAGGTCGACCTCTCCGGCGTGGAGCCCACCGCCCACGCCAACCCCGTCTACAATGTCTTCCGCGAGGATGCACCCGGCGCCAGCCTCCCCAAGGAGGAAGCCCTCAAAAATGCCCCCCACTCCGCCAACGGCCTGATCATGATCACCAAGGTCATCGAGTAAACAGGCCGGCATCAGCAAACCGCCTCCCTTCCGGAGCCCTCATTTCTCATTCCGCATTTCCAATTTCAAAAATGGCCCTTACCAATCTCACCCTCGCCGAACTCCAGCAAAAATTCCGCGCCCGCGAACTCACTCCCCTCGACGCCATTGATGCCCTCGAATCCCGCATTGCAAGCGTCGACCCCACAGTCGGCGCCTACCTCTCCCGCGATGTGGAGACCGCCCGCAAGCTCGCCTCCGAAGCCGACGTCACCAAGCCCCTCGGCGGCATCCCCATCGGCATCAAGGACGTCATCAACGTCACCGGCGAACCCTGCACGGCTGCCTCGAAAATTCTGCAATCCTATCGCGCCCCCTACGATGCCACCGTCATCCGCAAGCTCCGGGAAGCCGGAGCCATCCCATTTGGCCGATTAAACATGGATGAGTTCGCCATGGGCTCCTCCACGGAAAACTCCGCCTATCATCCCACGCTCAACCCCTGGGACCCCACCCGCATCCCCGGCGGCTCCTCCGGCGGCAGCGCCGCAGCCGTCGCCGCACGCGAAGCCTTCGCCACTCTCGGCTCGGATACCGGGGGTTCCATCCGCCAGCCCGCCGCCCTCTGCGGCTGCGCCGGCCTCAAGCCCACCTATGGGCGCGTCTCCCGCTACGGCCTCATTGCCTTTGCCTCATCGCTCGACCAGATCGGCCCCTTCGCCCGCACCACCCGCGATTGCGGCCTCCTGCTCAACGCCATCGCCGGACGCGACCCGATGGACTCCACCTCCCTCGACGAGCCCGTCGTCGACGCCACCCGCCTCCTCGGACGCGACCTCAAAGGCATCCGCCTCGGCATCCCAAAGGAATACTTTGTCGACGGCATGGACCCACAAATTCGCGCCTCTGTCGAAACCGCCATCCGGCAATGCGAATCCCTCGGCGCCGAGCTCGTTGAGGTCTCCATGCCTCATACGGAATACGCTGTCGCGGTGTATTACATTATCGCCACCGCCGAAGCCTCCGCCAATCTCGCCCGCTTCGACGGTGTTCGCTACGGCCACCGTTCCGAAAACCCGGAGAACCTCCTCGACCACTACAAAAAAACCCGAGAGGAAGGATTTGGCCCCGAGGTTAAACGCCGCATCATCCTTGGCACCTATGTGCTCTCCTCCGGCTACTACGACGCCTACTATCTCCGCGCCCAAAAGGTCCGCACCCTCATCCGCCAGGACTTCACCGAAGCGTACCAAAAATGCGACGCCCTCGTGTGCCCGACTTCGCCCGACCTCGCTTTCAAAATCGGCGAGCGCACCGACGATCCGCTCCGCATGTATCTGGCCGACATCTTCACCATCGCCGCCAACCTCGCTGGCATCTGCGGTATCAGCATCCCCTGCGGCTTTGGCGAAATCGATGGCAGCCGCCTGCCCATCGGCCTCCAATTCCTCGGCAAACCCTTCCAGGAAGCAGAACTTCTCCAAATCGCCCACGCCTACGAGCAATCCACCCCCTGGCATCGCGAAGCACCTCCCCTGGCAGCGTAATCCCCCCCTGCGCTCGCGGGTTTCCTGCGATCCCGTGCTGGATTTACCCGCCGCCCTTCCGGCCCGTCTCCATGCTCGCCTTCATAAGGCTCGCGCTCAAGAGTTCCCGTCGAATCGGCTTGTTCAGGTAATCGGACATCCCGGCCTCGAAACAACGCTCCCGATCCGCTTCCACCGTATTCGCCGTAAGGGCGATGATAAACGCGGCCCGCTGTCCGTTCTCCAGATCGCGAATGGCCCGGGTCGCTTCGATGCCGTCCATCTCGGGCATCTGAATGTCCATCAAAACACATGAAGGTTTCTCCTTGCGGAATATCTCCACAGCCTCTCGTCCATCAGCGGCAGCCAGCGGATCATAACCGAGTTTGCGCAACAGCGTCAGCGTGAGCTTCAAGTTGATCCTGTCGTCTTCCACCACCAGGATTTTAAGCGGAAACCGCTTGGAAAATTGCCCGTCAAGCATGCCATTTTCCGGCACGCAATCTTTCCGCGCATCGTTTTTAGCAATCTCCAGCGGCACAAACAGTATAAACTCCGATCCCGTCCCCAGCGTGCTGTCCAGATCCAATTTCCCGCCGAGCAACCTCGCCATGCGTTTGGAAATGGCCAGTCCCAATCCCGTGCCACCGTGCCGACGCGACGTGCTGGCATCCACCTGAATGAAAGGTGAAAAAATCGCAGCCTGGCGTTCCTCCGTCACACCAGGACCGGTATCCCTTACTGAAAATCTCCACATTAAGGCACCTTCGGCCGAAGGCTTCGCTGGCATCATCGTCAACGTCACCGCCCCGCGGTCGGTAAATTTAACGGCATTGCCGGCAAGATTGAGCAGGATTTGGCGGAGCCGTCCCGCGTCTCCAATCAGCATCCTGGGAATATCCGGCGCGATATCGATCTGTAGGGAAATCCCTTTTTGCTTCGCCGTTGGCATCAACAACAAGTGGACATCCTCCAGCAAGCGATGGGGAGAAAATGGTTCCTTTTCGAGGGCAAGCACTCCGGCATCGCTGCCGCTGAAGTCGAGAATATCATCCAGAATACGCAACAACGCCCGCCCGCTTCGATAGAGCGTCTCCGCATACTCGTGGTTTTCCGGCGAAAGATCCTCAGCACGCACCAGCAGATCGGCGTAACCGATGATCCCGTTCATCGGTGTGCGCACCTCGTGGCTCATGATCGCTAAAAACTCGCTCTTGGCATTTTCACCGGCCTGAGCCTTGCGAGTAAGTTCCAGTTGGGTTTTCAACGCTTCTTCGAGTGCGAGTTCAGCTTTACGACGCTCGCTCAAATCGCGTGTGAGCTTGATAAATCCATCCAACTCACCAGTTTCCGCATCACGCAGGGCCGTAATACTGACATCCGCCCAGAAGCGAGAGCCATCCTTTCGAAGCCGCCATCCCTCATGCTTCGCACACCCATCCCTCGCGGCCTGTTTTAAAAATTCCTCCGGAAGCCCCGCGGCAATGTCCTTCGGCGTATAAAAGCACGAAAAATTGCGCCCGAGGATTTCCTCAGCCTCATAGCCCTTGACACGCTGTGCTCCAGAGTTCCAGGTTTTTACAATGCCGTTCGGGTCGAGCATGAAAATGGCGTAGTCCTTGATCTGCTCAATCATGAGCCGGAATCGCTGTTCGCTTGTCACGAGTTCCGTGCTCCGCTCCCGAACGAGTTCCTCGAGATGCGTGTTCAGTTTCCGAAGCTCCCCCTCGCTTTCACGCAGCCTTTTCTCCGCCGCGCTGCGCTCGCAATGCTCGATGGCAAGCATGCCCTGCCCTGCCATGTTACCGGCGAATTTGACCTCCTCGGGCAGCCACTGGCGGAAGACGCCCACCTGTTCACAGCAAATCACTCCGACCAATCGGTTCCCTGCGCGAATGGGAACATCCAGCATCGAGACAATACCCAGCGGGCTGAGATAACCCTCGGTAAGGACGCGCGTCGCCGGGTGAAGGGCGGCATCCTCCGCCACCACGGGATTAAGCTGTGAAATGGCATCAAAATAGTCGCCATACTGCTGCCTCGACAGGCGGGCTTCCGCGGAGTGCCGTGACGGCGTCCGCTCGTAGAGATCCTTGCAAATAATATTTTCCCTGGACTCGTCAAAGAGCCAGATGCTGGAGCGCTCCACCTCCAGGCATTGAGAACATTCCTCCGTGAGCAGCCGGAAAAACGCTCCAAGCTCATCATACTCGGAATCGCGAAGCCGCAGTATGGCCTGCTGAAACCGCAGTGTCCTTTGCGTCCGCATTTTTTCCGCTTCGTCGGCCGCGCGTTCCTGGGTGACATCTCGAAAAACAAGAACCACTCCAATGATTTCCCCTTGGAAATTGCGGATGGGTGCCGCGCTGTCGGCTATGGAACGCACGCTTCCATCGCGGGCGATCAAGGCCGTGTGGTTGGCCAACTCGACGATCTTTCCGCTCTCAAGAACGGTCTGCACCGGGATCACCGTCGGCTGGCGGGTCACCTCGTGGATAATGTGGAAAATCTCATCGATGGGTCTCCCATTTGCCTCGGCAAACGTCCAGCCCGTCAACTGCTCGGCGACCGGATTCATCCGGGTAATGCGCCCTTCTCCATCCGTCACGAGCACACCGTCGCCTATTGATTGCAGAGTGATGGCCAGATTTTCCTGGCTTTCGCGAAGCGCCTGCTCCGCCGCCCGCAATTCCGTAACATCCCGCGCCGCGGCATAGATGACGCTCGATTCCTGAATGGGAGTTGCATTCCACGAAAGCTGTCTCCACGAGCCGTCCTTGTGGCGGTAGCGGTTTTCAAAGCGGATGCTATTGCCGCCGGAAACACGATATTTTTCCATTTCCGCAAGTGTCGCCTCCTGATCATCGGGATGAATAAACTCCAGGAAAGGAAGGGACAACAACTCCTCCCTGGAGTATCCCAGCGCCTCTTCGAATGCACGATTGACCCGGAGAAACCTTCCGGAGAAATGGGCAATGCAAAGGATGTCGATCGACAGGGAAAAGAAGCTGTCCAGCTCCTTCGTACGCTCGGTCACCACGGTCTCGAGCTGATCTCGCGTGATAGTGGCGGCTTGCAGGGAATCGAGCATTTGATCAACCGCCGAAGCCAGCACACCGAACTCATCGCTCCGCTTGAGTCGAATTCGCCAATCCCGCTCCCCCCGGGCGATGGCTTCCGACACCCGTGTCATCTTTTCCAGCGGGGCAACGATCGTATGGGAAAGTGCAAGGCTGGCAATCAATGCCGCCACCACGGCGGCTATAGCCGCCGCCAGCACGAAATAGCGGGACTTCGAGACGATGGCCAGGGCGCGCATCGCTTCCGCCGTCATGTCCTCCGTGGATTTGTCATCGTACGCGACAAGTGCCGGAAGAACGATATCGTCAAGGAACAGGCGAAGCCGTGCGAGTGCTTCCGGCGATGGGAGCCCGGAGGCGCTGCTGGATTCCCATGCCGCATCGAATCGCGACAGCGTCCCATCCAGAGTCTCCAGACGGCTCAGCTCCTCCATCTCGTCCGCTTCGCGGTCGGTGGCATTCAGCCGGGTGGCGGTTTCTTCCGCCGCCGCTGTAGCGACGGTGGCCCTATGCAGCGCACGCTGAATCTCATGAAGCCATGCATCGAGCCGCATCCCGGAGGGAAGCGGCTTCATCGGTTCGACGGTCAGCGTGTCGCGAAGTTCCTGCGCCGTCTTCAGCATTTCCTTTGCGGACGCAGCCTCATTAACTGATGCCAGATAGGCGTCTCGCAACAGCATTTCCACCCTGCCGGATCGCCAGTATTCGAACAATCCTTGCGACGCTACAACGGCCACCACGCACCCGAATCCAATCAGCAGTTTGGTTCGTATCCGGCGGAGGCTCATCGTGGCTTCTAAGTGGGGGACATCGCGACTGTCCCCATTTTATATACGCCGCCCACGGTTGGAAGGAGCAAATTTATCACGCCCGTCCTGGCATCAATCTCACCCCCCAAGTGGGCACCCGCTTAGTGCTCGAACCGAAGATAGGTGTATTGCCCCAGCACCTTCTCGTAGGAGTCGAGCAGGCGCATGGCCTCCTTCGGCTTCAAGCGATCGCTTTTGATCGCGGCGTCCGTTTGCGACTTCATGCGGCGGGCAAGTTCATTCACATCCCACTGGGTAAGGGAGAGCACCTGGCCGATGGTGCTGCCAGGCAACACTTCTTCGATGTAGTAGCCGGAATCCTCGTCGTCATCGAGAAAGACATGCATCTCGTTTACCCGGCCGAAAAGATTGTGCATGTCTCCCATGATATCCTGGTAGGCGCCGGTGAGAAAAAAGCCAACATAGTAAGGCTTGCCGGGTTCGTAGCGATGCAGGGGCAGCGTTTCCTTGACGTCGTTGAGGTCAATAAATTTGCTCACCTTCCCATCGGAGTCGCAGGTAATGTCCACCAGTGTTGCGTTGCGATCGGGCAGTTCGTTGAGCCGATGGATGGGCATCACCGGGAACAATTGCCCCAGCGCCCAGTGGTCGAGCAGAGACTGGAAGACGGAAAAATTGCAGAGGAACTGGTCGCCCAGCGCAATCTCCATTTCCTTCACTTCTTCAGGCACGTAACGCATGCCCCGGAATGCCTCCACGATGCTGCCTGCAATATCCCAGTAAACGGTATCGACCTTCGCCTTGGCGGGCAGATCCAGCAGCCCGAGGTCGAACATCGACTGGGCCCGCTCCCGGATCTCCTGCGCATCGTGCAGATTCTCAAGCCGGTTCTTTCGTCCGAGATTTTCGCGAATCTCGATAATGTCATGTACCGGCTTCGGGTCTTCTTCACCGGCCGTGACAGGCATGTGCGCCTTGCTTTTCTCGATGGAGCCGAAGGCCTCCGTAATCAGCACGGAGTGATGCGCGACAATCGCCCGCCCGCCTTCGCTGACGATCGTTGGATGCGCGACCCCCTCGGCATCGCAGATTTCCATGATGCTGTAGACAATGTCGCGGGCGTATTCATTGAGGGAATAGTTCGTCGAGCTATCAAACGTCGTTCGCGAACCGTCATAATCCACTCCAAGACCGCCGCCCACATCGATGTATTCGAGCGCATGCCCCATCTTGCTCAACTTGGCAAAAAAACGGGCGGCCTCTCGCGTCGCACGTTTGATCGTTCCAATATCAGGCACCTGCGAGCCGACGTGGAAATGCACCAGCTTCAGCAGTCCAGCCTGCTTCCGTGCATGCAGCAGCTCGCTGGCCGCGACGAGATCCGCCGTGGACAGACCGAATTTCGCGTTCTCACCACCGCTTGTCGCCCATTTTCCTGCGCCTTTCGAAAGTAAACGCACCCGCAGCCCGATCATCGGCTCCACGCCCACTTCCTCGGAAACTTCGAGAACGTGAAGCAGCTCCTCCAGCTTCTCGACAACCAGAATGACTTTTTTCCCGAGCTTCCTTCCCAGCATGGCCATGCGGATGAATTCCGTATCCTTGTAGCCATTGCAGACAATCAGGCTTTCCAAATCGGAGTGCATCGCCAGCGCGGCCATCAGCTCCGGCTTGCTCCCGGCTTCGATGCCAAAATGAAAATCCTTCCCCGCCTCCAGGATCTCCTCCACGACTTCGCGCAACTGGTTCACCTTGATCGGGAAAACCCCGCGATAGCAATTGCGGTAGCCGCTTTCCGTGATCGCAGCGGCAAAAGCGCGATTCACCGTACGCACCCGATCGTGGAGTATATCCTGAAAACGAATCACCATCGGGAAGGCCAGATTCTGCGCCAGGGCCTCGTCGACCAGCTCCATGAGGTCAATCTCCTCCGATGCGCGCCCATACGGACGCACCGCCACATTTCCGTTGCGATTAATCGTAAAATATCCGGAGCCCCACCGGTCCACATTATATAGAGCGGTGGCATCGCTCGTTCCAAAATCCGACATTGCGGCGCTCAATTAACAAACCCTCGAAGTAAAATCCAATGAGCTTTCGAAAAATTTTGCGGCACAGAGGTTTACCAGTTGATGATAACAGTGTCGCCGGCGTGGATCGCCTGCGCTTCTTCGTCCGTAATCCAGCGTTCCGAGAATTCCGGCCCCCAGGAGTCGGAAATCGCAATCTCCCGGGTCTTGCGGTTGTAACCGATAATCATGCACATATGGCCGTTGGCGTGGTCGGGAGCCAGTCGTCGGGCATTGCTCCGCGCCGCCTTCAATCCCGCCGCGTAGGCATTCCAATCCGTCACATCCTTTCTCGGTTTGGAGCGCTGCGTCACCTCACGATTAAGCTCCGGATCAACGTAGATGCTCCAGAGAATCGGCAGTCCCTTGTCGATCGTGCGTGAGACTCCCAGCGAATCGATGCGCCCGCTTCCAAAGCTGAGCCGGCGGCCATTTTTTCGCACCACGTCGCTGGCACCGGCGACCATATCCTTCACATACGTGCCTCCTCCCTTGCTCGTCGATCCCGCCATCGCGAGGATGTACATATCCGCGGGAATCCCGAGATACCGTAGCGCACGCTCCCAGGTGGCTGGCACGCAATACCCCTTCGGCCCCTGGTCCACCATGGGAATGTCCGCGAGCACAACATCGCCATTCTCCCGCCGCTCCACACGCGCAGCCAGCTGCTCGCGCAACACGGAGTCCGGCACACGTTGCGCGTCCTCACCATCCGCCACGCTGGTCGGCAGCACACGAACGGCCGCGTATTCCCCCTTCGGCGCGACCAGAAGGATCGTCTGCCCGTTCCAATCCCAGCGCAGACCTTTCTCCGTCGCGGAATGGCCGGAGCCAAACTTGCTTTTCACCGGCTCACCCAGCACACCGCGCAACGTCTCCTCGATACATGCCGCATCGCGAGCAATCAACTCTCCGACCTTCCCATTCACCATGTCGGACTCCGGCTCGTCTCCTTTGTTGGCAAACACCATCGATAGTTGCGACACCTTTCCTCCCTCCCCGTAAAGTGCCAGCGAGAACGGTCGGCACCCCAACACCTTCGCCTTCTCACCTGGATACACCCGGAAACTCGACGACACCGATGTCTCCGACTCCCTCGGCAGTTGCAACCGATTCGCCACATCGTCAATGGCATCGTCGAACAAACATGCATCGCTCCATAAAGGGATTCCAAACGCTCCATTAAGAGACTCGCAAGATGCCGCCCCTCCCTGTGCTCCTGCTGTCGCGGTGGCAAAAAGAAAAATCGCGGCGGCATTGCCGGGAAGAAATCCGCATGGCATTTTCATCACAGAAAACCTACCGGCACCCCGATCCCATGCGAGTTCTTTTCCTTGATTGTTTTTCCGGCATCAGCGGCGACATGAGCGTCGGCGCGCTGCTCGACCTCGGCCTGTCGACGGAGCACCTCGCCACTGAACTCAAAAAACTGGGACTCGACGATGAATACCATCTGCACATTGGCAGACAGTCCCGCCAGCACATCGAAGGCGTTAAATTCGATGTGCATGCCGAAGACCATGCGCATAACCACCCCCACAACCATCACCATCACCCCGATCCAAGATCGGATTACGAACATGAGCACGGACGCAGCTTCCGCGACATCGAGTCGATCATCGCAAAAAGCCTGCTTTCGGACCCCTGCAAGTCCCGGGCGATCTCCATCTTTCGCCGAATCGCCGTAGCCGAGGGGAAGATCCATGGCATGCCGCCGGAATCCGTCACTTTCCACGAAGTCGGAGCCATCGACTCCATCGTCGATATCACCGCCTTTTGCATCGGCATCGAGGCGCTTGGCATCGAAACCGTATTTGCATCCTTCCCCTTCGAAGGCTCCGGATTCATCGAGTGCGCCCACGGACGCTTTCCCCTGCCAGCTCCCGCCACCCTCGAAATCCTCTCTGGCATCCCTCTCACCCAGATTGATGAACCGATGGAGTTCATTACGCCCACCGGTGCCGCAATCCTCGCCGAATTCGTCCAGAACTTTGGCCCCATGCCCCCGCTTGCACCCGAAAAAATCGGCTATGGCATCGGCACCCGTCACTCCACATACCGGCCCAACGTCCTGCGAGCCATACTCGGCTCCCTGCAAACAGAGAGGGACGCATCCGATACCGTTGTCCAGATCGAGACCAATCTCGATGACTGCCTGCCCGAAGTCCTCGGTGCTGTTACGGAAAAACTCCTCGCACACGGCGCGCTGGACGTTTTTCTAACACCCGTGCAGATGAAAAAAAATCGTCCCGGCACTCTCCTCACCGTCCTTTGCGACCCTTTCGAATCCTCCCGCTTCTCCGCGCTCATCCTCCGGGAAACTCCCGCCTTCGGCCTGCGCATGCACGAATGCCGTCGCATAAAGCTCCAGCGCGAATTCCGCTCCGTCGAAATCGCCGGGCACACCATCGCCACCAAACTGGGTTTCATGGACAACGTCTGCATTCGTGCGACTCCGGAATTCGAATCCTGCCGCACCGCAGCCGAAATTACAGCCCAGCCTATAGACGCCATCTACCGTGCCGCCAGCGCCGCGGCCCAACGCTTCCTGGGCACAAATCCGTCTCCACCCCAACCTGACTGATCCCCCGCCCCCCATCATGCTGCCGGCCATCGAAGAGATTCGAAACCCCATCTATCAGCACCTTCTGCTGAGTCATCTTCCCATTGCCGGCCTGGCCATCGCCACCCTCGCGCTGGGCATCGGTCTGTGCATGAAATTTCGCGCCGCCCAGATCCCCGCCCTCCTCGTCATCCTCATCGCCGCCGCCGCCGCATAGCCAGCGTGCATCACCGGCACCCAGGCCTACACTCCTGTCCGCACCACCGTGGATCGCTCCGGCGCCGACTGGCTCGATGAGCACATGGACCGCGCCAATCGCTTTGCCCCCGCCTACTGCGGAGCCACCGGAGCCGCCCTCCTCGCACTGCTGCTCCCCCTCCGCTGGCCATCCACCGCCTGCCCACTCGGCATCCTCGCCTTTCTCGCCGCAACCACCTGCGTCCTGATCGGCATTTTCATCGCACAGCCGGCGGGAAGAATCCGCCATCCGGAATTTCGCCCCGAAAAAATGGAAAACATGGCCCCACTCAATCTGCCCGATGGCAGCCCCCCCTGATCCATTTCCCTCCCTCTTCTGCAAAATTCATCTTGCAAATCAAAATCGTGCATGCATTATTTCCGATTCCTTATGGCAAAAACTTCATGGCTCGAACGCAATAAGCGTAAGCTCAAGACGGTGGAAAAATACGCCGAAATTCGTGCAGAACTCAAAGCAAAGGGCGACTACATCGGCCTTTCTCAACTTCCCCGCGATGCAAGCCCCACCCGGCTCGTCAACCGCTGCCAGATCACTGGCCGCCGCCGCGCCTACCTGCGCCGCTTTAAACTTTCCCGCATCACTTTCCGCGAACTCGCTTCCTCCGGACTCATCCCTGGAGTCACCAAATCCAGCTGGTAAGCGCGGTTCGCACCCTGCTTTTCAAAAAAGCGGATTGCGAAATTCTCAACAAGAAACGTCGTCCATTGCCGTGGACGGCGTTTTTCTTTCACGGAAACTCCCTGCGATCCTAATTCCATCGTTTACGCCGACCTGCGGCGAACGGTAAATCATGGCCGCCGGATCCATCATGGAAACTACTCATTTTATGTTCGCCGCTGCCACGGCAGTCAGTCAGATAGCGACCCATTGGGACTCGCCGGACATTATTTTTCTCAAGCTCCTCTCGATTTTCGTTCTGGTTCTCCTCAATGGCTTTTTCGTGGCATCCGAGTTTGCCCTCGTCAAAGTGCGCACCAGCCAGCTTGACGCTCTGGTCGACCAGGGCGTGCGCGGCGCATCCACAGCCCGCAAAGCCGCCTCCCATCTCGATGCCTACCTTTCCGCGACCCAGCTCGGCATCACCCTCGCCAGCCTCGGTCTCGGCTGGCTGGGCGAACCCTTCCTCGCCGCGATGCTCGAACCCTTTTTTGTCAAATTCGGCATCGCCAATCCGACCGTCGTACACACCATTTCCTTCGCAATTGCGTTCACCATCATCACGATTCTTCACATCGTCTTCGGCGAACTCGCTCCCAAGTCGCTGGCCATCCGCAAATCTTCCGGCGTCAGCCTCTTCGTCGCTGCACCCCTCAGCTGGTTCTACGCACTCTTCCAGCCTTTCATCTGGCTGCTCAATGGATTCGCCAATGAATTTCTCCGCCGTGTGCTCAAAGTCGAGCCTGTCGGGGAATCCGAACTCGCCCACAGCGAAGAGGAACTTCGCCTCATTCTCTCTGAAAGCCAGAAAGCCGACGAAGTTTCCTCCCTCGGCAAGGAAATCGTCTTCAACGCCCTCGACCTCAAACGCCGCATCGTACGCGATATCATGACGCCTCGCGGCGACGTCATCTACCTCGACATCGAAGAGCCCTTCGACACCGAAGTCGATACCGCCATCGCATCCCGCCACACTCGCTTCCCGCTCTGCCGCGAACACCTCGACGACGCCATCGGACTCGTCCACATCAAAGATCTCCTCACCCTCGTCCTCAAGGGAGGCAAGGAACTCCAGAGCATCAAACGCGAGCTTCTCCACGTCTCCGAAATGATGCCTCTCGAGAAGCTCCTGCGCTTCTTCCTCACCAAACACGCCCACCTCGCCGTTGCCGTGGATGAATACGGCGGCGCCGTCGGCATCGTCACCCTCGACAACGTACTCGAAGAACTCGTAGGCGTCATCCAGGACGAATTCGACATCGCCGAACAGGATGTCCGTCGCATCAACGAAACTGAATTCGAAGTCGACGGTGCCCATGCCCTCTACGAACTTGAGGAATCCCTCGATTTCAAATTCGACGAAGCTGACGTCACCACCATCGGCGGCTACGTCACCTCCGAACTCGGCCACATTCCCACGAAGTCGGAAACCATTCGCATCGGCGACTGGATCGCCACCGTCTCGGATTCCGACCGCCGCCGCGTCCTCAAGGTGCATTTGAAAAAATTCCCCCTCGAATCCGGCGATCCCCAGGAAAAGGACGCCAGTAAATAGCCCTCGCCGCTTGAGCAAATCCCCGGCGCACTCTATGCTTGCCGGATATGTACGACACCCGATACGACGACCTCTCCGGCGTTCTCACCCGGCACTCCACGCAACTCAAAGCCGGAGACAAGGTTCTCATCGACGCTTTCGACATCCCCGAGGAATTTGTCATCCGCCTCGTCCGCGCCGTTCGCGCCACCGGAGCCCTTGCATTCGTCCAGATTCATAACGCCCGCATCAGCCGCGAACTCACCACACACGCCACCGCCGCCCAGCTCGACATCACCAGCACCATCGAACTCGCGCGCATGAAAAAGATGGATGCCTACATCGCCATCCGCGGCAGCCACAACATTACCGAGATGTCCGATGTGCCCGAAGACCGCATGCAGCTCGTCATGGGCAAGATGCGTCCCGTTCTCGACTGGCGTATCAATAAAACCCGCTGGGTCGTTCTCCGCTGGCCCACCCCCTCCATGGCCCAGCAGGCGCAAATGAGCACCGAGGCCTTCGAGACGTTCTTCTTCAAAGTCTGCACTCTCGACTACGCCCGCATGATCCCGGGGATGAAAGCCCTCAAGACCCTCATGGACGCCACCGACAAGGTCCACCTCAAAGGCCCCGGCACCGACCTCCGCTTCAGCATCAAGGGCATCGGCGCCGTCATGTGCGGCGGCGAACGCAACATCCCCGACGGTGAAGTCTTCTCCTGCCCCACCAAAAACAGCGTCGAAGGGGAAATCGCCTTCAATACCCCGACCGTCTATCAGGGCGTCGCCTTTGAAAACATCCACCTCTCCTTCAAAAACGGCAAAATCGTCGATGCCACCGGCAACAACACCGCCGCCCTCAACCGCATCCTCGATAGCGACGCCGGTTCCCGCTACATCGGCGAATTCGCCATCGGCTTCAACCCCCACATCCTCGAGCCCATGCGCGACATCCTTTTCGATGAAAAGATCGCAGGCTCCTTCCATTTCACCCCCGGTCAGGCCTACAGCATCGGCGGCAATGGCAACAAAAGCCGCATCCATTGGGACATGGTCAACATCCAGCGCCCCGACTACGGTGGAGGCGAGATTTGGTTCGACGGCAAGCTCATCCGCAAGGATGGCCTCTTCGTTCCCAAAGCCCTCCAAAAGCTCAATCCCGGGCATCTCCTCGGAACCTAACGCGCCCCTGGCTCCGAAGAGCGCACTCCATTCGCGCTAGCCACCCGACTCAGCGGCGCGCAACTCCTGCAACCGAGCCTGGATCTGCTCGCGCAGCCTTCGACGCTGCGCAAAATTTGAGGACCGCCCCATTCGGACCGCCTGTCTGTGCAGGCTGCGAAGCGGCTCGTCATCCGGGAATTCCGCACGCGCTTTGAGCGCCGAATTCCGCAGCCTCAACAACGCAATGGTGACTCGTTTCTGCGGCGAGTGGCCGGGAATCTTCAATACCCGCTCCAGGCTCGCTCCGATCTCCCCGGCCTTCCGGCTAAATTCCGCACCCGGATCGGAGGCCGGCCCATCACTCGGCTGGGGTGCGGCCATGGATTTCTCATTGTAAAACGTGGTGTGCGAAATGTTCGGCTGCACGGATAACGCCACCTGCAATCCGGTAATCACCGGCAGAACCGCGTTCCGATCCAGAAAGGTATTCGTCGCATCCAGCGCGCCCCCTCCCGCGGAGATGGTCGCATAAAGGATGGATTGGAAAATCACGACGTCCCCCGATTTCCACTCCACAATATAGGCGTTCGTGCCGACATTCCCGCTGAGTCCCGTCACCGGACCGGTAAAGGCCACGGCCGGGATCGCGATATTCCCCGGAATGTCCTGGGAAATGCCATTCACCGTGATCGTCTGCCCAGCCGGAGTGTATGCCGGAAAATACAAAGTCAGGCTCCAGTCGACCGATCCCGTCACCGAGGGAGCCGTTCCGGGAGTCGAGACCACGATCGGAATCGCGTTGGACTTTTCGGCATTATCCGTCGCCGACACGGTAATCGTGTAAGGCGTCCCCGCCTGAAGCCCGGTAAAAGTATGTGTCAGGCTGCTGGTCGTCGCTACCTGAGCCGGAAGTGGCGGTGAGATCGTTAATTCATAGCCGGTCGCGTGCGCTACCGCCCCCCAGGTCAGCGTAATTTTCCCCGACGACGCCGACACGGTTTTGATCGCAGGCGAATCCAGCATGTCATCGGGCAGAATCGTCACCCGTAGAGTCGCCGCATCCGAGAGCGATGCCAGAACCGCCTGACCGGATCCCAGAAGATCCCCAAAAGGAAACCCGTAGGAATCCGAATTATCATAAATGATGGCCCCGTACTGGTTGAATAAATTGTCGGCCGCCGAGCGCGCCGCGGCAAAGGGAGGGTTAAACGGCGCATTGCTGTACCACACGCTGCTGTTATTGCCATACTTCCCTCCCACATAGCCGAAATCGAACCCGCTCACAAAGTCGCGGTACATTGCGGCATAAACATCGTTATCAGAAACCTGGGCCGCAGCTCCACCCACCGTATAAGTGCCGTCAACGCTGTAAATCGCATCCGGCAGTCCGCTTACAGGAATGACCAATTGGGAGTTCGCCGGATACTTTGTCGTCGCCGCCGTTCCATTGAAAACAAAGGCATTCATCCCGGCATTGTAAGTTCCGGTATAATTGAACGTGGTCGGATTCGGATCCACATTCCCCTGGTAAACGCCGCTAATGGTAAACGTCGTTCCCTCAGCCGCCGTGACATAATTCGTCAAATCCGGATACGGCGGCCCTTTCGACGGATCGGGGTTGGTATAGCCCGGAGTCACCGTCTGGTTCGGACCAAGAATCCGGGCAAAATTCGACCAGTTCGGAGCCAGCGTCATCCCATCAGTGGTAATGATGGCATTGCCCGGATAGATGGACTCGCTGGAATTGCTCGAAACAATCCCCAGCAGATCATTGACCAGCGTATTCCGCGATGCGTAATAGGTTAACTTCTGCATCAACCGGCCATTGGTATCGAACGTCTCAATCTGGAGCGGAATGCCAAATTGATCCACCGACGACAAATCCGCCGATCCCCCCGGAAAGGTCAGCTCGATAAAGTCGTACCGGGTCGTGCTCGTCGTCGGCGATGGCGACCCCGGCAGCGAGGACCCATAGGAAATATAAAGCCGCCCATTGCTGATCGCGCTCACTGGATACGTATACGTGTGTGCGCCGCTCCCCGGAGTCAGGCTATCGAGTGCCGTCGACGCAAAGGTCGAACTCCCACTGCCTTGCAAATAAGCAAATACCTCGCTGTCGAGTTTTCCCGAATTATTAACGATTTCGAGGGTCATCTGCGTGGTCTGTGCCAACGCGACCGCGGGCCGAAGGCAGATCACCAGTCCGATAAGCAGGGGAATAGTCTTGGACATAAATCAAGGGGGATAAGCCCCTAATAATCCGGATCCAGGAGCCTGAAAACAAATTTCTTTCGATCCAAAGCAACTATTCGACAAACGTGTCAAAAAAATCGACGAACAAGACTTCCGCTCCTCCCGTCGACGCCCAGGCGAAGCTGCTTTCTTTCATCGACGATTCAAAAGGAAATTGAGAAAAGTCGACCCCATGCCATGCAAACCACGACAAACCCGAGTGCGCACCCTTGAGCAAGCCGCTGCCTATGTCCGGCAGGCTGGCATTTGCGGCATCTTCTCCGATGGCAAAGCCGGCCTCCCCAGCCTGTGGGACATCGTCGACCTCCCCGGCCGCCAGCCCGGCGAAAAAGGCTGGGGCGAAAAAATTACCTCCATCTGGCACTGGAAAAATAAACTTCCAGCCCTTCACCCCGACGAAATTTTCTACGGCAAAATCCCCGGAGGCTACGCCGTCCTCATGACCCTCGAACACCTCTCCATCCACTATCAAGCCACGCATCGCCCGATCCGCGCATGCAGCCCGCTTGCCCAAAAACTCTACGCCGCCATTCAACTCGACCCGGTCACCACCGGAGCCCTCCGCAAGGAAATGGAAATGACCCGCCGCCCCGAGCGCACCCGCTTTGATCAAGCCCTGCAGGAACTCCAGATCACGCTCAATATCGTCCGCCGCAACGACCCCTCCGACAAAAACGACACCTGGGTGCCCTTCTCCGAGCAATACGTCGAAATCGCAAGAAACACTCCTTAACCTATCTTTCCTGCACGAACACACGCTACTGGAGATTCAGCAGCAAGATTCACTCTCCCGGAAGCTCCTGGCCGATTTTTCCAGCCTGGAACGCATTCTTTTTCGCCCTATTGGCGTATCCGTTCCCTCACTTGCCGGCTTCCTTTTCAAATAATCCCCGCCAGTAAGCCAGTCGCTCACCGATGCGCTTTTCGAGCCCATGTTCCGTTGGCTCATAATACCGCCGCCCCTCCGGTAGATAGGCCTGGGGCACGAAGCCACCCTCAAAGTCGTGACTGTATTTGTAATCCTCGCCATGCCCGAGCTTCTTCGCCCCGGCGTAATGCGAATCCCTCAGATGCTCCGGCACCGCCAGCGTCCGCCCCTCCCGCACATCCTTCGAGGCAGCCCCGATCGCTACTGTCGCACGGTTGCTCTTCGGAGCCGTCGCGATGTAGATCACCGCATGCGCCAGGTTCAGCTGCGCCTCCGGCAGCCCCACCAACTCCACTGCCTGCGCCGCCGCCGACGCCACCACCAGTGCGTTCGAATCCGCCAGTCCCACGTCCTCACTCGCACAGATCACCATGCGCCGTGCGATGAAACGCGGATCCTCCCCCGCATAAAGCATCTTCGCCAGCCAGTAAATCGCCGCATCGGGATCCGAGCCCCGCATGCTTTTAATAAAGGCGCTGATCGTGTCATAGTGCGCGTCCCCGTCGCCGTCATAGACCACCGCCTTGCGTTGGATGCTCTCCTCCGCCACCTCCAGCGAAATCCGCACTTTCCCGTCCTCTGCCGCTGGCGTCGTCAGCGCCGCCAGCTCCAGCGCATTCAGGCATTTGCGGGCATCCCCGTCGCTAATGCGAGCCAGATGCAGCGCCGCGTCCTCTGCCAGCTCGATCCCGCGCCCGCCGAGTCCTCGCTCCACATCTTCGAGCGCCCGCCGCATCAGCGCGATCAAGTCCTCCTCGCCCAGCGGCTCGAGCTGAAACACCTGCGACCGCGAGACTAGCGGCGAGTTCACGTAGAAATACGGATTGTGCGTCGTCGCTCCAATCAGCCGCACCAGCCCGCTCTCCACGTCCGGCAGCAACACATCCTGCTGCGCCTTGTTAAAGCGGTGAATCTCATCCACAAAAAGAATCGTCCTCTCTCCGCCGCCACGCACCCGATTGGCCGCCGCCGCCGACACCCGGCGAATGTCCGCGACATTGCTTTCCACGGCATTCATGCGCTCAAACCGCGACCGGGTCGACGCCGCGATCACCTGCGCCAGACTCGTCTTTCCCGTCCCCGGAGGCCCAAACAGAATAATCGAGGAAATCCGATCCGCCTCAATGGCCCGTCGCAACAACTTGCCCGCACCGACGATATGCTGCTGCCCGGCAACCTCCCCGATGGAACGCGGACGCATCCGCGCAGCCAGCGGCGCATCCGCCAATTCCCCGCCCGCATCCGCTTCGAACAAATCCTCCATTCGCTCCACTATGACAGCGTTCGCTATTCCCTCGCAAGAACCTCAGCCGAATGCTAGGCTTTCACCTGCAATGAAAGCCATCCTCGCCGCGGTCGACCTCAGCGACGCCTCCCAGCAGGTTCTCACCTTTGCCGAAACCCTCGCCAAAGCCCTCGGGGCCAAACTCAGCCTTCTGCACATCATCGAACCCGTCGCAAGCTACGCGCCTCTCGACGGTTCCATGGATCTCATCGAGACCGTCCCCCCCCCGTTGCTTCCCGAAGACATTAAACCCTACGAAGACCGCCTCGCCAAACTCGCTGAAAAAATCAGCGCCCACGGCGTCCAGACGGAAAGCCACGCCGTCTTTGGCATGGCCGCCGACGAAATCGTCCAGCAAGCCACCGATCTCGGCGCCTCCCTCATCATCCTCGGCTCGCACGGACACGGTGCCCTCTACCACCTTTTCGCCGGCAGCGTCGTCACCGGCGTCCTCAAGCGCACCGAAATCCCCGTAACCGTCGTTCCGATTCCCAAGGTTCACGACCGCGAGGCCGCCTCGGCGTAAAGGCCGTTCAGCGAAGCCTCCAGCGCTCCGGCGGAAAACCGGCTCACGATCACCTCACGCGCCCCACTCGCCACCCGCGCGTACAACCACGCATCTTCCGCCAGCCGCAGCAGCGCCCCGGCAATCTCCGCCACATTGCGCTCCTTGCAAAGCAAACCGCTCACCCCGTCCTCC
>Ga0351878_1106_pt1 | contig 21230 bp, 17 predicted proteins | sample BONcelFGM3001D14_FD_206781 | JGI IMG/M metagenome (GOLD analysis project Ga0351878, IMG submission 206781) | Enriched cells from coal bed in the Powder River Basin, Montana, United States - BONCAT cells FGM rep3 HSBNCT.FGM.300.1.D14 ...
CTCCTCACCAATCCAGGTCTTTTTCGAGCATGGTGAGCACGGTCCAGAATGTGCCGCCAAAGCCCGAAGCCAGGGCGTGTTTAACTTCCCGTGGAATCTGATGTCCGCCGGCGTCGCCGCGGATTTGCATAGCGGCTTCGGCCACGCGCACCATGGCGGTTGCGCCAATGGGGTTGGCCGCCACAACGCCGCCCGATGGATTAAGCGGTATTTTTCCCTCAATGGCGATATCGCCGTTTTCTACCATCTTGAGGTGTTCATCGCCTTCGAGCTGCATGAATTGCTTTAACCAGTCCAGGCCCCACCAGGAGGAGGGGTCGTACATCTCAAACACGTCGAAATAATCCACAGGATTCTTGATGTTGTTGCGGTCGAACAGGACTTTGGCGGCGTATCCCTGGGTGAGGGGGTCGCGGTCCTTTTGTTCGGGCGGGAACATGGTGAATGTTTCCTCGCGGTGTACGGTGACATGGTCGCGGATCCACACGGGTTTGTCGCTGAGCTGCTTGGCCTTTTCTTCGCTGGCGAAGATCATGGCGCAGGCGCCGTCGCTTTGTGAGCACATGTGGATGAGGCGCAGGTCGCCGACCAGGGGCGGGGAGTTCTGCATCAGGTCATCGAGCTGGTCGTCGGTGAGCCCGAAGCTGCGGTGCGAGTTGGGGTTGCGCGAGGCGTGTTTATCCATCTGGATGCGCATCTTCATAGCCGCGCGGCGTGCGCGGTGCTCGCCGAACTCCTCGATTACATCCGCAGCCGTGGCGCCGGTGAGCGCACCGGTCTGCAAACTGCGGCCCCACAGCGGGTCGGCCATGTTGGTGATGCCGCCGGTGGTGTGGCCTTCCTGCAGCTTTTCAAAGCCGATGGCCAGCACGATGTCGTACATGCCGGAAGCCACCAGGTTATCGGCCGCGCACACGAGCGTGGCGCCCGTGGTGCCGCCGGTGGTGATGCGGTATTCATCTTTGCCGAACGCGCCTGTGCCGATGGTGTGCCACAGGTCGGGCTGGTGTACCATTTCAAACAGTTCCATATTGCCGTGGACCACGCAGTCGATGTCGTCCATGGTCAGCTTGGCGTCTTTGAGGCATTTGACAACGGCCTCGTGGATCATCTCGGGTTGGTTGACTTCTTCGCGGTGGCTGGAGTACTGGCTCTGGCCGATGCCGATGATGCCCACGTGCCGGTTCTTCTTTTTACTCATGGTGGACCTCCCGGGTCAGTCCTTCTCGAGAACGAGAACGGATTGGAATTGGCCGGCTGCGCCGGTGGTGCTGTGCGCCAGAGCTTTTTTGGCACCTTGAATCTGTCGGTCGCCCGCTTGGCCGCGCAACTGAAGCGCGGCTTCGGCGGCGCGGGCCAGGCCGCCGATCATAATGGGATTTCCGGCCAGCATGCCGCCGGAAATATTAACGTTTTTCTTCTCAAGCCCGCCATCGTCGATAAACGCGGGGCCTTTGTCGCATATGCCCAGGCCTTCAAGCCACATGGGAAGCTGGTACGCGTACGGGTCGTTGATTTCGTACAGGTCGAAATCCTGGGCCGGGTTCTTGACGCCCGCCATCTTGAAAGCGCGGGCCGCGGCTTTTTGCAGGTTGGACATGTCCGTGAGGTCCCTGTCGCCAAGGAAATAGCTGTGCATGTTGTTGCCGAAGCCCGTGAGCCACACGGGGTTGTCCGTGAACTCCTTGTGGCGCTCCTCATTGCACAGCAGGAACGCCACGGCCCCGTCGGAAACCGGGTACGCGTGCAGGGCGCGCATGGGGTCGCACACGAGTTCGGACTTCAGAACATCATCCACGCTGACCAGGTCCTTGCAGTTCGCGAAGGGGTTTTTGGCTGCGTTCCTGCGTGCGTTCACAACCACCTTGGCCAATTGCTCCTCGGTGAGGCCGGACTTGGCCATGTACGCGCGCATCTGCATGGCGGTCACATTCATGAAATCCATGCCCAGGGGGCGGCAGTAGAAGGGGTCGTACGCCAGGTTGGTGCAACTGTCGCGGCTTTCGGACTGGCTTTCCTTGCAGTGGCCCACCACGAGGATAACATCATCGTGGCCTGACAGCACGCTGGCCATGCCGTAACCCAGGGCATTGAGCCCGTCCATGGCGATTTTTTCCTCGCCCCGGTAATGTGCGCCCACAGCATCGGTGACGCCATTGTCGGATATGGTGCGCGCATCGAAAATATCATCCGAGCATGTCACCACATTCCGTATTCCCTTGTTCATGTCAAAAGTGACGCCGGTCTGTTTCAGGATTGGCTCCACAACATCGAAACACATTTCCTGAAACCGCTTAGTCCACATATTGGACTCGAACGGCAGTTGCGCCACAGCGCAAATGGCAACTCGATTCGCCATTCACCGCACCTCCTTTGCCAGATTGTTTATGAATTTCATTAATGTCATTACAGAAACAGACACGCCTATTACTTTACACCGTGGAACAAGGGCGGGTCAATATTGTGGCTAAATTCACAATCTTGTGATTATTCATGAAAAAACTGTTGGTGGTTATTTGGCGTAGCAGTTCCAGAAGAAGCCGGCCTTGATGGCTTTGATGATGGCGTCCGGCTCGCGCTTGCAGTCCAGTTCAATCCAGGCCCGGCCGCAGCCGATGCGCGTGTGCGCATCGTCGCTTGCCAGGCGCGGATACCCGATATCGTCCACGTCGAATTCTTTTTCCGGAAATCCTTTGGTGGTAATTTCCACGGCACTGAGCGGGTAGCGTTCGGCCACGCCCGCGATGCGGTCTTTGACTTGTTCGTATGTCAGGTCATATTCGCCCAGATGGTTGAGCACATACAATTCTTCGCGGTCGCCCCAGATGTGTCCCACATGAACGTAGCCCTTTTCAAACACTGTGTGCTCGATGCCCTTGAAAATTATGAGGCTGGACCGCACTTTTTCATATAAGAGCTGGTGGTCGTGTTTAAGCAGGTAATCGTGGTCTGTGAAAGCAATGAAATCATAGCCCAGTTCCGCGTAAACATCGGCCACTTCCTGGGGTGTGAGTTTGCCGTCCGAGCAGGTGGTGTGTGTATGGTTACGGCCTTTGAGATGCATGTTTGGTGAAAACGTCCCATTCCCGACGATATGATTAAGCTATCATAATCCCATTGGCGGCAAAGGAAAAGTGCGCAGCGCAAGAACCCGGAAACCGGGTTGTATTTCGTGTGCGTTACCAATAAGATTAATTAAGTTTTCACAAGGATAAATTGAGGAGGGTCATTGATATGAAAATCATTGTCATGGGCGGGGCCGGTGACGTGGGCAGCCGCTGCGCCGAAGACCTGGCCGCCACACAGGGTGTGGAGCAGGTCACTATTGCCGACGCCAACGCCGAGGCTGCGGAGCGCGCAGCCGCCAACTGCACGGGCCCGGCCAAAGTGGATGTGAAAATAGTAGACGCAAACGACCACGGCGCACTCGTGGATGCCATGACAGGTTACGATGCGGCAGCATCCGCACTTGGTCCGTTCCACAGGTTCGAGGCCAAGCTTGTGGCCGCGGCCGTGGATGCGGGAACCAATTACACAAGCGTGTGCGATGAGTGGAACGCGGCCCAGGAGGTGTCGGACAAGTACGACGCCGCAGCCAGGGAAAAGGGCGTTGTCATTCTCTCGGGCCTTGGCACCAGCCCCGGGTTTACCAATGTGGGAATCCGCTACCTGTGCGACCAGCTCGATGAACCTGTCGAGGCTAATATCTATATATACCAACCCTTGAATGCGGGCGGCGGACCGGCTGTGTTCAAGCACATGTTCTTTATCATGAGCGGCAAAGTGGCTGTGTGGCGCGATGGCAAACTGGAAATGATTAAGGCGTGCAGCGAATATCGCAAAGTTGAGTTCCCGGAGTTTGGCCGCATCAAGGTCTGGAATATGGGGCACGCCGAACCGGTCACAGTGCCCAGATTTATCCCCGAACTCAAAACCGTGAATTTCTTCATGGGCTATGGCAAGGGCGCGGAACTGTTCGTAATTCCCTCGCAGATGAACCTTTTCAACACCCCCAAAAAAGTGGACAACGCCGTGAAATTCGTATGGAAGATCGAGGAACTCGCATCGAAATTGTTCCCAGATGAAGCTCCGGCCCACGGCGCTGTGCGCGTGGATGTGTGGGGCAAGAAGGACGGCAAAACCGTGCGCAAAACCCTGTGCGGCCTGGGCCAGATGCGCGAGGCCACTGGGCTTTCCCTGTCCGTGGGCACGCAGATGCTTGTCAACGGCGAGCTGCGCATTGAAAAAGGGCAGGGCGGGGTGTTCGCACCCGAAGGCTGCCTGGACCCGCAGAAGTTTATTGTATACATGAAGGACAAGGGTTTGCAGGGCTATGAAGATATCGCCATGACCAGGCCGGTGCAGTGAAGCGCGGCCACAGTTAACTAAAGGCGCGGGCACATGTTAAAACGGTTTATTATTGCGATTTCCATTTTGTTATTCCTGGCTGCGCCGGCCGCGGGCCAGGAGCTCATTGTTCTCAGTCCGGACATTCCAGAGCTTGAATTCCCCATCGCCGTGATGGGCGGCGGGGAAACCTGCGTGGTTCTGACCATGTCGTCCCAGGATACGTCATGGGACAGCAGGCCGCACAGCAGCGTGATTCTTCATGCCGCCATTGATGGTGAATTTGCCAATGCCATTGTGGTTTTCGGCGGCGGGCAGATTCTTGAATATACGCTATGCGCGGGCCCTTTGTCCCCTGGCGAGCACACCCTGAAGCTCATGCTGGCCCGGGATATTTCTCCGGCAAAACAAGGGTCCGTGACAATTTATGAAATCGCTGCCCGCACATTCCTGCATCAGGATTCCGCATTCTTCTTATATGAGTTTTCTCCGTTTCTTTACGAGCGCGCAGCGGAGCAAAGCACGGATGTGTCGCTGAAGCTTTTTGCCAATCCCGTGTCCGATCAGGGCCGCACCACTATCGAGTATCACGTGGTGCTCAGCAACGAGGACGGAGGCACGGGCCGCAACCCGGCCATTCTTATGAGCCGCTATGGCCGCACCACGGATATCGAATGGGTGTACCGCGTGGTTGTGGACGAGGCCACGGGGGATATCATCAGCGAACAGTATCAGGGTTCAGGCCATGACACCCGTGACTTTACCGGACGCAAAATCGGCCGCCACCCGGTGCTGCGCGTGGCCACGGACAACGGTAATTTTGAGCAGGACGGGGAAACCCCGGTGCGTGTGGGCCTGTTGCCGGTTCGTTTCGCATGGGGCGGCGAACAGCCGCGCGAAGCCATTATGGATGCATTCCCCTGGATGCACCGCATTGCATCCGAGGAAATGTTCGCCGAGAACAAGGCCACGCGAAATTACAACAGCAAGTCCGCGCAACTTGGAGATATGCGCGATTACGTGTACATCGACTATCACGCACAAAACCTGAACGGCGAAAAAACCCTGAGTTTTGAAGTGCAGCTCAAAGGCGGCAAGCACTGGTATTCCACCAACCCTGGCAAAGATGTGCCGTTTCTGGGCGATGACGGACTGCTCGCATTTTCTGGCTGGATGCGCACCAACATCAAACTGCCACCCGGCACAAAAACCGGGGACATTCAAAGCCTGCGCATCCTGGGCGCGGGCAACGTTTCCTATGAAATTATGGTTGTAAAAGCCTTTATGCTGGATGATTTCTATCTGCCTCAGACACCGTTTTTCGAGTTGCCGGACAAAGTAATTTTATCCCCGGAGAACCGGCAGTTTATTTACAGGATTGAACCGCGAAAACAATAACCACGAACGAATAAACGTATGGTGACAGTATGCTGCCGGCAGGGCGCAGGCGTGTCTTGAATATGAGAAATATCAGCGCCAGTCCCCAATCAGCATGAACGGCGCCCAGTAATAGGGATGTGCGGTATCGGGATTCTGGAGCAAAGCACGCTGTGCGGCGCGCAGGGCGTCGGCTTTTTTCATGGTTGTGAGATTATCGTAAAAAACGCGCATGAGTTCCGACGTGGCTGCGTCGTCCACATTCCACAGGGACGCGAGAACTGACGGCGCGCCCGCGTTGAGGAATGCGCCCGCCGGGTTTACGGACTTGCCCCGCACTGTGAGTTCGCCCATAGCCGTGCTGCACGCGGACAGGGACACCAGCACGCTGTCTCCCCACCAGTAGCCCCACACTTCCTCAATTGTGAATTTCCCGTCTTCGCCCGCATCCGGCGCCAGCGTGATATAAGACTGCGAAATGTCCTTGAAATCCAGGACCCCGTGCGTGGCGAAGTGGAAGACGCCGCTTTGTTCGGACAGATTTTTTGCCTGCGTTTCCGTGGCCTTGAGGCGCAGGAATACGCTGGATGCGGGGAACAGCTTTTGGAGCGCGTTCACTTCCTGCTCGGCCTCGGGCAGGGTTTCATCGGCATTGCCGAACGCGTACAAATGCGTGTTTTGATCCGTTGCGGCCGGAACTGCATTGCCCACAGCAGCCAGTGAATCCAGGTAAAAAATCGCGTACTTCTGAACAAGGTAATCCGCGGATCCGTCCGTGGGAACAAGAGCCTGGAAAGGTACAAAATTAAGGATTCCGTTTGGCAATATCGCCACGCTCGTTATGTCTTTGAGATCCGGCTCCACCGGTTTGAACAGGATGTCGTACAACTTGCCCGCGCCCCTGCGGAAATTCTCCATGCGCTCGGCGTCGCCGACCGCCGCATTGCGCGGATTGGAGATGATGCTGCGCATGAGCTTGATCTGCGTGGTGAGCGTGTCCCCGTCCACGGGCACTTCGTGGTACCCGAGCCGGTCCGCGCGCACATAGAAAATGTAGAGCGCATTGTCCCCGATTACATACGAGATCACGGCCATGTCATCGGGCAGTTCCTTGCGGATTTTCACCAGGTCCACGGGCTCGATTTTGTACAGGGCAGCCAGTTCAGGGTGCGTATGTTCCAGGTCGGTGACGTACTTGATGTATTCCCGCTGAGTCTCCTGAAGGCTCTTTTTCAACGTGGTGACGGTTTCCTGTGACAGTTCGCTTTCCGGGGACTCGGCCTGGTGCTGAATCTGCGATTCGATGTGCGTGATCTGTTGTTTGTAATCGTCCAGTTTTTGAGCGGACTGTTGCCGCTCCGGGGAATGGAACGACACGCTGCTGTTCTGGAACTCCAGTTTGAGTGCGTGTGCGCGGCCGCGCTCCACAATTTGCATGGCCAGCTCGGGTTTGTCCATATGCGCGCACAGGGCCACGGCGTAGCGGAACACGTCCTGGGCGTCCGCGTCCGCATCCGGGGACACGGTGAAGGTTTTGTCCAGAGCGTTCAGTGCTTTTTCATACGCGGCCAGAGCGGGTTCGAGTTTGCCCTGTGCCTCCAGGGCGCGGGCCAGGGTGTACAGGGCCTGCCATTCAATGGACGTCATGGCGAATTGTTCGGTGATTTGCAATGCATCGGAAGAGGCTTTTTCCGCATCCGCGTACTGGCCCAGAAACAGTTGGACCCGCGCCAGGTGCGACAGGGCGGTTCCTTTGAGCAACATGTTGCCCGTGTCCCGCGCCTTCTGCGCCGCGCCGGAGAACGCCTGGACCGCATCGGCGTGGCGCCGCAGCATGATGGCGCAGTTGCCCCGGCCCAGCATGGCGTACATGGCTACGTTGTCCAGGTTTGTGAACCGGGCGGCTTCATTTTCCGCATCCGCGAAAAGCGCCAGGGCCTTTTCGTAATCCCCGGATTTGTAATGCAGGTTGGCCTGCACCACAAGCAGTTTCATGGTTTCGCCCTGCGCGTCGAGTTTGGATTTCAGTTGATCGATGGCCGCGGATGCCTGTTCAAAGCCGGGCAGGGGCCCGTCCGCGATCTGGATGCCCAAGGCGATTTCATTGGCGTACGCGCGGTTTATCACGGGCTGCACCATTTCGGCCAGTGCTTTGTCTTTGTACTCGTGCACACGCGAAAAATACGCCAGAGCCCTGGCGTATTGTCCGGCGCGCGCCTTGGCCAGCCCGTATGCGCCGTGCACAAGAACGGCAAACTCGGGAAAAGCTTCCAATGCCAGATTGGACGCCTGTGAATCAGCGTCGAAGTAAGATGTGTTGCCGCTGGCCTGTTGCAGAACCGCCGCGCCCAGATTCAGCAGCACATCGCGGAAATCATCTTCGCGCGCATCCTGCGCAAGGGCCGTGCGCAAGGTTTGAATAAACAGCAGCGCCGGGGCCGCGTCCAGGGGTTCCTGGGGATTGGCCACATAATCGAACGTGGGCACGAGTATATTGAATTGTTCTTTGGCAACGCCCAGGGCGCGGGCCGTAATTGTTGTATTATCATCGGACTGCGCCTGGATCACGAAACCGGGATATTCCTGTGCATTAAGGAACTCGGCAATGGTCCCGGCATCGGAGCCCGATGTGATGATTTGCAATACAGCCACGTTGCCTTCAAAACTCTGTACGGCCATATGCAGATAATCGGGAATGCCCCACAATGAATTTGAAAGTTCTTCAAGTTGTACGTTTGTGATATTGGAAATGGTGGCTGTTGTCATGATTTCGGGCGGCGGTTCTGATACTTCAAAGCCTTTGTTCGTTTCTTCCATTTGTTCATAAAAATAGATTTCCTCATCGCCCCCGGCCGATTTCTTCATGGTATCAGCCATGCGGCTTTCCATGGCGCCCTCATTGGCTTGTTCGAGAAGGGCTGCGAGTTCTGCCTGCATGGCCTCGGCCATGGCCTTGTCGCCTGTTACGGTGTATGCGTGCAACAGCGCTTCGTATGGTTTTGTCTTGAATTCCGGTTCTTCTATTTGTGATATCAATTCTTTGTACGTGTCATAATAACCGATGGCGCGTGTGTTCTGGCCCAGGTGAACGGCCATGACAATGAGCACGGCCGCGAGTTCCTTGCTGTATGCTGTTTTCCCCGAGGCCATGGTTTTTTCAATGCCGGGCGCGGCGCTGTCAAACATTTCCAGGGCCTGCTCGAAGTTTGCCTGGGCATAGGCCAGATACATTTGGAATTGGAGTTCGGCCATGAAAAGCACGATGAACCGTCTGTCACTGTTTGGTTCCTGAAAAGCCTTGAAAACCGTAATTGCCTGGTTCAATGAATCTGTGTTGGCCAGAATGTCCCTCTGAGCGCCCGGCTGGAATATGGGGCGCAGGTCGTGGGCGTTGGATGCGCCGCCGAGCCGTTCCTGGAGCAGCATGACGAGGTCCGTATCATGGCTGCCGAGGGCGATGGTTTCCATGTACTCATTCATGGCGCGTTCGTGCGCTGGCAGGCCCAGATCCCGCATGGAATCCAGCATGGGCAGATACTCGTACTTGAGATTTGTAAACGGCTCCATGCCGTATTCCACGGCCTGGTACAATACCTGCACTTCCTGGACCAGGGGGTCATCGGCCATGTCCTGGGCGCGCGCACCTGCGCACACAAGCAGAATTGCTGCAATAACAGCCAAACAATGGAAACTCAGGAAACGTCTCATGGCGCATTCCTCCCCATGGATTCAGTGTACCACTGCGCGATGCGCGCTACAATACATGCGGACTTTGAGCGGGTTGGCAAGTGTATTAGAATAACAAAAGAAAAGCGGTGACATGGAACAGGCATACGACCACACAGTGAACGGCATAATCACGGGCACGGGCCACGGCACCCTGCGCGATGGCCCGGGCTGGCGGTCCATCGTATATTTCAAAGGCTGCAACTTTACGTGCCTGTGGTGCGGCAGCCCGGACACCTGGAGTACTGGGCCCGAAATTATGTTCTTCCCGGACCGCGTGAAATACGCGGCTCGCCTTGCTGCATCGTGTCCGGCCGGGGCCCTGAATCTGCAGAGCAGCGGCGGCCTCATACTGGATCGCGGCCCGTGCCGCGCGTGCCCGTCCCATGACTGTGTGCGCACCTGCGTGGACGGGTCCATGGAGCTATCCGGCTATCCCGCAACCGTGGGCGGCATTATCAATGAAATTCTTCCCTGTCAGCGCGCGCATGCTCATTACGGCGTAACCCTGTCCGGCGGCGAGGCCACGCTGCAATGGGATTTTTATCTGGAATTGTTAAAAGCCTGCCGCGCGCACGGCCTGCACACAGCCGTGGAAACCAACGGGTCACATCCGCGGCTGGCGCAAAGTTTCCCGCTTCTGGATCTGGTTATCTGCGACCTCAAGCACATGGATAACGCCGCGCATATTAAATGGACCGGGCAGGGCAATGCCGCGGTGCTGGAAAATATACGCGCCGCAGCCGCGGCGCCGCACACGGACTTGCGCGTACGCATCCCCCTGGTTCCAGGAATAAATGACGTAAAGAACATCGACCACACAATCGCTTTCCTGGCGCCGATGAAAAATAATCTCGAGGTGGAAATCCTCGGCTACCATAAAATGGGTGTATATAAATGGAAAGCGCTTGGCAGGGAGTGCAGTCTCAACCAACTTCCAGCCCTGAATTCCGGCGCATTGCAGAAAATCCAGGACAAAATGAAACGCGCCGGCCTGTGCGTGATATCAAGCTGACCTGCGGAATTCGATGGGATTTGGGAGTGCGGAAATTCATTGTTCTCAAATTTCATTTAAGGCAATGATGCTCATCAAAAATTACACGGTTTTCCCATTGGAGTGCGACATTTCAATGTCGCTTTGTGTGCCGGGAATTAATTCCCGGCATATGGCGGTGCATCCCGGATGATCTCGCATTGCGAAAGCGGCGATGAATCACCGCACTCCAAAGTTTAAAAATTATCTGGAATTTTCAGAAAGTCTGATTTGAAACTGGCAACGGTATTCCGGAACGATTCTTCGGCAGTTCTTTCAAACCATGAAGCAGAGCACCATTTATTGTTCAGTGCATTGCTAACAACGCCATGATACACAGGGTTGTTATGAACGTAATTTAGTCTGGAGTAATAAGATTTTTGAAATGTTATTCTGCTGTCCCAATATTGCATCCAGATTTTTCTACCGGCAATGCCATCTTCTCGATTTATCCAATTTGAAGTGGAGCCATGAATCTTCTTGATGAGTGTCGGAAGAGTTTCAGGTTGCTCTGGTGATAATGAAATAAAATGATAATGATTTGGAAAAATTGCCCATGCCTGCAATTGCCAACCCATTTCTACGGCTGTTTTGAGTAATGTATGTTCCAGATACTGAAGCTTTTGCGAGGTGTTGAAGAAAAGCTGTTTTTTAAAAGTAGCGGCAGTTACCATGAAGGTGCCGGATTCATCGACGATATGAATGGGCGCATGGGGCCATTGTTTCATGAGCCCATTTTATCATCATTTTTGGAGTGCGGCAATTCATTGTAGCTTTCGCGGGCGGGAATTAATTTCGGGCATAAAAAAAGCGGCGATAAATCGCCGCGCGTTAACGTTTAGAAATCATTGTGATGAAAGTCTGTAACTAATCGTCGTCTTCATCCGCAGCCGCGGCGGTTGCGGCTTCGCGTTCCGTGGACTTGTCCAGGTTGAGCAGGAATTCAATGCTTTCCTGAAGGCTTGTGTCTTCTTCGTCCACTTTCCACAGGGGCAGGTCCACTTCGATGGAATACAGGCCTTCGTAACCTGATTCTTTGAGCGCGCGCACCATGGCCGGGATATCCACCTCACCCTGGCCCAGGGGCACGCTCATGAGCAGCGGCCCTGTGTGTTTCATATCTTTGATATGCGTGTACGCCGCAAACGGCGCCAGCATTTCCACGGTTTCCACCGGGTCTTCCTTGACAAACATGGCGTTGCCCGTGTCCAGGGTTATTTTCAACGCTTCATTGTCCACAAGGTCCAGGATTTCCAGCATCTCGTCGGTCTTGTAATCCGTGTGGTTCTCAAGGGCTACGGTGAGTCCTTCAAGGGACGCGTCTTCCACGAACGATTTCAGATTTTTTGCCACGGTTTTGATTTCCTGGCGCCGGGACACGGTCATGTGAAACGGCTTGTGCACTGGGTTGGGCAGAACGATGCCGCCGATCACGCGCACCACCTTGCAGTTGAAATCGTGCGCCAGGTCAAACATTTCGTCCTTTTTGTTTTCCATGAGCTTGAATGTGAATTCGGGCAGGGCGAACGGCATGCTGAATCCGAACACCAGTTCGAGATTGTTGCTTTCAAGCAATTCCTTAATCTGTTCGGGATCCTTCTTGTGTTCGGATGGAAGCATGAAATAATCGAACCCGACGCCATCCACGCCAAGCTCGCCGCAGCGGGTGATCAGGTCCACGATATTCATGCGGCCAATCATCATGGCATTGTGGTAACACCATTCATCAACAGCTATTTTCATGGGGGGGCCTCCCGGTGGCGGTGGTGGCGGGGCGCAGTGCGCCCCGCATGTTCATGGTAGCACATGGCCGTATTGCGGGCAACTGGACGCGAGCCGCGAAGCATACGCCAAACGGCGTAATAAGGCCGGCTGCGCGCGCATGAGTCATTCGGAATGATTCACAATCCAGTATTCGCAACACGCGGCGCATTCTATTTCTCATCTTTGATTCTCTGGCGCGCTTCCTCGAAGAATGATTCCGCGAATTCAGTGTGCCATGTGCGGTCCTCGAATGAGCGTTTTTTTACGAGCTGCAGGAATCCTTCAAATTCTGTGAAGTATGAGCCATAAATGTGGTAGCTGTCCGAGATGTCGCAGTAGCGGCCCACTGTGACAGGCTTGCCGATCTTTTCACTAAGAGACTGAGCCATCACGCGCTGCAGGTCGGTGAACGCGAACATATTCATGAACGCGGCTTTGTACGCGTCGCGCGAGCGCCAGTGGGTGTTGAAATTGAATACGAGTTCGCCGTCCGGGGTGGTGATGATGCGCGCCCACAGGCGCTGCAGGCAGGGTGGGTCGTCGGTGGGCGGGTCCAGGGCCACGTTCCATGTAATGGCGTTGGCGCGGCGCGTGCATGTGTCGCGCGCCAGGCGGTCCACCATGTACGCGATCTGGTCGATGGTCTGGCCTTCGGTTTCATATCCGCACAGGCGCTTGTGGTATGTGTAAGTCCATTTTCCCGCGTCCGGGTCGATCCAGTGGTCATGCACGCCGGAAATCACTTCCTGGCGGTACACCTCGAGTTCGGCCAGGCCGGCTGGAAACGCGCGGTGGATGCGCGGCTCGCACAGGGGTTCGTCCACGACCACGATCATGGTTGTGTCGCGGCTGGGCGGGTCCCCGGGCTTGTCGTACTCGGTGGGCACGCGCACACCTTGCTCCCACGCGGCCAGCACGGATTTTTCCCACGCTTCGGGCAGTGTGCGGCCCTGGATAGTCAGCACCGGCACATGGCCGGTGTAATCTCTGTTGCTTGAATCCTCTGTCATGTGATGCTACCCCATCCGTATATTCAATAATATCTTAATGAATCATATTAACACAAAAATTCACATTTAAAAGATATTGGATGCATTTTTTTGTTATTGTCTATTAATATTGGTTATAATAGATGTTCAAAGATTGATTTAAAAGAAAATTTATTTACATGAAATGAAAATTGTATTTTTGTGTTTATTGTGATTTACGTCACATATCCTTCATATCCTGCTATTTTTCTGTAAAATATAAATTGAAAGGAAGGGAAATCGAGTGGAAAAAGTTCTTAGCGATGTGTAATTTATAATTTAAGGTTGGATATTAATTGTGATGTACAGGCGCATGCCTGTTTTTGAAATAAAGGTGAGAAGCACATTTTGAATCAGAGCAACACACACGCATACACGGAAGGAGTGGGGTTGATGAAGCGAACAGCACAGGCAACTCTTGGTTTGCTCGTGGTCATTCTTTTCAGTGCCGTGGTTTCGGCCGCGCCGCTGAAAGTCAAAGTCACGAAGATCAAGGGCAATGTCATGGTCATGAAGGCTGGAACAACCGACTGGGTCAAAGCCACGGATAATATGTCCCTCAAAAAGGGCGCACAGGTGAAGACCGCCAGTGGGGGGGCCTGCATTCTGGCCTGGGAAAACGGGAATGTGGTCAAAGTCAATGAATTGAGTTCACTGGCCATTGAGGAGAGCATGAAAGAAGGCGCCGCGGAAAAAACCGGCGTGAACGTGAAAAATGGAAAAATGTACGCCAAGGTGGGAAAGCTCACAAGCAGCAATTCCGACTTTTCCATCAAAACCCCCACGGCTGTGGCTGGCGTGCGCGGCTCTGAAATCGTGGTGACTGCGGACATGGGCGCTTCGAGCTTCCAGGTTATCGACGGTTCATTCGCCGTGGAATCCGAAGGCCAGGAGGTCGTCATTGAGCAGAATTTCCAGGTCGAAGTAACGGCCGGCGAAGCGCCTCCTCCGCCCATGGAAATTTCAATGGATGATCTGGAGGATCTCAAAGCCGAGGCCGAGGAAATCAAGGCCGACGCCGAGGATATTGAACTTGAATTTGAAGATGACGAAGGGGATGACGAAGGGGATGACACATCCATGGAAGGCGACGATGAAGATGAAGACGCATCCATGGACGATGAAGACATGGACGATGAAGATCTTCTTGACGAAGACATGTCTGAAGAAGCCCTGGACAGCATTGACGAGATTACGGAACAGGAACAGTTGAACGATATTATTGATGAAATATACGAATTTGCACCCGGCACAGGCGGTGCGGCAATCATTATCGAGTGAACAGGAGGGAGCAGACACAATGAAAAGGAATTATGGGTTAGCAACTGTTTTAACGATTGTGGCCGCCCTGGTGTTGACACTCATGCCCGGGTGCGGCGGGGGCGGCGGCAGCACAGCAGCCGTGCACGCGCCCACTGGCAGCGCCACGTTCAGTTTTGTTATGCCCGGCGGATCCAGCGCGCGCGCAGCCGGCCGGGACGGTGCGAAGATTCCGGACGACACTTATATGCTGTCCATTATGGCAGTCAACGATGATATGGAAGAACCCATTGAGGAACATATTTCGGGCGCGCCCGGTGAAACCGTGACCGTGACCATGGTCGACATTCCCGTAGGCGAAACCTTCTTCATGATCAACGCCCACGACAGCGCAAGCCAAATTATTGCAACGGCTTTTGAAATTGTCACTATTTACGAAGGCCAAATCAGTACGGTGTACGCGGAACTCGGCATTGTCACGGATGGTGCGATTACCATGCCTCAGACATTCACCCTGGAGGCTGGCGAAACCCTCAACGTGAAAAACATTTCCGAGGTCACGAATGTGCCCATGACCATCCCGGGCACCACGTGCCCCCCCACGGGCTTGAATATGGGCCTCAACGGCCAGCTCTCATGCACATTCAGCACCGCGGGTACATATTACCTCACGTCCGGCGGAACCACCCTGGCCACGATCACCGTGACCGCGGCCACGGACAGCAGTTTCGTGGCCGCCAACGCCAGCGCGGACAAGGGCTACGGAGATCCGCCGCTCACGGTTCAGTTCGCAGGCCGCGGCGCATGCGGCTCGTGCAGCGGCTCCTATACATACGCCTGGGATTTTGATGACGGCTCCGCATCAGCCAGCCAGAACCCTTCGCACCAATTCTCAGGCGTGGGTGACTATGTGGTAATGCTCACAGTAACCGACAGCAACGGGAACACAGCCACGGACCGCGTCATGATCCACGTGGCCGAACTGCCCCCACCCGAGGTTACATCCGTGAGCCCTGCCACAGGCGCCAACGATGCCGACACCAGCATCACCATTACAGGCGATGAATTCCATAGCGGCGCAGATGTCTTTATCGGCAGCACGCAGGCTATGAATGTGACGGTTGTTTCAGGCAACTCCATCACGGCCACGGTGCCGGCCGGCATTGCCGCCAATGTTTACGATATCACCGTGGAAAATCCCGATGGCCAGTCTGGCACACTGGCCGCGGCCTTCACGGTCACGGGCACAAGCGCGGGCACATTCAATGCCGCAGATTATTTCGGCATGGGGTCCGGCGATTCGTGGTCCTACATCAGCAGTGACGTCAATGTTTCGGCAACCAGTTCCTACGGCGAAATGATTGTTCAGGAAAACATGGGCACGGAAACCGTGAACGGCGTGGAATGCATCATGTACGGCGAGAACAGCGCCGATTATTCATGCATGACCTCGGATAACACAAATGGGGTTGTGATGTACAAGATGGTTAAAACCGATACCCAGAACGGCGTGAGCGTGGTTTCGACCGAGGTGTTCGATCCCCCCGTCACCATTGTCAATGGCACCTTCGGCCTCGGCGATTCTCTTGCTATTGCCTCTACAGTATCCATTGTCGAGAACGGCGTCACATCAACCAAGTCTTTTACGGGCACAGTGAACGTGGTGGCCGTCGAGGATGTGGTGACGCCGGCCGGCGTGTTCAACGACTGCGTCAAAATGGTCATGGTCAGAAACAACTCTGACGGCGAAACCGAAACCGAAACCATGTGGTTCGCCCTGGGCGTGGGCATGGTCAAAGACATCACTGAAGGCTGTTCGGACTGCGGCACTGACGGACACGCCATGCTTTTGTACGCCGCAAATGTGGCCGGTAACTCCTGGCCTGCAACATTGTCGTCCAGCGCCATGGACGGACAGTACTGGCTTGCGGACCTGGGTTCGGCCGTGAATTTGAGCAGCGCCTGGTCCGGATACTACACCCTGACGATCAGCGGAGGCGTGGGCACCATGGCCGGCGTGGAAGGCGATTTCTCCACAGGCAACACCAGCGCAACCTACGCGCCCGGCACAATCAGCCTGTTGTCCAACGGCACCTTTACAGCGAGCGCCATGAGCACCGCTATGGGCGCCGTTTCCAGCAGCGGCGTGGGCGTGATTATGGACATGGGCACATCCGAAACAGGCCTCAAGATCATGGCCCGTAAAGGCGCGTCCTACACCAGCTCCATGATCGAGGGCAATTACTACGCCGTGACATACACCATCGGCTCCAACGGCGAGGTGTCCACCGAATTCAGCGACGTCGTTGTCTCCAATAACGGGACCCTGACCAGCACCGGGTACATGACATCAAGCAACGGCGCCGTGCTGCAGGCAACGAGCAATACCGAGAGCTACACATTCGACACCGTCAGCGGAACCTTCATCATCACGGGCGACGAGCAGCAGTACATGGGCATGGCCGGCGAGAACGGCGACATCCTGCTGTACGTGACAATCGGCGCAGGGGATCGCGAATTGACCTACATGGTCAAAAAGGGCAGCGGCATTGTGGCCAATACCGCGGCTGGCGCTCATCTCATGGGCGAACTGTCCGTGGAAAACGGCGCGCTCACAGCCGAATTCACGTTCATGGACATGACCGCAGACGGCAATATCAACATGGTGACAAAGGAAAACAACGGCACCTGGGATATCGAAACTGACACATACACCGTGGATTCTGCCGGACGCGTTTATCCGGGCGGCGATCCGGATATTTTCATCGGCATCAACCGGGAACAGAACCGCGCCGTGCTCTCCGAGCAGAGCGCCTCATTCATCGGCGCGGGATTCCTGGTGCGCGGCCAGTAACACCATTCATTACCAGAGATTCGCCAAACGGCCTTCCCGAACCGGGGGGGGGCCGTTTTTTTGCGCCTGCGAGCGGTCTGGTGCGCAACAGGCCTGTTTGTGTTACAATAAAACCGTAACAGGACCCGTAATACTCTGGCAGGAGACAGCGCGCATGGACATGAAATCCATCCTCGCACAAAGCGGTCTGTTCGATGGCGTAAGCCGTGAGACCTTTTCTTTTATCCTGGAAAACTGCGAACTGATTAACTGTGGCGATGGAGAGATAATTTTTGTGGAAGGCGATATCGAACCAGCGGGTATGTTCATCATCTCGTCGGGCGAGGTTATCATTACCACCGAGGTGGAATCCGGCAAAGAGCAGCACGCCCCGGCCCAGCAGAACTATTTCCTCACCCGCCTGGGCCCGCAGGATACGTTCGGCGAAATGTCCCTCATCGACGGCGGCGCCCGCAGCGCCACGGCCACGGCGCGCGGAGATTCCTCCCTTTGCTTCGTGGCCGATGATGTGGTGCAGAAAACCGTGGACAGAGATCCCCGCGCGGCCTATTGTATTATGAGAAATGTGGCCGCCATCGTGTGCAAGCGTCTGCGTGAATCCGATTACGCCATCAAGCATCTGGCCTGAGCAACATATATGAAACCCTGGGAAATTATTTCCTCAGAAACAGTTTTCGATACGTTCTGGGTCAAAATCCACAAGCACGCCGTGCGCCTGGCCAATGGTGTGGAACTTAACGATTTCTATGTGATCGAGCGCCGTGATTTCGCTGTGATTTTTGGCCTTACCCCCGACAATAAAGTCCCCCTGGTGCGCCAGTACAAACACGGCGTCAAGGATTTTCTCCTGGAGTTGCCAGCGGGTTTTATCGAAGACAATGAAGACCCCGCGCTTGCCGCCCGCCGCGAGTTTATTGAGGAAACCGGCTTCCAGGCGCAATCCTGCGAACCCCTTGGGAAACTCTTTGTCGGCCCATCCAACATGAAGCATACGGCATACGCATATATTGCCCGCAACGCCCAGGACACGGGCCGCCAGCGCCTGGATCAAACAGAAGACATCGAGGTCGTGCTCATGCCTTTGGACGATGTGGTCCAGGCTGTGGCTTCGGGCCGCATCAACTGCATGACCTCTGTGGCCGTCACCCACCTGGCCCTGGCATATCTCCAAAACGGGAATTCCGGCTCATGATTGACACCAACCGCCTCATAAACCTCTTCCTCGAACTCGTGGCCATTGACAGTGAATCCGGGGACGAGCGCGAAATTTGTGATTTTCTCAAGCAGTACCTGTCGCAGTTCACAAAGGATATTCAGGAAGATAACGCCGGCGCATCATTCGGCGGAAACGCGGGCAACATCATCGCCCGCATCAAGGGCAATGCGCCCGCGCCGCGCATCCTGCTCAATGCGCACATGGATGTGATCGCACCGGCAAAGGGCGTCAAGCCCGTGCGTGATGGCGATATCATCCGCTCAGACGGCAGCACAACCCTGGGCGCAGACGACAAGGCCGGCATCGCCTGCATCCTCGAAGCACTGAACGCGATCCGCGGCCACAGCCTTCCCCATGGCGATCTTTTGGTCATCTTCACGGTTTCCGAGGAAATTCATCTCAAGGGCGCGCACGCTTTGGATCCGAAGCACCTGGATGCGGATTTCGGGTTCACGCTGGACAGCACAGGCGTGGCCGGAGACATCATCACCAGTTCCCCGAGCCATGACACCATCGCCGCGCGCGTGTTCGGACGCGCTGCGCACGCAGGCATGGAGCCGGAGAAGGGAACCAACGCCATCTGGGTCGCATCCCGCGCCATCGCGCGCATGAAACTGGGCCGCATCGATTCGGAAACCACGGCCAACATCGGCATTATCAAAGGCGGCCGCGCCACAAACATTGTGCCCGACCAGGTGGAAGTCACGGGCGAAGCGCGCAGCCGCAACCTGGAGAAACTTGATGCGCAAATCGCGCACATGAAAGAATGCCTGGAAACAACGGCTGCGCAATTGGGCGCAACCGTGAAAGTGGGCGTGCAGCGCGAATACATGGCGTACAAGCATTCGGAACAAATTCCCGTGATTCAGCATGCCGTTGCCGCGGCCGCATCCCTGGGCCTGGAACCGCACTTTATTTCATCGGGCGGGGGCAGCGACGCCAATGTGTTCAATGAACGCGGCCTGCCCACGGCGCCCATGGGCGCGGCCATGCAGAACCCGCACCGCCTTGATGAATTTCTAAATGTCAACGACCTGGCGGGCGCGGCGCGCTTCACCCTGGCGCTCGTGCACGCGAAATAAACTATCTGATAATCACAGCGCCCCGCGCGCTGCATCCGGCATGCATTCTCAACCCACAAGGTGATCTCCACATGGCAACCATATTCGCATTTCAGGAAGGCTTGTTTCCATACCAGACAGAAGACGCTCTGTATGCGCAATTGCGCGGCTGGGGTTTTGACGCCGTGGAAGTGTGGGGCGAAAAACTTGATGAACGCATGGATCGCGTGAAATCGGCTTCGCATGCTGCCGGCCTGCCCGTGTGCGGCATCTGCCCGGGCGGCGCGGGCATCCGCGGGTCTCTGCTAAGCGGCGACCCCGAAGCGCGCGGCCTGGCCATTGGCGATATCCGCACCCTGCTGCAATGCGCGGCTGAACTCGGCGGCGCAAGCCTCAACCTGGTGCCGGAATTCGGTGCGGATAAATTTATGGCCCTGCACCCTGACCTGAATGATTACCAAAACCGCAGACAGCGGTTTCTGGACCAGCTCGGCCCCCTTGCCATAGAAGCGGAAAAGCTCGGCGTTACCATTATCCTCGAACCCCTGAACCGGTATGAAGCATTTTTTTTGATCACCGTGGACCAGGCAGCGAACCTGTGCCGCACCCTGGCCAGCCCGGCTGTGCGTGTTCTCGCTGACTTGTTTCATATGAACATTGAAGACGCGGACATGCCAGGCGCCCTGGCGCGCGGCATCCGTTTTATTCCCTACATTCATCTGGCAGATTCCAACCGCCTGCTGCCCGGACATGGGCACACGGACTTCCGCGCGGTTTTTCAGGCCCTGCAAAAAGCTGAATTCAGCGGCGTGCTTTCCATGGAATGCGGCATCCCCGGCGACCCGGAAAAAACAATCCCGGCTTCACTTCAGTTGATGAGGAAATTGTATGCGGACACAGGGTATTGAGCTTCTCCGGGTTTTGTGACGGGATCCGTTTGCTGAATGTTTCCGATTTTCACATACACCGCAATACGCATGGCCCGGGGTCACATTTACATACAAGAGGCCCGCACCCGTTTAATCGAATAATTCTTTGAGGCGCACGCGCTTGAAGGCGATATTGCGTTTGAGGATGTCGTGATCCTTGTACCATTCCAGGGATTCGCTGAGCCCGTCAATCACGTCGGGCACAATCAGTTCATAACCCAGGTCGTGGATGCGGGAGCTGTCGAACACGTGGTTGTGGTAAAGGATGTTGAGCATATCTTCATTGAACACGGGGCTGGTGCTTGTGATTTTCGCAAAGGTTTTTACAAAGGGGGCCGCGGCTTCCGCCAGGAATTTCGGGATGTGCAGTTTGGGAACCTTGAACTCGAGAATGGATGCGGCGTGCTCCACGATGCGCTGGAGCTGCACCGGGGTGTCGTCGGACAGGTTGAATTCGCGCCCCGAGGAATCGGGATGCTCGGCCAGGAACAGGGCGGCGCTGACAACATCTTTGACATGCACCATGTGCACCATGGTTTTGCCGTCGCCGGGAATGCCGGGCAAAAGGCCTTTGTAGAGCATGTTGATAAGCAGGATGGCGCCGTACGTGCTGCCGGGGCCGTACAGGGCTGCGG
>Ga0351878_1122_pt1 | contig 18739 bp, 11 predicted proteins | sample BONcelFGM3001D14_FD_206781 | JGI IMG/M metagenome (GOLD analysis project Ga0351878, IMG submission 206781) | Enriched cells from coal bed in the Powder River Basin, Montana, United States - BONCAT cells FGM rep3 HSBNCT.FGM.300.1.D14 ...
GATGAGAGATCCGCGATACGCGATGAGAGATTTGCGAGACGCGATGCGCGAAATGAGAATAGCGGATCACGGATCGCAGACCGCGTATCTGTCAGATCAGGAGACTATCTGAAAGATGATTTCGGCTCCGGCTACGACCTGGTCTTTATGTCGGCCATTATCCATATCAATTCGCCTGAAGAGAATATCCTTCTGATCAGAAAAGGGGCAAAGGCTCTGAACCCTGGCGGACAACTAGTAATCCTGGACCATATCATGAGCGAAGATCGCACTGAGCCTACGGTTGGTGCTATTTTCGCAATCAACATGCTGGTTGGAACGAAACATGGTGATACCTATACTGAGAACGAACTCAGATCCTGGATGCTGGATGCCGACTTGAAGGATATATCCGTGATCATGACACCGGGCGGGGTGCAGCTGATGAGAGGGATAAAAGACGTGAGATGTAAGACGTAAGGCGTAAGACGTAAAAGGTAAAAGGTTAGGAGTACGAAACTCATCGCTAATCCCTAATCCCTAATCGCTATTCCCTTTCCCCTTTTTAACTGATTTTGAGAAAAATAACGTAAATGCATTTATTTGTTGTATCTTTGCAAATCCTTTTGAAAGATTGTATCTCAATCTGTTTGTAATCTCCTCACCTTTACAACTCAGCAAGTCCTACAGTTTTTAGAAAGCTTTTCGGAGTGGCTCCATCACGGACTCCCTTCCGAAGCAAGATTATTATATACTATCTAATACCAAAACATTAAATGAAATTTGAACAACTAACTCTTATTGAACCTTTATTACAAGCTATCCATAAGAAAGGGTACCTGAACCCGACACCAATCCAGGAAAAAACAATACCAATCATCTTGCAGGGACAAGATCTGTTTGGCGTTGCACAAACAGGCACCGGAAAAACCGCTGCGTTTGCACTCCCAATACTCCAACTACTTACTACCGACAGAGACCGTAACCAAAGAAGAGACGTAAGGGCGCTCATCCTTGCTCCAACACGTGAACTAGCCTCCCAGATCAGCGAAGAGTTTTATGTCTACTCCAAAGGACTTAACATCAAACTTCTGACCGTATATGGCGGCGTGTCACAACGCCCCCAGACACAAGCGTTGCAAAAAGGCATCGATATCATGGTTGCTACGCCCGGAAGACTTCTTGACCTGATCCACCAGGGCTTCATCAACCTGAACAGAATCGAATATTTTGTTCTGGATGAAGCAGACCGAATGCTCGATATGGGATTCATCAACGACATCAGGAAGATTATTGCCAAGCTTCCTTCCCGCAAACAAACAATGCTATTCTCTGCCACTACTTCACCGGAGGTCAGGAATATGGCATCGTCAATCCTTGTTAACCCTCAAACCGTTAACCTTGCTCCTGTTGCATCTCCACCTTCTCTGGTTTCACAGAAGGTTTACCATGTTTCACAAGAGAACAAGAAGCTGCTTCTAGCCCACCTCCTTCAGGATGAATTGGTGAAACAGGCTCTGGTCTTTACACGAACCAAACGTGGCGCCGAGAAAGTGGTGAAAGACCTGACGCGTCAGGGAATCAAAGCCGATGCGATTCATGGCGACAAATCACAGAATGCACGTGAAAAGGCACTGAAAGCATTTAAAAACCATAGTATCCGTGTTTTGGTTGCAACAGATGTAGCTTCGCGCGGCATCGATGTGGATAAACTCTCCCACGTGATCAACTTTGAAATTCCCGAGGAGGCAGAAACATATGTACACCGCATCGGACGTACCGGAAGAGCGGAACAACTGGGTGCAGCTCTTTCGTTCTGCTCCGGAAACGAACGCTCCTACCTGAAGAATATTCACAAACTGATCAAGCACCCGATCGATGTCGTTCATTCACACCCGTTTGCTACGATTTTTAAAAACTAAAGAATGAAGATCCTCCTGATATCTCCCGCTGTCAGTAAATCGAAACGAACAGTCAAAGAACTGATGATGCCTCAATTGGCGTTGTACATTCTGGAAGGATTAACTCCCGAAATGCACCAGGTCAAGATTATCGAAGAAGAGGTTCAGCCTATAGACTTTGAAGAGCCCTGTGACCTTGTGGGAATCAGCTGCATGACAGCCAATGCTCCGCGTGCCTATGAGGTAGCAGCAGGATTTAAAGCAAAGGGCAAGACAGTGGTGATGGGCGGTGTCCATCCCACAATCTTACCTGAAGAGACCCTCTTACATGCCGATTCAGTTGTTATCGGAGAGGCAGAAGGGGTTTGGGAGAAACTGCTTGAGGATTTCGCAGCAGGAAATCTGAATAGCCGCTATCACGATCCAGTCCCTGACTTGTCTCGGTATGTGAAAAAAGATTTTACGAAGATTCTTAAAAAGCGCTTGTTCAGTATTGTACCGATCATGACCTCCAGAGGCTGTCCGTATAATTGCGACTTTTGTTGTGTCACCGATCTTTTCGGAAAGACCATCCGTCATATTCCGATTGAAAATATCATTAAGGATATTAAATATTCCGGTTCCCGGAATTTTATGTTCCTTGATGATAACATCATCGGCCATCGAAAATATGCCAAAGAGCTTTTCAGAGCTTTAATCCCTTTGAAGATCAGGTGGGTAGGCCAGGCTTCGATTTCCTTCCTGAAAGAAACAGAGTTGCTTCAACTGGCAGCAGACAGTGGCTGTAAAATCCTGTTCATCGGATTGGAGAGTGTGAACGAAGTACAGATGAAAACCCTGAAAAAGTCGTTGAAAGATAATGCTGAGCTGAGGCAAACCATGAAAAAGATCAAGAAAATGGGAATCCTTATTCACGCCTCCATGATCTTCGGGTTTGATTCTGATACAAAAAAAGTATTCAGAGAGACGGTAAAATTTCTGATTAAAGCCAGGATAAGCACTGTTTCTTTTAATATTCTTACACCTTACCCGGGTACCAAAACATACGACGACCTGAAACGTGCCGGACGCCTGTTGACTGATGACTGGAAATATTACGACCATAATACTGTCGTATTTAGCCCACAAAATATGTCTCCGCTTGAGTTGCAGATTGGGAAAATCATGGCAAGAACCAAGTTCTACCGTAAATTTTCTTTCCTCAGAAGATTACTGGGAAATCTGAAAAGTCCCATCCTGTTTGCTGCGACCAACTACGGACACATGAAGCAAGCCAAAGTGGAACGCCGTCGGTTACCTGGATTAAAGTTGGAGTTGTTTGACCATTATCCCTATATAAATAGCGAAACTTCCAAAAACATCAGGAATCTATAAAGATTTCTCCTTTCATATATGTAACGGCTCTCCCTGATATTTCTACACGATCACCGTTAAACCCGCATCGCAAATCACCAATCCGTTTAGAGAGCTGTCGGGCGGAAAGCTCCGTCTTTCCAAGCCTTTTGGACCAGTATGGGATCAGGCTTGTATGGGCCGAGCCCGTTACCGGATCTTCCGGGATGCCTACCTGGGGTCCAAAAAACCTTGAGACGAAATCCACTGTTTTTCCGGGTGCAGTTACGATTACCCCCCTTGCTTCGGTTTGCATGAGAAGATGCATGTTTGGCTGGATGTTCTCAATCTCTTCCTGCGTTCCATAGACCAGCAAATAGTCTGTCTTACCCTTGAAAACCACCCAGGGCATCATCCCGATCGCTTCAACGAGTTCCAACGGAATATCCACCTGAATCAGCTCATCTGCTGGAAAGTCGAGGGTTAGGAGATCAATTGTACGAGTGACATTGAGGATTCCGCTCCGCGACTGGAATTCGATAACAAGATTCTGAAAATCAAGATGATGAAACAAAACATGTGCCGCTGCCAGGGTGGCATGTCCACACAGATCCACTTCGGCCAGTGGGGTAAACCAACGGATGCGATAGCCTTCGGGTTCTTTCACAAAGAAAGCGGTTTCAGCCAGGTTATTTTCCGCTGCGATCTGTTGCATAATACCCTCAGGAAGCCATGAATCCAGAGGCACAATGCCAGCCGGGTTGCCGCCAAAGAGGTGGTTGGTGAAGGTATCGACCTGGTAGATGGGTAAAGACATAGGTATATAAGACTAGGGATTAGGGATTTCATGTATTTACAAGGCAAAGATATTCAGAAATACTTGATAAGAGTTATTTTCTTCGATTTTCTTATCATGAAATATCCATCCAAACGCCGCTTATATCAATCGTAAATGATAATAATGGATATTCCATTTGACCACTTAAATCAAAATTATTAACAAATGAAAATCTGATGAAATTTGATAAATTTGCATGGGTTAGAACTATATATATCATATTTCCCTATGAAAGAAAATGAGTGGTTACCCAGGTTGGATGAACCGATGGAAGAATATTTAAAATCAGATCGATATCGCCAAAATTCCTCTGGAATTACATTTTCTGACTTCGAGGGTCAGGAAGAAGCCAATTATTCTTTCTGGAGAAACTTAACTCCAAGACAAAGGTTAGAACTGCATTTTTTAATGATTGAGACATTATATCCAAATGGAGCCGAAAAATCAAGGGATGAGAATTACAAAGAAATTGTATTTAATGAAATCTTTTTATGAACATTTTCAACGATTTTCATAAGCGCTTTGTAATTGAACTACTTAACAATAAAGTAGAATTCATTATTGTAGGAGGGTTATCGGTTGTTTTTCATGGATATTTAAGAACAACCGGCGATATGGACTTATGGTCCCATTTCTTGGATTCGATGATTTGATTGTTAATAAACTGATGACGGGTCGGTTAAAGGATCAAGCCGACGTGGAGGAGTTACAAAAAATTCACGGGAAGAAACAACCATAGATCCAGTCATCCACTTATCATTTATCACGTATCGCATATCGCATATCGCGGATCCCGGATCGCATTTCATCCCCGGGGATCCGGCTTCACCGGCATCTTCGCCATCTTTTCCACCTCAATGCTCGGGAAACCGAACTCCTCTACAACCTTTCCAAGCACCAGGTAAATTCCATCTCCCCGAAACGGGTATTTATTTACTGCCTGTGGGAAGTGTACAGTATCGAAAAATTGCCCATGCACATCGATAAAAGTTCCGAAGTGCATCCACTCCTTCTTCACTGTCCGAACATACTTAATTGCAACCATCAGCCCAAGCATCCGAACCTTTTTCCCGAGAAACTGATTCATCTGTGATGCCATGATCTCTCCCCTGAAACTGGTCTCAAGCAAATCGAACCAGGTGTGGGTCACCGGCCAGCCTAAGAGCTCAATTTCGTCATAGACCTCCTCGAGTTGCGATTGCCAGAGGGAAGGAAGTTCGAATTTCTTCACCGGAGTCTCAAAAAGAGTATGAGGGTGTGAGGGAGGCACAGGGCGCAGGGCACAGGGCACAGAGGTTCCTTTCTCATTCTGTGCTCTGAGCCCTGAGCCCTGTGCAAAATTCATTTCCTGTGCCCTGTGCCCTGCGCCCTGTGCAAAATTCATTTCCTGTGCCCTGTGCCCTGAGCCCTGTGCAAAATTCATTTCCTGTGCCCTGTGCCCTGTGCCCTGAGCAGTCGTTGTTCCAAGCAACATATGTGCCTCCCACAGCAGCGTGGCTTTCGGTTTCCCGGTAAAGCGGAAGGCGCCGACGCGTATCAGGATCACCAGTTGTTCGATGGAGATTGAGACCCTTGTGATAAAATCCGCAAGGGAAAGGAAGTCGCCGTTCGCTTTTCGCTCTTCGCTGATCAGTTTTCCGACCTGGTATTCAAGGTTTGCGATGTGGATAAAACCCACGTAGATATCCTTTTCGCCACGTAAACATGTGTGGTAGTCCCCATGATTTACGGAGGGAAGATGCATGACGCCCCCCCAGTTCTTGGCTTCGTTCAGGTATACCCAGGAAGGGTAAAACCCTCCGAAGTTGTTGATCACTCCAACCATAAACTCCAGCGGATAATAGGCTTTCAGGTAGAGGCTCTGGTAACTCTCAACGGCGTAGGAAGCTGAGTGAGCTTTGGAAAATGAATACCCGGCGAACGATTCGATCTGGCGCCATACCTCTTTGGTCACCTCTTCGGGATAACCGGATTTTTTGCAGTTGCTGAAAAACTTATCAATGATACGCTGCAGCTCTTTCTTCGACCGGTACTTGCCGCTCATGGCCCGGCGGATCACATCCGATTCGCTCAGGTCGAGGCCGGCGAAATGGTGGCAGATCTTCAGTACATCCTCCTGGTAGACCATCACGCCATAAGTCTCTTTCAGCTGCTCCTCCATCACCGGATGAAGATACCTGAACTTTCCCGGGTTGTGGAAGCGGTAGATGTACTCCTTCATCATGCCCGATCGGGCTACGCCAGGTCGCACGATCGAGCTGGCCGCCACCAGGGTCCGGTAATCGTCGCACCGGAGTTTTTTCAGCAATCCGCGCATCGCCGGGCTTTCCACATAGAAGCAGCCGATGGTGCGGGCGCTCTGCAGCAGCTTCTTCACCTCGGGATCCTGCTTGAAGCGGTTCACCTGGTGGACATCCACATTCACATTGTGGTTACGTTTCACGATTTCAACCGTTTCAAAGATGTGACCGATCCCCCGCTGGCTCAGGATGTCGAGCTTCTCAAAACCAATATCCTCCGCCACATACATATCCCACTGGGTTGTTGGAAACCCTTTGGGGGGAAGATCCAGTGCGGTATAGCAGGTGATTGGCTTCTCGGAGATAAGAACTCCTCCTGCATGGATACTGCGGATGTTGGGAAAATCGACCATCATCTCCCCGATTTTGCTGATCTTCTCGATGATGTTGTTCCTGTTGATCGCCTCTTCGGGATGTTTCAGAAAGGCATCCATCTCCCCTTTGGGCAGTCCGTGAACCTTACCCAGCTCACGGTAGATCGAATTTCCTTTGAACGTCGACATCGCGCCAAGCAAAGCCGTATGTTCATGACCATACCGTTTAAATATATAGTCCAGCACCTCATCCCGGTCTTTCCAGGAGTAATCGATGTCGAAATCGGGCGGCGAAGTGCGTTTGGGGTTGATGAACCGTTCGAAATAGAGGTCGAGTTCAATGGGATCCACATTGGTGATCTTCAGGCAATAAGCCACAATGCTGTTGGCGCCGCTGCCTCGTCCAACATGATAAAACCCGCGCGACATGGAGTAGCGGATCACATCCCAGGCGATGAGGAAGTAGGCGGCAAACCCCATCTTGCAGATGATATCAATCTCGTGGCGGATGCGCTTCAGGGCCTCCATGTGGTTCTTTCCATACCGGTAATCCAACCCGTCGAGGGCAAGCTTCTCCAGCAGTACCTGGTCGTCGTAAACATCTCCTGTAAAGGTTCGTTTGTTCTTACACTCCCGGAAGTCGAAGTCGATGCTGCAGGCTTCAATCAGCTTCTCCGTATTCCGAATGATCTCCGGATACTCCTGAAAGATTTCAAGCAACTCATCCACCGGTCGCATCACCTCGCCGGATGAGGCCAGCTGTTGCGGTTCCAGGCGAGTGAGCAGGATATTGTGATCAATGGCTCTGAGGTTACGGTGCAGCTCCCAGGTGGATTCATCCGACACCGTGACCGGCGCCATGATCACCATCCTGTCGAGCAGGTGACGGTGGCGGGAGAGGATGATGGGGTTGACGTCGGCCGGAGAGATACCGATCAGAGTCTCAGGTTGTGAGGTAGTGAGGTAGCGAGGTAGTGAAATTTCGCTTTTCACTTTTCGCTTCTCGCTACTCGCTTCTCGCTTCTCGCTACTTCCTTTTGCCAACTGCCAACTGCCAACTGCCGACTGCAACGGATACACCACCGCCACGTCATCGAACTCCGGCGCCCTGTCGGGTAACGGCTGGCTCTTCAGATTGTGATGCGTCAGGAATTCGTTCAGCTCCCGGAAGCCTTCGTTGTTCCTCGCCAGCCCAGTATATAACAGTTGATCTTCCCGTCGGAACTCGATCCCGGCAATGGGTTTGATGCCCTTTTCTTTACAGGTTGCCACGAAGTCCGTGATGCCGGTGGAGTTGTTGATGTCGGTAAGCGCCAACGAAGGGGCGACCCGGTGGGTCGCCCGTACATCCTGGCAGGTCACCCGTACATCCTGGCAGGTCGCCCGTCCATCCCGGTGGGTCGCCCGTCCATCCCGGTGGGTCGCCCCATTTAAGCCGTAGACCTGCACCGCCTGATCCACCAGTTGTTCAATGGAGAGGGTGCCGTAGCGGAGAGAGAAGTATGAGTGGCAGTTGAGGTACATAGTAAAATAGCGAAATGGTAAAATGGCGAAATGGTGAAATTATTTATCCATGTTTTGTCCGATTTTATAGCCGAGAGGGTTTCGGGGTTCTTCTTTTTGCCGGACCAATTCTCTCAAGGCCTGGAAAACAAGCAGTATTTGCTCTGAATTTTCATCCAATCTATCAGATACTTTTTTCTCAAGGTCATTGATCCTGTCAGATAATTCCTTATTCATTGACACGACTCCCCTTAAAATCACAAATGCCCGTACTACATAAATGCTTGCCTGTATGGCAGCTTTGCTGTTTAATACACTTGCAAGCATTAATGCGCCATGCTCTGTGAATACAAATGGAAGGTTTCGACGTCCTCCCCAACTGGCAGTCGAAGTTTGAGATATCAAGTCTGAATTATCTTTGTTTTCAACTGTTTCAGAACTTGATATCACAATTTGTGATATCAAGTTCTGAAACTCTTCATAAGAAACCTGAAACATAAACTCATTGGGAAATCGTTCAATGTTACGTTTTACAGCTTGATTCAATATTCGGGTTTCCACACCATAAATCCTTGCCAGATCACTGTCCAGCATAACCTTCTGTCCCCTGATGAAATAGATTTGCGAAATGATTTCATCGTTTAACCGAATTTGTTTTTCCATAACTTTTTTTCCGATTAATCCGGTTTCACCGGAAAAGGTAATACCTGGAAGCGCAATTTTTATCAACAGAAGATTGGTTATTAAAAGTTTTCAGAATGGCTGATCATATTCTAATCATTTTTTCGACGGCAATATAATCATTCAGTGATAAAAAAGCAAAAGAAAAAAAACAGCAACCGATATTTATAAAAAAGTTTATTTTTGAGACTGATAACTCATATTCATCATAGATGAAGAAAATTTTACTCAGCCTCTCCCTCCTGATCCTTTTTACTTCAGTACTCGTTGCTCAAGAGAGAACAATCTCCGGACAAATCATCTCCGAGGAAGATGATCTGGGCCTGCCAGGTGTTTCCATTGTTGTAAAAGGCAGTGATAAGACTACCCTTGTTGGAACGGTGACTGATGTTGATGGCATTTTTACCTTATCGGGCATCAGGGAGACGGATACATTGACTATCAGCTATGTAGGCTATCAAGCGCAAGAAATTGCTGTGGGAAAACAAACGGAGTTCAGTATTGTTATGTTGGTCACTGCCAACGAATTGGAAGAGGTTGTTGTGACAGCATTGGGGGTGAGACGCCAGCAACGGGAGATTGGTTATTCAACCCAAAAGATTGAGGTTGCCCAGGTAGTCCAGTCAAATACGCCCAATGTACTCGATGCCATCATCGGTAGATCAGCCGGAGTAAATGTATCGCAGGGAGATGGCGTTGACGGAGGATCCACCCGTGCCACCATCCGGGGGAATAATAACATCTCGGGAGACAACCAGCCGTTAATTGTGGTAGATAATGTACCTATGGAGAATACGCCCGGACTCACAAGTATTGGAAGAGGGGTTGACTGGGGGAATCCGATCGGGGATATCAACCCGATGGACATCGCCGAGTATTCCGTTCTGAAGGGAGGTGCTGCTTCTGCCCTGTATGGATCCAGAGGGGCCAATGGGGTCATCCTGATCACAACAAAAAGAGGTCGAAAAGATAAAGGCATTGGCGTAACCTATAACTATACCTTTAAACTAATAGAACCTTACCGGTACAGGGAGGTGCAGAATACATACGGGCATGGCGGTCCTATCTCTTTCACACCGCCAACATTTCCCATGAACGGAGATACCTTGTTGTATCCAGGCATTTATGGAACAGATAATCTGATCCTGAACCAGCAGGGTGAAACCTCCTCCACCGCTGCCGAATTCGGCTATTACGGATCGGCCGTATCGTGGGGCCCGAGAATGGATGGGCAGATGGTTCGATGGTGGGATGGGGAGATGAGGGCTTACTCTCCGCAACCCGACAACTACAAGTCAGCCTTCCATAACGGATATACTTCCACCCACAATATTTCAGCCTCAGGGGGAGGTGATCGGGGAACTATGCGGGTTTCCATCACACGGCAGGATCATGAAGCCATCATCGACAACAGCAATTATGACAGAACAACGATCAACCTGGGAGCCAATGTCAAGATATCCAGGAAGTTGTTTGCAGATGTTTCGTTCTCCTATATCAACTACAATCGGTTGAACAGTCCGATCCTTGGTGAAGAGGCGAACTCATTCAGTAAGGGATATCTCTACTCCTGGCCCAGAAGTTATCAGGGAATTGACAAACAGAACTATGAAAATCCTGATGGTTCCAGGAATGAGCAGGAAGGATACCCGTTTCTTTATATCTCCCCCTATCTGTGGTGGAATTATTATAATAACAACACCAATTTACAACGAGACAAATACCTGGGAGCACTGACAGTCACCTACGATATCACCTCCTGGTTGAACCTGATGGGACGAGTTGGCCGGGACTTCTCACTGGAACAGTATGAAACACGTCATATGCCAACGGATGTTATAGGATTGAAAGATGGGTATTATGGCAAAAGCATGAGCAGGACGTATTCGGATATCTATGAAGTTTTTCTGACAGCCGAAAAATCGAACCTGTTTAAATCAAAATTCAGTACGAAACTGATGCTGGGAGCAAGTCGCTGGAACTTCGACAATTATAGTATAAACGGCCATTCAGGCACCTGGTATTATCCCAATATGTATACATTTTTCAACTATACAGAAACCACCTATGCCACCGATGCAAATGGCCAGACAATTGTTGACCGGCTCGGGAATTCTGCGGGGGAAATGGTTGCTGGAGAAGGCATCAGAAGGGAACGAAATAATTCTGTATTCGCTTTCTGGAACATGTCGTGGAACAACTACCTGTATGTAGAGTTAACCGGAAGAAACGACTGGTCATCCACGTTACCACCAGATGCCAACTCCTATTTCTATCCCTCTGTTTCCATTAGTTTTATTCTCTCCGAAGCGTTTCATTTTGACAGTAAGATTCCCTGGCTGAACTTCATGAAAATTCGCGGAGGGATTGCGCAAACAGCTACCGACACCGACCCTTATAAGCTTGATTTTTATTATAATACAGATATGTTTGGAGGGGAGCAAACCTCTTCTTTCCCCGGATCCATTCCGCCATATAACCTCGCCCCTCAGCGGGTCAATGCTTATGAAGCAGGCCTTATCCTTGGCGTTCTCAAAAACAGGATCGATTTCGATTTTACCTATTACTACACTTATTCCTATTCTCAGATACTGGAGAACCTGCCGATACCGATCTCCTCAGGGGCATCCGGGATTACGATCAATGAAGGAGAAATTACCAATAATGGGATTGAAATTGTATTGAATGCTGTTCCTGTTCAGACCAAGAATTTTTTATATAAAACCGGCATCAATATATCGAGGAACCGAAACCATGTTGTTAGCCTTGGAGAAAACGCAGAGGTTTATCCCCTGGCCGATATCTGGGGATTGAATGGACCTGCCATGGCCTTGCGGGAAGGGGATGATTATGGCACAATATACGGTTACGATTATGTCTACCACGAAAATGGCAAACCCATCGTTAACGATGAAGGTACCAAGTACCTGATTACGGATACACGGGTTCCTATTGGCAATGCCTCTCCCGATTTCATCGGCGGCTGGTATAATGAATTCTATTTTAAAGGGTTCAGATTAAGCACACTGATTGATGCTAAAGTTGGAGGAGATATTTATTGCGGGTCGTATGTCATTGGCCTTCAAACTGGTCAGAGTCCGGAGACACTCATTGAAAGAGAGGGCGGTGGTTTGCCCTATACTGATCCGGATGGCAACACCAGTAATATCGGGATCATCCTGGATGGTGTATATGAAGATGGGACACCAAACGACAAAGTTGTGCATTACTACTATAAATACCTGCCAAATGCCGGAGGATGGGGTAAAGTAATCTCTACACCAGGTATTTTGGAAAATACATGGGTTAAGATGCGCGAAATATCGCTATCGTATACATTTCCTCAAAAACTGATCGAAAAATCAAAAGTATTTCAGAACCTTACTCTTTCAATTGTAGGAAGAGACCTGTTTTATATCTTCACAACGCTGCCTGATAAAATAAACCCCGAAGGCATCATGGGATCGGGGAACGCTCAGGGATTCGAATGGGCGTCTATGCCTAGTTCCAGATCCTTTACATTTGGAATCTCAGCATCTTTTTAGTATGAATACAATGCAAACAGCCATAAGAATGAAATTGCCAATAAGATATACAGGATACGCCTTGATCCTCTCTCTCTCTTTGCTCTCCTGCAAAAAAGATTTTGATAAGATCAATACAGATCCACATGGATTTACTACAGCCAGCGACGGATCACTCTTCAACAGCATCATCCAATCATTCATCCTCACCGGAGATGAACAATTTTATATCAACAACGAAATCTTATACAAACAAACCCAGCAGGCTGCGCTAACTAAAGAGGCATGGGGGAATTTTACCCTGGGAACGGAGAGCATGTGGAGCAATTACTATCTCAAGCTTCCAAACTTCCGTGAGTTGGATAAGCGGTTTAATGAGATGCCTCTTTCCGGTGAAGTGCTGAACATGAAAGCCATGCTTAAAATTGCACTTGCATACAAAACCTTCAAAATGACAGACATCTTTGGAGATATGCCATTTTCCAAAGCCGGGTTTGGGTTTCAAACATTGGATTACCTGCAGCCTCCGTTTGATTCACAGGAATCCATCTATCTCTTTTTATTGGAGGAACTGAAATGGTGTGATGAAAACATCGATGTAACGGCCGTTATAGCGGAACCATTCCTTACTTTCTCCGCATTTGACAGGTTGTTTCTTGGCAACATGCAAATGTGGCAAAAACTGGCAAATTCAATGAGGTTAAGGCATGCCATGCGAATGAGTGATAAGAAACCTGAACTTGCAGGAGAGATTATCCGGGAGATCGTAGACAACAGCAGGCCACTGATTTTGGGGTATGACTTCATCACTTATGTGGGTGAAAGTGCCTGTCTTTGGCCAGCGAGCATGGGGTTTCAAAATACAAGTCTGAACTGGTCGTTCAGGGAGCACCAGAACCTTCGCATGGGGTCAACCATATGGCATCAGCTTTCCATTAACGACAGTACCGATGGCAGCGGCATTTTTGATCCGAGGGCCTACATCTTTTTCGAAGGCAACAATGCAAACAAATGGGTCGCATATCCGCAAATTCCCGATCCGAATACCCCACCCTCGGGAGGGATTCCTTATGGGGCACATCGTGATGGAGCAGCTACGTTTTCAATAAAAGGGGAATCCTGCATCTACTCACCGTTTGATTATTTCATCGTAAGGGATGAAAATTTTATGCCAATCCCAATGTTTTTAGGGGCAGAAACTCATTATATTCTGGCCGAAGCCTATCTGAGAGGCATTGGACTTCCTAAAGATCCTGCGCAGGCAGATATTGAATACATGAATGGGATCAATGCATCCGTTCAATGGTGGATGGAAGTAGCCAGTAACTCCAAACTCCCCCTGTCAGGATTGACTTTCCCTGATATGGTTCCCATTCCATCCAACCTGAATGCAGCCTCCGTACTAAATGTCTTCGGATCATGGAATGTTACAACTGATGAAGAAAAACTTGAATTCATCTATACACAGCGCTGGCTTGATGCATTCAGGCAACCATGGGAAGCCTATGCATTGGCCCGGCGAACCGGAAAAACACCACATGAAGGGGAAGCCATTCACCACTACAGATTGCCTTATCCCCCTTCAGAAGTAGAATATAACTCTTCGAACTGGGCTGCAGCATTGAACAACCAGGGAGGAGGTGATTCTCCGGAATTTAAGATTTGGTGGATAAAATAGAACAATTAAAACCAGGTATCATGAAAACATTTTACAAAACAATCCGAATTCTGTTCATTATGCTGGTGGCATTGCAGCCAGTGCTCCTAATCTCTCAGTCGAATCAGTACCTGCATTTCGACAGGGAGAACGATTACGTTCAGCTTAATCAGGGTGGCCAGTTTGTAACCGGTACCAATACGCTATCCATCACAGGATGGTTTTATTGCGACGAACTGGCTTATGGACAAGGATATATGGGTTTCAGATCAGGCTCCGGTAACGGAGAATTCTATCTGATCCAGCTGAATGACGGAAAGATGGAGTGCCGTTTGAAGTCTACCACCGGTTTGCACGAATATGTGACACCGGCAAATACCCTGGTACCTCAGATCTGGCAGCATATCGCATGGGTTTTCAATGGAACCTCTGTTTCCTTTTATTTGAACGGGACTATGGTTGGCAGCTCCTCGGCATCAGGAACATTTTCAAATCCCGATGTTCCGTTCGCTATCGGCATCAGTCCGCTGGGTGGTTTTAATTTCGTTTATGGCGGTAGAGTGGATGAAGTTTCGGTTTGGGATAAGGCCTTAACTGCAACAGAGATTCAGGACATGATGAATGATGAGCTGACCGGGAGTGAGGACAACCTGCAGTTGTATTATAAGTTCAATCAGGGTGAACCTGGAGGTAACAACACTTCTATTACACACCTTCTCTGTGAGATAGGAAGTGGTGAACGGGATGCCGAACTCTTTAATTTCGCATTAGTAGGTGAAACATCCAACTTTAACGGGACCCTGAATCCAGGATACCAGGCTATCTCTTTCCCTCAAATTCCAAATCATTTAACTATTGACGATCCGTTTGTGATAGAGGCAACTGCTACCTCCGGGCTGCCGGTTTCTTTCGAAGTACTTTCGGGGCCAGCCACGGTAGCGGGAAACATCGTCACCTTAACAGGAGCTCCAGGCCAGGTTCAGATTGAGGCAACGCAACCCGGCAACACACAGTATGATCCTGCAGCCCCTGTGATCAATACATTTCAGGTCATCGATCCCTATGCCAATGTCCCAATGGTTGACACAAGAAATCCGTTATCCGGAGATGTTTATGTGCCTGTAATGGGCCCTATTCAGCTTGCTGCAATTGTCTCCATAGCTTATCCCGAATTATTCTGGGTAGAAAGTGTGACATTTGAAGTCAACGGAGAGACGATTACTCCGGTGCCATATCCGGCTGATCATTACATGGGATGGTGGAGCCCGCCATCACCCGGGAACTACAGCATCACGATCAATACGTCAAATAATTATGGCGCCATCGCCACTGAAACTGTGAACATCAATATTGTTCAAACAGCTTCCGACATGGAGGTGCTGGCAGTAGATAAGGTATGGTGCAATCCCAGCATTCCTTCCGTGACAGTAGATGCCGAATTACCTTCATTTATGGGAGCTTTTGATCAGATTATCGGGACACTGGAAGTGACATGTCCTGCTGCCGGAGGTGGCTGCGGGGAATGGGACAGGGTAGCAAGTGTTGAAGCTATGGGCCACAACGGCGAATGGATAGAAATTATCCGGTATATAACGCCATATGGTGTTCCGTGTTCACATAGCATTGATCTGACTGATTATATGTCACTTCTTCAGGGCAAAATAAGTTTCAGGGTAAATTGCGCTACCCTCGATAACGGCTTTGACTACTCCCTTACCCTCAATTACAATGAAGGGCCCCCACTGCACAACTATGGATTTGTTTATAAAATCTGGCAGGATGATTATCCTTTTGGCGACTACGCCATGATGCAACCTGTTGACAGTTACAGCTTTTCATTTACAGAGAATACTGTTGCTGCAAAACTGAAACTGGTCTCTACAGGTCATGGATGGGGAAACCTGAACAGTAACAATGCTGCCGAGTTTTACGAAGCCACTCACCACATCTGGATTAACGGTGCCCAAACGTTTGAGCAGCATAACTGGTACGACTGTAATCCAAATCCCGACGGATGTCAGCCACAGAACGGGACCTGGTATTATGACCGGGCAGGCTGGTGCCCCGGGGCGATCGCCCAGTGGTTTGACTATGATTTAACCCCATATATCTCACAGGGGACCATTGATATGGACTATGTCTTCTACGAAAATTATGTGGACTACTGTCACCCCAACCATCCTGCATGTGTTACAGGTGTTACCTGTGCTGATTGCAATGATGGATTCAACCCTACCCTGGCTGTTGCAACAAATATTGTAGTATTTGTAGACAATCCAACCACCGTTGGAATTGAAGACCATAGTCGGGATAAAACGACCTTCATCAGGATGTCACCCAATCCGACTTCAGGGTTATTGAAGATCACTGTTATCTGCTCAGATGCCCCGGTTGACGGGACCGTTCAGATCCTTGATATGTCGGGAAGGATACGCGATCAGTTTATACTGGTTGGTGTTGCGAGTACAGTCGACCTGTCAGCCTACCCTAACGGTGCATATATCGTAACTGTCAAGGCTAATGGACTGGTTGAGACCCAGACCCTTATCATTCAGAAATAAGTGCTCTAACCTGCTTAGAAGCATGTTTTTCTGAAATAATCATAGCAGTAGGTACAAAGAATTCCAAATCTATTGCAGAGAAAATGATAAAACAAATTTACGGGACGTATATACCTCGTACCCTCACTCTACTGCCACTCCCCTCCTTACGATCTTCCTGCCATATTTATCCCGCATCCTGTCCAGCGCCTGGTAGAGGTTGATCATCTCGGTGCTGTCTTCGAACATGTTGAGCTGTGGAGTGCCGGTGATGAGGCTGCTGAAGCGGACGCCGATCAGCCGGATCAGCATGCGTCGCTGGTAGAGCCTGTCGAAAAGCTCTTTCACCACCGGGATCAGCACATGGTCGAATGCCGTGTAAGGCACCTGCTTCTGCAGCGTGTGGGTATCAAAGTTCGAGTAGCGTATCTTCACCGTCACACAGGAGGTGAGTTTCTGCTTGTCGCGCAGCTCATAGGAGACCTTCTCCACCATCTTCACCAGGATCTCCTTCATCCGTACGATGTCGATGCTGTCCTGCTCAAAGGTATTTTCGGCACTCACCGATTTGGCTTCATGGTACGGGTGGACGGCAGTGCGGTCGATGCCATTGGCCTTTTCCCAGATCACGATCCCGTTCTTTCCCATCACCCGCTGCATCATCTCTACCGGCATCCGGCTGAGGGTATCGATGGTGGCGATACCCATCGAGCGCAACAACCTGTATGTCTTCTCCCCGATCATCGGGATCTTGCGTATCGAAAGAGGAGAGAGAAATGGTTTTACCCGATCCTGTTGCACGAAAAGTTCGCCATTGGGCTTCGCCTCACCGGTAGCGATTTTCGAAACCGTTTTGTTGACTGAGAGCCCGAACGAGATCGGCAGTCCCGTGTTCTTGATGATCGCCTGCCTTAGCTCCTGTGTCCATTGCAGCAAGCCAAAGAAACGGTCCATCCCCGTCACGTCGATGTAGTGTTCATCAATGGAAGCCTTCTCATACATTGGTGCCCGTTCGGCGATGATGTTAGTCACCGTATGCGAATAGTTCGAGTAAAGCTCCATGTCGCCCCGGATGAAGGAGGCATCCCGGCACATCATCCGGGCCATCTTCATCGGCATCCCGGCATGCACCCCAAACTTCCTCGACTCATAACTGCAGCTGGCCACCACCCCCCGGTCTGACATGCCCCCGATGATCACCGGCTTCCCCTCCAATTCGGAGTGAACGAGCCGCTCCACCGACACGAAGAAGGTGTCGAGGTCGAGGTGAACGATTGAGGTGGGAGGACTCATAAATGGTGAAATAGCGAGGTAGCGAGGTAGCGAGGTAGTGAGGTAGCGAGGTAGCGAGGTAGCGAAATGGGATTAGTTAGATTGAGTTCTTTTGAGCCTGATTTTTTTCTTGATACTAGCAAAGATCTTCAATAGTTCTTCACCTTCCCCAAGCAAGTTCTCAGCTTGAGTCAAACTCAGAATGCCTACCTCTACAAGAAAATCAAGCCAGAATATTGATTCATCACACTCTTCAACTACAATGCATAGCTTTGAATAGTACTCCGCTTCTGACCTTCCCCTTGTTGCAGAATAGTAGTTTGCAGCAACTGAAGAAGAACTTCTAACCAGTTGCTTTACTGGAATCCGGCTAATCTCTGTTAACTTCAACATACTGAACATTTTAAAAATTCGAATTGCAAAGTTTCTGGTTCTTGCCCGCATGACCTGATTAAATTCATTAACGTTATACTTTTTCATTTGGCTGTTTTACCTATTAATCCGGCTTTATGCCAAAAGGTAATACCCTGATGCAATATTTTTTTTAAATATTTCGCTACCTCGCTACCTCACTACCTCGCTACTTTTATTATATTTGACGCAATTTTAATCAATTTCCGGATTACAATATAATCATTATATTTGCAACACCAAAACTTTTTATCATGTTTTTCAGTTCAAACATTAAATTCTTCCGGAAACGCAGGGGTGCCACCCAGGATGACGTGGCCAACTCTCTTGGGATGAAACGTTCGACCCTTAGTGGGTATGAGAATAACATCGCCCAACCGGGAATGGAGGCTTTGATCGCCTTTTCAAACTTTTACAAGATCGCAATCGACACCCTGATCCGGGTTGATCTCACCAAACTACCCGAAAGCCAGGTTCGCCAGGTTGA
>Ga0351878_1128_pt1 | contig 18120 bp, 20 predicted proteins | sample BONcelFGM3001D14_FD_206781 | JGI IMG/M metagenome (GOLD analysis project Ga0351878, IMG submission 206781) | Enriched cells from coal bed in the Powder River Basin, Montana, United States - BONCAT cells FGM rep3 HSBNCT.FGM.300.1.D14 ...
AGCTTCTAAATCAGTCCATTCTGAAAATTTCCTCTCTAGCGACGACGAGCATGGATTGACGTTTGAACAAGGAAAGTGGACCCCTGATTCAAAATTTTTTATTTTTACGATGTCCAGTTCAGGCGGCCATTCATCTTGGCATGCAAGAACCTTCGTCTATCGACGCAGTAGTAACGATATTTTGATGCTAGATGGTGATTTTATTAAGCCTGTTGTAGACCCAGAATTTAAAGTTTCTAGGCCATCATCACTGACTATTAAGATTATTGATACCTCCCTTCCAGAACCTATAGATGGAAAGTGGATCACCATTGATCTCGAAAACACGCTGAAAAATGCAGCCCAACAAGACGCTGCAGTGAACCCCTAGCCGCTGGTCGGCCAACTTTCTACCACGCCCAGCATGCAGTTGATCACACATAGACCACGGGCGCGCGTTCGGGGTCACTGAGCTTGGCGTTCGGTTATATTGAGTTCCCTTTATGCGCATTTATTTTCTGTTAATTTTACTCGCAAGCTCGTCATACGCTTCAAGCGGAAATCAGGACGCCTCATCTGTGATTACTGCGATGTGCCGGCATTACGAAACCCTTAAAGAGCTTCGTATCCATTGCATCGCTGCAAGGACTAACCCAAAAAGAGTCATTGCCTCTGGAACGATAGAATTTAAGAGGAACGATCTGCTTCAAGTCAACTGGCTCGAATTTGCAATGCCAGACCAAATTCCTCAGACCGAGTTCGTTCTTACCATTAAAAATGGAGAAAATTCTATTCACCAAAATGGAAAACCCGTGGAGAAATACGAGACTGTAGAATATGCGGTCGCTGCGGCGACCGCAATAAGCTGGGGCATTGCATGCGAGTTGCCAGCGTTGTTGCTTTCTTTAGATCCCAATCACCACCCGAAAGAGATTTTGAATGCCACAATCGCCCGTCAGGATTCACTAAATGGACATCCATGCTTTGTCGTTAAAGGACAACTGGGGCCAAGAAACGAAAAATGCACTTTGTGGATTCGGATAACCGATTTCAGTTTACTTCAAATTGAATACGGAGATGGCTATTGCCTCTTCTACTGGGGAGAAAAAACCGAACAAGGCGCTGCAGTGAACCCCTAGCCGTTGTTCGGCCAACTTTCCATCACGCTCAGCATGCAGCGGATTCCACATAGACTACGGACTCGCGCTCGGGGTCACTGAGCTTGGCGTTAGCCTATGAAAATAAATAAATTCGGTGTCGCTGCCATTTGTTTGGTCGCATTCATCATTGCTGCATTTTTTGCGATTAGATTTTTTGATGGCGGGACCACTGTAACTGTTACAAACGCAACCAAAGAAGTAATTCCTGAAGTCTTACTCAAGTTTGAACACCATTCCCAAACTATTGCACGACTTTCTCCTGGTAAATCAGCATCGTTTCATTTTTCCCAAGGAGACGACTCCCTGCAGATCATCGCCAACCTCTCTTCTGGGACATCGCAGTCCTCTAAAGCTATTTACACTACGTCAGGGATTGATGTCGTTTCAGAAATCCACCCAGATCATGTTTCGATAGACTACAAATCCAGAAAAGAGGAAAATGCAGGCTAACAAGGCGCTGCAGTGAACCCCTAGCCGTTGTTCGGCCAACTTTCCACCACGCTCAACATGCAGCAGATCCCACATAGACCACGGGCGCGCGTTCGGGGTCACTGAGCTTGACGTTAGGCTTATATAATTTCATTCAATGAACGAACCAATCCCACAACCGCCGGCATTCATCGCATTTATTCCGCTGATAATTTTTACAATTCCGTTTTTAATTCTCGTGGCAACGATCGCACGAAGGAAGGGATTTAATATATTTGGAGCAATAATTTTGGGGATCATTCCATTCATTAATATACTTCTTGCGATATGGCTTTGCTCTAAAACGGACAAATCGATTACTGAGCGAATCAAGTCGTTAGAAGAAAATCAGCCTAACAAGGCGCTGCAGTGAACCCCTAGCCGTTGATCGGCCAATTTTCCATCACGCCCAACATGCAGCGGATTCCACATAGACCACGGACGCGCGTTCGGGGTCACTGAGCTTGACGTTAGGCTATAAATAAAATGCCATTGAGATCGAAAATTTTAATTTGGTGGAGCATTCTCATCCCGCTATTTTTAATTTCATTTTGGATACCCGCAGATTTCATATTTTGGATTCTGCTGCTTGTCTCCCGCATTTACATTCCGATGCTTTCACGAAGGATGCTTGTATTTGCATTTCTTCTCGTTGTCGGATCTATCATGTTCCCAGCATTCGCGATTTCGATGCCCAGACACGAAAACGCCGGATTTATCTTAACTATTCTTTTAGCTTCAGGAACGGCGTGTGGTTTGATGGCTTTTATAGCAATTTTTATTTCCGATTTTATCACATTTCGACGAAACGAGAAAATTGCCTAACAAGGCGCTGCAGTGAACCCCTAGCCGCTGAGCGGCCAACTTTCTACCACGCCCAAAATGCAGCGGATCACACATAGACCACGGACGCGCGTTCGAGGTCACTGAGCTTGGCGTTGGGCTATAATAATTCATTAATTCATATGCATATTTCACGCATCTACCTGTCTCAGACAGATCGGCGTCGTCACTATTACGAACTATTGTTATTACTTCGTTATTTTCGTTTTCACTCATCCATTGAGTGATTATATTTATTCTATTCATAAAATTAAAATGAGCGATCCAGATTACAAAAAAATGAGTTTACAAGATTTAATTCAGCTTGAAGGATGTTATCGACCTGATACACCACAAGGCTCTGGTCCAAGAGCGGAATTAGAAAAAAGAAGATTTTGGACAAATTTTTGGACATATGGATTGGTAGCTTGGATAGCTTTAGTGCTATCGGTATTTAGTTTGATTCTAAGCGTTAAGTAAAATACAGCCCAACAAGACGCTGCACCGAACGCCTAGAAGCGGCGGGTCCATTTTTTACGACCGACGGCTCTGCATCGACACTTGTTTTAGAGTTTGGGCGGTTCATCGGCGTCGGAGAGCTTGGCGTTAGGCCATTATAAAAATGAAGACGGTCATTCTACTCGAAGGCATTTTATTTGTGAGCTGCTTTATCGCTGCCACGGTCATCGTCTCCATAAAGAAAAATATTAAGTTGGCATCACTATTGTTATATGGATTTCTTCTCTGTTGGTTCGTCGTATTTTATATAGCGATCCCATATTTGCGTTATCTGGCAACCCACGATGAGTCTATTTGGATCACATTTGCAGATTCTCCAGTCTCTTTAATATTTTTTCTGATGGCTGCTTTTTATAGTTTTGCATTTGCAGGACTATGTGTTTCGATCAGATGGGCTTACTCCAAGATCATTCGGCAAGAAAATACGGCCTAACAAGGCGCTGCAGCCAACCCCTAGCCGCTTCGCTCCAGGGGTTGCGCGTACCCACAAATTGCAGTTGATCACCAGCAGCATCAGTTCACCCGTTCGGGGTGGCTGAGCTTGACGTTCGGCTATAATATTATGATTGACCGCGTTAACCGTAACCGTCTCGCCCAGAGTGTGCGCCAGCTCGTATCTGGAAGGATGACCAACCTAGAGTTCGATGAATTAGACGTCGACGGGACCGCCGATTCTGGTGATCCCGCTATACGAGAAGTCTCTCATTATATTTGGCATTTTTACGATGACTTCAAAGTCCATCGTTTAGAAATATCCAATGGAACTCGGCAGGATTTTTCTCGGGCCATTTTATTTCTTCATAGCAATCTAGAATTTGAGTGGCCGCATGAACCTGCGCTTAAACGATTTCTAAGGTCTATAGTATCGCGCTTTCATCGGATCGACCGCGAACGGATCGACCGTGAACGACTTGAAGGCAACCTGAGATATTGGCCATTCTACAGAAAATCTGACTATCAGAAAGCCCTATTGAATCCACGTTTACTTGCAGGAAGTGCCGAACAAGACGCTGCAGTGAACCCCTAGCCGCGGTTCGGTCAACTTTCTATCGCGCCCAACATGCAGCGGATCACACACAGACTACGGACGCGCGTTCGGGGTCACTGAGCTTGACGTTAGGTGCATATAATGAACTCCTTCCGAGCTTTCCATTTAACATTAAACGCTCTCTGTGCAGTAATCGTTCTTTGTGCGATAATTGCTGCCACGCTTTGGATTGCATCGCGCATTCGATATGACGCTCGATTCGATCAAAATAGACTTATCGGAAAAAATAAATCTGAAATTATTAACATACTTGGACATCCTGAGTTTGATACGTAAGCGTCACCCGAAGCGCCAGTTGACGGGAAGGTCATAGATGTCATAGCCGCGGGCTATGACACCTATGGATCAGGCGGCACGCTTGAGTGAGTCGAGACGGCGAGCAGCAGCCCAAGCTTCTGGGGTGATGTCCTTGATCTGCCAGTTGGTCATCGAAGGTAGTCTGGTGAGGACGTCGCGGAGGTAGTCGAAGGGATTGATGCCGCGTTTGCGGCAACTCTCGATGAGCGTGAACAGGATCGCCGAGCGTTGGCCAGCGTCGGCACTGCCGATGAAGAGCCAGTTCTTCTTACCGATAGCGGTGGGGCGGATGGCATTTTCGACGAGGTTGTTGTCGATCTCGACTCTGCCATCGTGGAGGTACGCTTGGAGATGCGGCATCTGGGAGAGGGCGTAGTCAATGGCCGTTCCCATGCTGGATTTAGGCAGGAAGCGGCGGGCGCGCTTCCAAGCCAGCAGAACGTTCTTGATGCGCTGGACGATCGGGGCGCTTTGGTGGCTGCGAGTCGCGGCGCGCAGTTTGGCGCTACTACCGGCGCGCTGGTCACGCAGCTGGGCCTCGATCCGGTAAAGGGCGGCGATCTGACGCAGGATCCATCCGGCTTGCTGCGAGGCGTGCTCGCGGGCTTCGTGGAAGCCGCGCCGGGCGTGCGCCCAGCAGCCCACGAGTGCGATTTGGCCGAGGTGGGTTTTCGCAAAGGCGGGGTAGGCCGCGTAGCCGTCGCACTGGATGGTTCCACTAAAGTCCACGGGGATCACGTTTTTGAGGCATTTCGCAGCACGGCTCGTTTCCCAGCGGTAGATCACGTCCCCTCGGGGTCGGTTGGTTGTCCAGAGGTAGCCGAGTTTGGTCGCTCCATTGCCGGGAGCGAGGTAGCGGATCGGCGTTTCATCCACCTGAACGTATCCATCCCTGAGGATCTCCGCGCCGATGGCGTCATAAACGGGACGCAACCAGTCGGCGGCAAGCTCGATCCAGCGGGTCTGGCTCTGGCGGGGGAGGATAACCTCATGGCGGCTCTTGAAGATGGCTTCCTGACGGTAGAGCGGAAGGTGATCGCAGTATTTGGCGACGATGATCGCGGCGATGAGTCCGGGTGCGGCTACGCAGCGTTCCTGCAAGCTCGCCGGCAGGGCAGCGATGACGGGCACGACATCGATACCGACCCGCTGCACATACTTGGGTCGCACGAGGCGACGGCGCAGGAAGCGCCCGGGCTCGTAGTCGAGTTGCTCGCTGACTTCCTCTCCGATCCGCCGCCATGCGTCCGGATCGGCAACGACTTCTTCGGGCTCGAGGACTTGTTCGACGAGCGGAAGGTCTTCGGGCCAGCGCTCCCTGGCATTGCGACGCTTCTCTTTGCTACTGCTGCCGCAGGGTTCGTGGTTCGGGGCCTCCTGCGACTCACCGGGAGTCGCCGTTACGCTCGCCGGTCCGACGCTGCCGCAGGGTTCGTGGTTCGGGGCCTCCTGCGACTCTTCAGTCCAGGAGGCGTCGGCTTTTCCCGACTGCAACTCGGGTTGCCCGCCGAGCAGCAGCTCAAGTTGCTCCGGACTCAATGCCTCGCTGCTTTTGCCGAAGATGCGCCGAACCAATAAATCGACCTTCTGATGCAGGAGCGCATTCTCGCGCTCAAGGGCCTCGATTCGCTTATCGCGCTTGCCGATTTCGGCGATCAACTCAGCCTTGCTAAGGTGCTCCATGAACGTCCAATCAATAAGCAATCGGCGTGCCGTTCCTTAGTATCAAAGCTCTCTATTTTGCAGGATCCTCCTCGCGTTCATACCACGCTCGCAGCCGCCCGCCCTTGAGATCCACCCCGTCGGTGAGCATCGCAAACGCCTCCGGTGCCAGCCGCAATTTGACCTGCCCGCCATCGGCCCGGCTCGGCCACGAGAACGTCCCGGCTTCCAGCCGCTTGGTCATCACCCACAGCCCCGTCCCATCCCAGTAAAGCACCTTGATGCGCGTTCGCAGCCGGTTGCCGAAGACGTAGATCGTTCCACCTCGCACGTCCTCTTGGAGCCGTTCGCTCACCAACGCCGCCAGCCCGTTGAAGCCCTTGCGCATGTCGCACGCCTCCAACGCCACCATCACCTTGAGTCCGCCGGTAAAACTCAGCACGGCCGACCGCTCCCGCCAAGGTGCCGCAATACCTCCGCCGCCAACGCCGCTCCTGCCCGATTGCTCACCCGCAGACTCGCTCCTCCAGGCAGCGCGATCTCCAGCAACGGCGACTGGCCGCCCCCACTTCCAAGGCTGTCCTCAACAACCGCTTCCACCCAACTCAACTCAGCACGCCCCGTGCTCCCAGCATCCGCCCTCGACACCGACCGCCGACGCTCTGATAACCAATACATCAGCGTCGGATACTTGATCCCGGCCCACTCCGCGAAGGCGGCTCCAGTCATCGAACTGCGATCATATTCGGCCAGCAGCTCCGCTCGTCGCTCCCGCGAGATCCGCACACGCCCCTTCGTATCAACCTTCAGTATCTCGGAGCCTCCGCTACCAACTTCTTCCATAGATGTCATACCACATCGCTATGACACCTCTGACTGCTTCTGACTACCGGTGCTGTGGGTGACGCATACGGTAGAGCGGAAGGTGATCGCAGTATTTGGCGACGATGATCGCGGCGATGAGTCCGGGTGCGGCCACGCAGCGTTCCTGCAAGCTCGCCGGCAGGGCGGCGATAACGGGAACGACATCGATGCCGGCGTGAGGAACGTATTTGGGGCGCACGAGGCGACGGCGCAGGAACCGTCCGGGCTCGTAGTCGAGTTGCTCGCTGACTTCCTCTCCGATCCGTCGCCATGCACCCGGATCGGCCACGACTTCTTCGGGCTCGAGGACTTGCTCGACGAGCGGGAGGTCTTCAGGCCAGCGTTCCCTGGCATTGCGACGCTTCTCTTTACGGCCGCAGGGTTCGTGGTTCGGAGCCTCCTGCAGCTCAAGAGCCCAGGAGGCGTCGGCTTTTCCCGACTCAGACTCCGATTGCCCGCCCAGCAGCAGTTCGAGTTGATCCGGACTCAACGCCTCGCTGCTCTTGCCGAAGATGCGTCGAACTAGCAGATCGATCTTCTGATGCAAGAGTGCGTTTTCGCGCTCAAGAGCTTCAATTCGGGCAATCAACTCAGCTTTGCTAAGATGCTCCATCGATCCCCAAACGATAAGCATTCGGCGTGCCGGATACTTAGCAAGTATCACCCTTGCGATGGTTGGTCCTCCTCGCGTTCATACCACGCTCGCAGCCGCCCACCCTTGAGATCAACCCCGTCGGTGAGCATCGCAAACGCCTCCGGTGCCAGCCGCAGCTTGACCTTCCCGCCATCAGCCCGGCTCGGCCACGAGAACGTCCCGGCTTCCAGCCGCTTGGTCATCACCCATAGCCCGCTCCCATCCCAGTAAAGCACCTTGATGCGCGTGCGCCGCCGGTTACCGAAGACGTAGATCGTTCCACCCCGCACGTCCTCCTGGAGCCGCTCGCTCACCAGCGCCGCCAAACCGTTGAAGCCCTTGCGCATAACCATTCTGGATTTGTAATGGCATTGCTTACACTAGTATATGTCTTCGCCACTATAATTCTTGCCATATTAGCGCTTGTCGCGAATCACATATCGAGCAAACAATTAAAGACAACCATTCTTCTCGAAAAGGAACGTTCTCGCCCCTATTTGGTTTTCGACTTATTCATAGAAGACCATTTCGTCCACGCGATAATCAAAAACATCGGACAGACCGAAGCTCGGGGTGTCACAATCGAAATCACCCCCACGCTCCATGAGGTGCAACTGATTTTTGGACCGTTTTGTGTTTTAGTTTACTGAGTGGATCTGGGCCTCAAACTGGCTCGGGGTTTTGTATCCGAGGGCCGAGTGTTTGCGGTGGGTGTTGTAGTAGCCTTCGATGTATTCGAAGATTTCGGTCTGGGCGTCGGCGGCGTTTTCAAAGCAGCCGTCCTGAAGCATTTCGAGCTTGAGGGTTCCGATGAAGGATTCGGTCCAGGCGTTGTCGTAGGGGTTGGCCCGGGCGGACATGCTCTGGCGCAGGCCGTCCGTGGCCAGGGCCTTTCTGAAGGCCGTGCAGCCGTATTGGCTGCCGCGGTCGCTGTGAAAGATGGTGCGATCTGAGGGACGTGTGGCGAGGGCTTGGAGGAGCGCGTCGAGAACAAGATCCGAGCGCATATGATTGGCCAAGCTCCAGCCGACAACGCGGCGTGAGCAGAGATCAATGACGACCGCGAGATAGAGCCATCCGGCGCTGGTCGGAATGAAGGTAATGTCTCCGGCCCAAGCCAGATCGGGAAGATCGGGTAAAGGGCTGCCGGAGATGAGATTGGGGGAAGGTTTGTCCGCCCTTCCATCGCTGGTTTTTGGCAAGAAGGTTTTCGGCTGGATGGCGTGCAAGGATCTCTGGGCCATGATTCGTCGGATTCTGGCCGGAGCACAAAGCACGCCGCGATCAGAGAGTTCCTGAGAGAGACGGCGGTAACCGTAACGCCGCCGATGGCGGCGGAAGACCGCTTCAATGAGGTCACCAATTTCGACGTCGGCCACCTGGGTCGCCGTAGGCGTGGCGGCGTGGTAAAAGCTGCTGCGAGCCTCGCCGAGCACGGCACAGACCATGCGGATGCTGCCGCCAGTTTTTTGCGCGACGAGCTCAATCATCGTGCGGCACTCTGCTGGGGTCTGCTCCCGAGGATGACGGCAGCCTTTTTTAAAATGTCGTTCTCAAGTTTGAGGGTGAGGATTTCGCGCCGCAATCTGGGCAGTTCGTCCGCTACGGGCTCCTCGCCTACGGCTCGGACCCCTCCGCTCCCGAACTGCCCAGATTGCCCAACATTGCGAACCCACTTGTAAAGGATCCCTTCACCGACCTCGAGGTCCCGCGCCACCTCTGGCACGGGTTTTCCCAGGTTCACAAGGCCCACCGCCTGGGCTTTAAACTCTGCTGTATATCGTTTTCTGGTCACCGAATTCATTGTCTCTTATTCTCCTATTTTGTGGTCCAGAAATCTCGCGCACCTCAGACGAGTGTCTCAACCGGGAGCTCTTCGCCAGCCTGGCCGAAGCCCGCGTCATCCTCGAAGGCTGGCGCGTGGAATACAACACTCTCCGTCCCCATGGCTCCCTGGGCTACCAACCCCCAGGGGAGTTCGCGGCGGCGTGAAAGTCCCGCCTCCAGTCGCCCTCCGGGCTCCTTCCGTCGGGACTTGCAATCAACCAGAAAACCAACCAAACATCACAACCTGTCCCCGCTTAACCTTTACTTTTAAACTGTCCCTCTTCCGGGGGCAGGCCACAAGGGGGCAGGATCAAGGCCCTGCCAGAAGGTCTCCACAAGTCCGTGCTCCGGGAGTGGGAGCGTCGTAAATCACAGGTCCGCTCCCTGGTTGAACACCCCTTTCATATCGTCAAGAATCTCTTCAAATATCGAAAGGTGCGCTACCGCGGCCTGGCCAAGAATACAGCCCAACTTTACACGCTCTTCGCGCTGGCCAATCTGGTCATCGCCGGTCGCTCCCGCAGAACCTTCCCGGCACTCTGAAGCCACCTCGATAGAGCTCTTCAACCACAAACTGATCCTTCTTCGAGCGCCCGTGCTCCTCTCCGCACCGCTCTCCAACCGCCAACCCGCCTCAGAAAACTGCCCAACTACCTCCCCTTGCTCGGATAATGCCAACTCTTGGAAATTACGCTTTGTTCAGCGCTTCCTTAACTCTCCTCTTGGAGCCAATTAACGAGTCCGATCACGAGCAGTATTATTGCTGGCTTGCTGAAACCGGAGGAAGCGGACGGTAGGCCACCATCCCCTTACTGGCATATGGAGGAATGATCAAACTCTGGTTAATGAATTCCTCTTTTACTGACTGAATCAAACTGTAACCGCCTTTGCCATCCGGCAGCATTGGCGTGCCCCAGAGGTTGCGGCACACGACGTGCTTCGCAGGCAACACTTCAGCAAGCAGTGTGTTGTTTAACAATTCCGTGTCCTGTAGGGTAGCGGTCGGCATAACCCCGCCTGCAAACACGCCGCCAGCGACAATCAACCAGATCATAGGATCGAGAATGCTTTGTTTCAGGCAGGAAAGTCAACGAAATGCTTCCTGCGGCAGCAAAAGCCAGAAGCCAGAAGTCAGAGTTGCAACCAATACTGTAACTGATGCTTGATTGAGAGCGACGCCTCCTCCTTTTGCTGCTGCCGAAGGATTGCAAGCATCTGTTCGATATGGGAATGGATGTCAAATGCCTCCCGTGACCACCGGTCCTGAAGTGCATTTTGCAGCAGTGAATTCGCCTTGCCATCCACTTCGCCGCCAATACTTCGTTTCGGATTATTTACCTGTACCATGAGCTTCCGCTCATATTCGTTTCGTTTATTCAATGCGCCTCTCAAGACGCCACAAAGTCCGATCGCTGTCGCAATTTGCTGGGATTTGTAGAGCGAACCAGATTGCGCCGAAACAAAACGCCCGTGTATTTTCATCAGCTTCTCATTGAACTCCATGAGGTCTGCATTCCCCAACGGCCCAGTAAGCGATTCTTCATTTTTTTTGACAAGACCCGGAAGCTGAACCAGTTCCGATCCCCACGGAAAATAACCACAAGAATACCGAAACCAACCGAGATACCCGATCGCGACCACCAGCAGGAAGAGGATGAATTTCCGCACGCCAACTGTTTGGCGGCACGTTTCAGGAAGGTCAATTCATTATGGCACTTTTCAGCAACTTCATCCGATGGAGAACTGTCTTGTATGTCTCAAAAAAGCGGATTCGAATGCTCCGGTGAAGATCCCTCTCTTGATCCTCATTATGATCGTTGCGCTGGCATTCCTTGCTGGCTGGGGCTCTGCAAACCTACGAAAAGCATCTCTCACTTCCGAGCACTCCCCTGCCCCATCACCCGGCGTTTCGTCCACTCTCACGAAACAAGCGGATGTATCGGCGAGCCGCCTGGAGGCAGCAACGGCAAAAACAACATCTTTCAGTGAATCCTCAAGTCTCCGTGAGGAAATCACCCGTGCTTTTCAGGAAAGCCAACAATCCCGTCGTTGGGCCGACCTGGCTGCCATCTCCCGTCTCATCACTGCCGAAAATGGACGAGAGGCAGCAGATGCCGTTCGCAATCTTGTCGGCAACCGCAGCGAAGGATTCATGCTTCAATTCATCCTTGCAGCATGGGCAAGACAGGCTCCCCTAGCTGCCCTGACCTACGCCCAAGCACTTCCAGCCAATGATAAATGGCAGGAGCCGTCTGTCCTTGGGGCTATCTCTGGTTGGGCGGAAACGGACCCTGTGGCCGCACGCCAGTGGATAGATAGCCTTTCCTCCGGCCGTCTACAGCAGCGCGCCTATAGCACACTCATGCAAGCCCTGGCGCAGGAAAACCCCGACAGCGCCTTGACCCTCCTACAGTCCGGCTCCATCCCAGGCTCGCAGAGCATGCATGCCTACAGCATCTTCGGCACTTGGGCAGAGCGCGACCCTGTCACCGCAGCCCAGCGCGCCATATCCCTCCCCCCCGGCGATCTTCGCAATAACGCCCTGCGCATCGTCGCCTCCCGATGGGCGGATGCCGATATTGAATCTGCACTCACTTGGGCTAGCGAACAGCCAGCCAGCGGTCAGCAAAATGAAATTTTAGGTGAAATTTTACAAACATGGTTCCAGCAAGATTCCAACTCCGCAACGGAATGGCTCTTGCACCAACCCGCAGGTCCGCAGCGCGATCGCATCATCGAGCGTTCCAGCTATGCCGCCATGAACGAAGACCCCGCCACGGCTCTTCGTCTCGTAGCCCTCATGAGCACACCACGCTCTCAGGACTCTTTACTCAACCGCATCACCTCCAACTGGGCACGCAGCGATCCGGCATCCGCCCAAAAATGGATCGAAGCACAAACGGATCCCACGATTCGGAAATCCGCCTGGCCCAGCTTCATCTCCTCATTTGGCCGCATCGATCCCGTTGGCGCGGCAAAACTCGTTGGACAAATCCCGGAATCCGACATTCGCGGCACCGCCATCACAAATCTAGCCAACTCCTGGGCCGACATCGACCCCGCGACAGCAGCCAACTGGGTTCAGTCTCTCGACGCAGACTCGCGCGGTGCAGCCCTCTCAAATGTAATGTCCCAATGGACACGCAAAGATCCCGAAACGGCCATGGAGTGGTTTGCCGAGGTTCCCAAAGGAGCCGATCGAGATAATGCCATTCGCCAATTTTCACGCTCGCTGATCGAAAGTTACCCAGAAGCCACCATGGAGTGGGTCAATTCCATCTCCGACGAAAAAGTGCGTGATGCCGCACTTACAAGCGCTGCATCAAGCTGGATGCGCAACGATTCCAAAAACGCCCGCGCCTGGATCAACCAATCCTCCCTGCCCGCTGCAACCAAACAACGCCTCAGCGGAGCTACAGACCATTAAAAGCCCATTTCCTTCGAAAACAAAAAAGGCGGTGTTTAACACCGCCTTTTTTGTTTTTAAATTGCCAATCCAATCAGGCCTTCTCGACCTGCCAGTATTCGAGCTCCACCGGTGTATCCCGTCCGAAAATACTCACCGAAACTCGCAGTTTGCCGCGCTCCGGATCGATCTCCTCGACAATGCCATTCTGATTTTGGAACGGACCGTCAGCTACTTTCACTTTGTCGCCGACTTCAAACTCGATCTTCGGCTTAATGCTATCCTCCGCCCCCTTCATCTGAGCGAGCATGCCTTCGACCTCTTTTTTACGCATGGGAATCGGCCGATCTTTCGCACCGGCGAATCCGATTACTCCATTTGTTTCACGAATGAAATACCAGGTTCTGTCCACGAGCTGGTTGTTCTCATCGAGAAGATGCATATTCACGATGATGTAACCAGGGAAGAACTTGCGCGTGGTTTCCGTCTTCTTTCCACGCTTGATCTCCTGCACTCGCTCCGTGGGAATGAGAATGTCAAAAACAACATCCTCCATTTCCTCGGTTTTGATGCGTTTCTGGATGTTTTCCAAAACTTTCTGTTCCTGTCCGGAAAGGACATGAACCACAAACCACTGATCGCGCGGGGCAAGACTCATTAAAACTACCTTTAGAACTTCGCCAGAAATCCGACGATGTTAACCAGAATCAAATCGAAAAATGCAATATACCCACCGATGATCAACATGGCGATGAGAACCACAACCGTGGAATCCCAAAGCTCCTTGTAACGCCTGAAACCCTTTTCATTCGGGTCCCAAGGCCAGGAGGCCTTGCCAAGCTCTGTTCGAACCTCGGCGGTAAATCGCGATAATTTCCCAAACATTCCGTAATATTATTTATAACTTACTTTACTGCAATTGCTTGGAAAACACAGGCCAGGAGGGACTCGAACCCCCAACAAACGGTTTTGGAGACCGCTACTCTACCAATTGAGCTACTGGCCTTTGTCAACAAAGACGACTTGTGTTGTTAGTCGAGAATATCAGCAACACGTCCTGCACCAACAGTGCGGCCACCTTCGCGGATAGCGAAACGGATGGTCTTCTCCATGGCGATGGGCGTGATGAGTTCAACTTCGATCGACACATTGTCACCAGGCATCACCATTTCAACTCCTTCAGGGAGTTTAATGGAGCCGGTTACGTCGGTCGTGCGGAAATAGAACTGCGGACGATAGTTCGAGAAGAATGGCGTGTGGCGGCCACCTTCATCCTTGCTCAGAACATAGATCTCAGCCTGGAATTTCTTGTGCGGCTTGATCGTGCCCGGCTTGGCGATAACCTGGCCGCGCTCGATGTCTTCCTTTTTCACACCACGGAGAAGAATGCCGACGTTGTCACCTGCACGAGCCTCATCGAGAAGCTTGCGGAACATTTCGATGTCCGTAACGGTCGTTTTCTTGGTGTCACGAATACCGACGATCTCGACTTCCTCCATTTTCTTGAGGATGCCACGCTCCACACGTCCGGTGGCGACAGTGCCGCGACCTTCAATGTTGAAAACGTCTTCAACCGGCATCAGAAAAGGTAGATCGATCGGACGCTCAGGAAGCGGAATGTAAGCATCAACTGCTTCCATCAACTGGATGATCGACTTCTCGTACTCAGCGTCACCGTTGAGCGCCTTGAGGGCGCTGCCTTTGACGATCGGAATATCGTCGCCAGGGAATTCGTAGCTGGAGAGCAACTCGCGCACTTCCATTTCAACGAGTTCCAGAAGCTCTTCGTCGTCCACCATGTCCACCTTGTTGAGGAAGACTACCATGGAGGGAACCCCGACCTGGCGGGAAAGAAGAATATGCTCACGCGTCTGAGGCATTGGGCCGTCTGCCGCGCTCACCACGAGGATCGCTCCGTCCATCTGGGCGGCACCGGTAATCATGTTCTTCACGTAGTCAGCATGCCCGGGGCAGTCGACGTGCGCGTAGTGACGATTCGCCGTCTCGTACTCCTGGTGTGAGGTATTAATCGTGATACCGCGCTCTTTTTCCTCGGGCGCATTATCAATATCCTCGTATTTCCGCGCTGTAGCACCGCCGCTTTTTGCAAGCACAGTAGTGATCGCAGCGGTGAGCGTCGTCTTGCCATGATCCACGTGTCCGATCGTGCCGATGTTCACGTGGGGTTTCTCTCGCTTAAATGTATCTTTAGCCATCTTGTTGTTGTTGGTGTTTCTCACCGTTTTCAGGATCCGTGGAGCCCACGACCGGGTTTGAACCGGTGACCTCGTCCTTACCAAGGACGTGCTCTACCGACTGAGCTACGTGGGCATCTCGGGGCACTTCGGCCTTAATGGGAACGGATCCTTATGCGGTATCAGTTCAATCTCCGTAAAAAGGGTGAAAAACCCCGCCCGTTTCCTTCTTTTGGAACGGCCAGGACCCTCCTTCCTTTTGGCGAAAATTGAACGCACAGAATACCGGAGCGTTCGGGGGTGTCAAAAGGAAAAATAACGCTGATTTTCGATATTTCTCGACAGGAACTCCGGCATTGCCCGACTCCGCCGCGAAAGGCATTCTTGCGAACGTGAACCTTGCCGATTTTCGACGGGAATACCGCGCCCAACCACTCTCCACGAGCGATCTCGCTCCCGATCCGATCGTTCAATTCTCGACTTGGTTCTCCGTCGCCACCCAATGCCCCAGCATTGAGGAACCCAATGCCATGACCCTATCAACCTCCGACGGCGAAGGCGAGGTTTCCTCCCGCATTGTGCTGCTCAAAGGCGTCGACCACGCAGGATTTCGCTTTTTTACCAACCTCGAAAGCCGCAAGGCTCGCCAGATTGCCGCCAACCCAAAGGTCGCTCTCACCTTTTTTTGGGTGCCACTGGAGCGTCAGGTTAACATCACTGGTTCCGTCGAGCAGCTCTGCCGGGACGAGTCGGAATCCTATTTCGCCAGCCGTCCACTCCAAAGCAAACTGGGCGCATGGGCATCTCAGCAAAGCCGTGTTATCCAGTCCCGCGCAGAGTTGGAGCGCGCCTTCGAAATGGCACGAAACCGTTTTCCCGATGGCGATGTCCCTACCCCACCCTTTTGGGGCGGCTACCTCGTACGCCCCTCCACGATGGAATTCTGGCAGGGAGGCGCCTCCCGCCTTCACGACCGATTTCGCTACACACGCGAAGTCGACACGGAATGGCGGATCGACCGCCTCTCCCCATAAACATCAACCCCAGCCTGCCTGCATGAGACTCGATTTCAAAAAACTCACCGACGCAGAAACTCTCTCGCTCGCCATTTCCCTCGAGGAAGAGGATGGCCGCATCTATGGGGAATTTGCCCGCAAACTCGAAACGGACTACCCGGCCACCGCGGCCATCTTCCAGCGCATGCAGGAAGAGGAAGCCACGCATCGCCACCGCCTCATCGAGCGTTTCCGGGAACGCTTTGGCGAGCAGATCCCCTTGGTCCGCCGGCAGGACGTCAAAGGCTTCCTCACCCGCAAACCCATCTGGCTGCGCAGCGTTCTTCCCATGGAAAAAATCCGTCACGAAGCGGAGGTCATGGAAGTCGAAAGCAAACAATTCTACGAACGCGCTGCCGCCCGCACCCAGGACGCCTCCACCCGTGAACTTCTTAACGAACTCGCCGAGGAGGAAGCTGGACACATCAATCTCGCCGAAAACCTCGAGCGCAAACTCAGCGACTCCGGCATGCGCAAGGAAGAGGACCACACCCAACGCAGAATCTTTGTCCTCCAGATCGTGCAGCCCGGTCTCGCCGGCTTGATGGACGGTTCCGTCTCCACCCTGGCTCCGGTTTTTGCCGCAGCCTTCGCCACAAAGGACAGCTGGGATGCCTTTGTCGTAGGGCTCGCCGCATCCATCGGCGCAGGCATCAGCATGGGATTCGCCGAGGCGCTTTCGGATGATGGCAGTCTGAGCGGGCGCGGCCGCCCTTACATCCGCGGCGCTGTCTGCGGCCTCATGACGACATTGGGCGGCATCGGACACACCATTCCATTTCTCATCCCCAATTTTTATACAGCCATGCTCGTCGCCATGGGCGTCGTCATCGTTGAATTGATCGCCATCGCATGGATTCGACACCGCTACATGGAGACCCCTCTCCTCCCTGCCATGGTGCAAGTCGTCCTCGGCGGCATTCTCGTCTTCGCAGCTGGCGTGCTGATCGGCAGCGCCTGAGACCACCGTCACCCGCATCGACAGCGCATCAAAACGGCCAAAGCACCGGCACGATGCCAACGATGAGCACCATGAGAATAAAGGTGAGCACTCCGCCGTTTTTCACAAAATCGAAGAACCGGTATTTCCCAACGCCATAGACCAACAAGCACGACGGCTCGAATGGCGTGATCAGCGAGACCGATGCCGCCAACGCCACCGCGATTGCAAACGACCGGGGATTCACATCCATCTGCGCCGCGGAACTCAACGCCACCGGCAGCACTACCAGCGCCGCTGCGGCATTGGAAAGCGGCTGCGTTAGCACCACCGTAAGCACCACAAACCCCGCCAGCACCAGCCCGGCACCCAGCGGCGCGAGCACCATCAGGATGCCATTCGCAAGCAACGCCGCCGCCCCCGTATGCTCCATCGCCACTCCAAAAGCCGTCATTCCCGCGATCAGCACCAGCAACCGCCACTCAATCACCTCGTAGACACGCGAAGCAGGAATGGCTCGACTCAACACCACCACTGTCGCCGCAATCAACACCCCCACTGAAAGCGGAATCCACCCTACAGCGCTCGCAATAATCGCCAGAAAAAAAACTCCCAGCACCAGCCACCCCCGGCGGCTCCGATGCGAGACCGGCAAGACTTCTCCAAGCATAATCAACGCATTCCGTCCTTGCATCGCACGCACCCGCTCCTGCGGTCCCTGCACCAGTAGAATGTCACCCGTCTCAAGCACAACACCCTTGATTTTCTCACGAAGCCTCAGGCCATGCCGGTTCACCGCCAGCACGGTAATACCGTAGGTCTCCGGCAAATCCAGTTCCTCGATACAGCGTCCACGCATTTCCGATTGCGGGGCAACCAGCAACTCCTGAATCGTCTGGTCCCGGCCATTGAGCATCCCCGCACTCAGCTGAAAATCACCGCTTATATCGATCCCCTCAATCTCACGCACCTTCATCAACGCAGAAACCGGCCCATTCACCAGCAGCGTATCCCCGGCCTTCAGCCGCCGGGTTGGGCGCGGCGCCAGAACCTCCCTGCCACGAAAAATCTGCAACACTCGAAAATCAATCTCCGCAAAATCGCATTCCCGCAAAATCTGCCCATCCAGCGGCGATTGCTGCCGGATGACGATCTCCGAAAGGTACTCCCGCAACGCATAATCCTCCGCAAGATCCTCCGCATCCGCGCGGCGGGGTAAAAACCGCTGCCCGACGAGCAACATG
>Ga0351878_1129_pt1 | contig 18078 bp, 14 predicted proteins | sample BONcelFGM3001D14_FD_206781 | JGI IMG/M metagenome (GOLD analysis project Ga0351878, IMG submission 206781) | Enriched cells from coal bed in the Powder River Basin, Montana, United States - BONCAT cells FGM rep3 HSBNCT.FGM.300.1.D14 ...
CCGGAGGGTCCGACTTTGAGGCGTTGTGGGCGGTCGGTGCGGGGGCCGGTATTTTCGGGTTCGGAGGCTCCGTAGTCGAAGTTGTCGGCGCGTTTGCGGATGATGCCGCGGCCGATGAATTTTTCGAGTGCCTTGAGGGCGGTGCGGTCTTCGGAGGTGACGAAGCTGATGGCGTCTCCGACGGCGTGTGCGCGGCCGGTGCGGCCGATGCGGTGGACGTAGTCTTCGGAGTGCATGGGGAAGTCGAAGTTGACGACATGTGAGATGCCGTCGACGTCGATGCCGCGGGCGGCGATGTCGGTGGCGACGAGGACGCGGACGTCGCCGTCCTTGAATTGCTGGAGGGCGCGGAGGCGTTGATTTTGCGAGCGGTTCGAGTGAATCGTCGCGGAGGAGATATTGGATTGCTGGAGCCTGCGGGCGACACGGTCGGCGCCGTGTTTGGTACGGGTGAAGACGAGGACCATGTTCATTTGCGGGTCTTCCAGCAGGTGGACGAGGAGGGCGCTTTTGAGATGGCGGTGTACTTCGTAGATGAATTGCGTGACGGTCTCGGCGGGATTGGAGCGCCGGCCGATCTGGACGGTACGGGGCTGGTGGAGAAATTCCTTGGTGAGCGTCTCGATTTCCCGCGAAAGGGTGGCGGAGAAGAGGAGGGTCTGGCGTTTGGTGGGCAGGGACTTGACGACGCGGCGGATGGAGGGGAGGAAGCCCATGTCGAGCATGCGGTCGGCTTCGTCGAGGACGAGGAATTCGAGCTTGGAGAAATCGGCGTGGCGGCCGTCCATGAGGTCGAGGAGGCGGCCGGGGGTGGCGATGACGATGTCGGCACCGGATTTTAGTGCCTGGATTTGCGGGCGTTCGCCGACGCCGCCGAAGACGGTGGCGACGCGCAGGTGCAGGTATTTGGCGTAGATGCGGACGTTTTCCTCGATCTGCACGACGAGTTCGCGGGTGGGGGCGAGGATGAGGGCGCGGGTGCCTTTGCGGTCGGGACTGGCGTTTGCCAGCAGGGTGAGCATGGGCAGGGTGAATGCGGCAGGACCCAAAACGCGCCGGCGGCTCCGGCTGCGGAGGCGACATCGGCACGCACGCGCTGATGCAGCTTCGCTACGTCACCGGCCTGGATGTCACGCAGGTTTCCACGCAGATGGAATCCTTCGTCGAAGGCCGCGTGCTCGACGACCACTTCACGACCTATTGCAAACTAAGCAACGGCGGCAAAGCCCTCGTGCGCGCCTCGCAAATCTGCATCGGCCTCAAAAACGACCTCGGCCTCCTCGTCGCCGGCACAAAAGGCACGCTCCGCTGGCGGCAGGAAGAACCCGAAAGCATCACCATCCATCTCCCGAACCAGCCCGACCGCGTGTACTGGCGCGGCGGCATCACAGGCGGCGACGGATTCCTGCCCACCGACCTGCCCGCCGACCTCATGGCCGAACCCACCATCCCCTCCGGCCACCCCGAAGGCTTTCACGACGCCTTCGCCCGCCTGCACCGCAGCTTCGAAGCCGACGTGCGCAAATGGAAAGCCGGCGAACCCTTCTCCTGCGACGGCAGCAAATACGCCAGCGTCGAGGACGGCTGGGCCGGCATCGCCTTCATCGAGGCCTGCGTCGAGAGCAGCCGGCACGATGGCGCCTGGACCGCTCTGCCTGCAAAAAATTAGAGCGGTTTAAATAATAATGTGGCCGCTGGTTTGCGAGCGCCGAGGGTTGCAGGGGTGTGGTGGCAGTGAAGCGGCTGTGTGAAAACACACTGCCCGAACTGCTGACGCAGCCCTGCGGCTCTCGCCGCCGGAAAGCAGCGGCTATAGAATTTTTTTAGCCGCTCTAAATGCCTGAGGCGCCTGCCGCGCAGCGCCATTTCCTTCTGGCTTCCCGGTATTCTTTTACAGCCATCACTTTGCCTCTGGGAGGGCTCTCGAAAGAACCTTCTCCTCACTTCCCACGCCCCAACCGCACTTCCCGCCCCGTCTGGCTTGACTTGTAAATTGCATCCAGCATCTGCATGAGCCACAGCGCATGCGTTGCATCGCTCGTCGGCGGCTCCCCGGTCCGGATGGCCCGCATAAAATCCTTTAGTTGCAGCGCAAACCGATCCGTCTCCTTCACGGCGACCTCACGCTCCTCCACCTGCCCGCCTTTCCCCTCGAAAATCCGCAGCGGATGCAATTGCAACCCCGCCTTCGTGCCAAAGAGCAGGCAATTCACCGTGCCATTCCCTCCCTGTGCCACAGATTCCGGCAGATTCGCCGCCCACGTCGTTTCCAGACTTAGCACCTGCCCGGTCTCAAACCGAATGAAGGCAAAGCCGCCATCATCCACGTCGTAGTGGATGGAATCCGGCACCAGCCCGCCAAATTTTTGAAACACCCGGCCACTCACCGACACCGGCCGCGGAGAACCCATCAGATACCACGCATTGTCGAGCGCATGCACCCCGAGGTCGATCACCACTCCGCCTCCCGCACGCTTGCGGTCCAGAAACCAGCCGCCGATCCCGATCGGAATCCCCCGCTGCCGCAACCACGTCGTCCGCGCATAATAAATCTCCCCCAGCTTCCCCGTCCGCACCAGTTTGCGCGCCTCCATCATCCCTCCCTCGAAGCGCATCTGCCGCCCAAACGCATACGTCAGTCCCCGTGCATCCGCCTCCTTCTTCAGCCGCGCCATTTCTCGCGCCGTCAGCGTCGGCGGCTTCTCACACAACACATGCTTCCCCGCCCGCAGCGCCGCCAGCGAAGCCGGGTAATGCAAAAAATTCGGCAAACAAAGCACCACCGCATCCACCACGGGGTCCGCCAGCGCCGCTTCGTAACTCGAATACGCCACACGCACCGGAAACCTGTCCACAAAGGCTTTCAGCCGCTCCGCATCCGCGTCGACCGCCGCGTGCAACACCGCGGAGCGCGTCCGCAGAATGGCCGCCGAATGTTCCTGGCCCGGCCAGCCCAGGCCAACGACCGCGAAGTGAATGGGAGAGATTTTGGACATAAAATTCCGCACCCCCGATCATGCCCGCTTACGCGCCGGAATCCAGACAAGACAGCGCCAGCGTCCTCAAAAGTCCACCGATCCCATCCCCCAACCGGCCTCGCATTCCGCCGCCAGTTTCTAATCCCGAAAAAGAAAGAGCGCCGCCGTCAATCCAGCCCCGGCCAGATAGAGCAACCATGTCTCCGAAACAAAATAAGGATACGCCATCAGCAAAACACCAATAAGCATCGGCTTGAACGCCCCGGACTTCTTCCCGTAAACAAACGCCGCCAGCCCGATCGCTCCAAAAACGATCGATCCGAATAAATTGGCGGGCGCCGGCATCCGGCGTCCAAAAATCACTTTACCCGTCCAACGTCAAGCGCGGCACCACCCTCCTGCGCACCTCCCGCATCCGCCAATTAGCTAATACCCCTTTCGATAGAGCCGGATAAATCGCATGTACGCAGACCGGGCAGGCCTCCAAGGAGGCTCCATCCGGCCTGGCAAACCACGCGATGGCTGGACGCTTTCCGTTTTCGGATTTTTAGCGACCGATCTTGCGCAGCGGCACGCCCGAAAGCAGATGCTTCTCGATCTGCTCCAGTCGAACGCCCTTGGTTTCCGGAACGAAGAGCATAAACACCACGATAAAGATCACATTCAGCGCACCGTAGAGAATGAATGTATTCCCGTTCCCCAGCGTGCTTAGCATCGTGAGGAATGTCATACCCACGATCGCATTGGTCACCCAGTTGGTGCCCGTACTGCACATCACGCCAAAATCACGGCCTGCCAGCGGATAAATCTCCGAGCAGATCACCCAGATAATGGGGCCTGCACTCATTGCGAATCCGATGATAAAGATCAGCAACGCCCCGATCGCCGGGAACGCGAGCGCCTTATTAGCCTCCACGCCAATATTAAAAAGCACGCCCACCACCACCATCGCCACGCCCATCGTCACAAACCCGGCGTACATGATCGGCTTGCGCCCGAGTTTGTCCACAAAGGCAATCGCGATAAAGGTCGCCAGCACATTAGTCACCCCCACGATCACCGTACCCCACATCTGGTCCAGCGTGCTCGTAAAGCCCGCGATGTTAAAAATCCTGGGCGCGTAATACATGATGACGTTGATGCCCGTAAGTTGCTGGATGATCTGCAACCCAATGCCCAGATACACCGCCTTGCGAAACAGCGCATTCTCGCGAAAGAACGCGAAGCCATTCTGCTTCACCTTCAAGCTGTCCTCGATTTCAGCCACCTCCGCCGCAATCTCGGCATCATCCAGATGCAACCGGCGAAACACACCCACCGCCCGATCATGAAGCCCTTTTAAGCACAGCCAGCGCGGGCTCTCCGGCAAAAACAGCACTCCGATAAACATGCCTGCCGCCGGAAAGGCGATCACTCCCAGCATCCACCGCCAATGCCCGCCCACCACGCCGCCGATATTTGCGTACGAGGCCAGCCAGGCATTGCTAAGAAACGCGAGCACGATCCCGATCGTAATCATAAGCTGATACATCGAGATCATCCCGCCGCGCACCGCCTGCGGGGATACCTCCGAGAGATACAACGGCGCCGTAAACGACGCCATGCCCACCGCCAGCCCAAGGAAAAGCCGCGCCCCCAGCAACACATACTCGTTCGGCGCGATCGCACAGGCCACTGACCCAAACACAAAAACGATCGCACTCATCAGAATCGTTTTCCTCCGGCCAAAATGCGCGGAAAAATAACTGCTCATCAGCGCCCCAAGCACCGCACCCCATAGCAGCGCACTCACAATCAATTCAATCATCCGATCAGGGATGCCAAAGTCTTTTTGGATGAACCCTTCGGCACCCGAGATCACTCCAATATCCAGACCAAAAAGCAGGCCGGCCAGCGCGGCGGTGAATCCGATAAAATAGATGGCGAGCTTTTTCCGAAAGGGAGATGAGGAATTCATATTTAAGTTAAGGGGAAAATTCGCGCTCATTCTCGTTCCCCGAGCATGCAGACGCAAGGCGATTCGCCTTTTGCAATGCTCTCATTTTCCACCGTAAAGACCGCTCTTCCTTCGCGGTGGCTGCGTGTAGCGTTTGTCATTTCAAACGGTCTCCGAACCGAGCTATGGATGCACGGTTGCTGTGCCTCTCCCTTTTTGGCGGCTATTACCCATCAAACATCCATCCCGTGAACCTTCCCGTCCTTCCCTTTGCGCTGCTCGCTGCCGTGCTTCTCCCCGTTCTGGCCATCGCTCAGGTGACGCCCCATCCCTCCGATGCAACCCACGCTCCGCCGCCCGGATTCACCGCGCTTTTCAACGGCATCGACCTCGCTGGCTGGTGGGGTGCCGGTCCCGAAGACCCGCTTAAAAGCATGGCGCTGCCTCCGGAGGATCTCCGGAGAAAACAGACCGCCAGTCTCGACGCCCTCCGGCGGCACTGGTCGGTCCAGAACAGGGAGCTGGTCAGCGATGGCAAGGGGCTCTTTCTTACCACGGATAAGGACTACGGCGATTTTGAGCTGCTCGTGGATTACAAAACCGTGCCTCTAGCCGACAGCGGGATCTATCTGCGCGGTTGTCCACAAGTGCAAATCTGGGATTCCACCGAGGAGGCAAAATTCCATCTCGGCGCTGACAAAGGCTCCGGCGGCCTTTGGAACAACGCTCCCGGCTCTCCTGGAAAAAACCCGCTGGTGAAAGCGGACAAGCCATTTGGCGAATGGAACCAGCTCCGCATCCTGATGGCTGGTTCGCGCGTGTGGGTATGGCTCAACGGCCAGCCAACCGTGGACGGCGCCGTGCTCGAAAACCCCTTCGCTCCCGGCCAGCCCGTGCCACCCAGGGGACCGATCCAGCTCCAGACACATGGCGGCGAAATCCGCTGGCGCAATGTCTTCCTCCGCGAAATCGGAAGCGAGGAAGCCAACACGCTTCTGCGCGGCAGCGATCCCGCCGGATTCAAGCCGGTGTTCAACGGCAGGGATTTCACCGGTTGGGCCGGACCGGTCGAGAATTACGAAGTGCGGGACAGCGCTCTGGTCTGCAAAGCCGGAAAAGGCGGGGCGATTTACACCGATGAGGAATTTTCCAACTTCATCGTGCGGCTCGAATTCAAACTGCCCCCCGGAGGAAACAACGGCCTCGCCATCCGCTACCCCGGCAAGGGCAATCCCGCGTGGGATGGCATGTGTGAGTGCCAGGTGCTCGACACCGAAAATCCGAAATACGCGAAGATCGATCCCCGGCAGGTCCACGGATCGGCCTACGGCATGGCCGGCGCCCGGCGCGGCTACCTCCATCCCACCGGCGAATGGAACTACGAAGCGGTCACCGTCAAAGGTTCTACCATCAAGGTGGAACTCAATGGGACGGAGATTCTCGACGCCGATCTCAGCAAGGTCACGGACTTCATGCACAACAAGCCGCATCCCGGCAAGGACCGCACCCGCGGCCACTTCGGATTCGCCGGGCACAACGATCCCGTGATGTTTCGCAACATTTCCATCAAACCGCTCGACTGATCAGCTCAGGCTGACCGGCCGGCCGGTGCGGATGGACGCTTCCTCTGCCTCGCAAATCTCCAGTGCAGCCACGCCATCCCGCGGTGTCACGATTTGCGGACTCTGCCCGTTCGCCACGCAGTCCACAAAATAGCGCACCTCCGCGCCATAGCCATCCGCGCCGTTCAACTGCAGCACTCGCAAATCGCGCCCTTCCTCAAGGACGTGCAACGCCTCCGCGCCACGCGCCAGGTCGAAGTCCAGCGTGGCCCGCTCGCAATGCAGCGTATGTGACATATGAAAACCTCCCGCCAGCAACCAGCTGCCCTCGGCATAAACCACGGGACCACCCGGAAAATCGTACTGCGTCACGACATGGTTGATCTCACCCTCCGCGCTTGTAACCCCGCTCGAAAAAACACCCGCCGGGCGGCCGAAGAGAAAATTCACAAAATCGCTATCGTGAATATGCAGGTCAAACAACGCCCCGCCCGGGTGTCCGCGACTCCCTGTCCACCGGGGCATTTCGGAGACGCGGCGGAACCGCGCCGCGAGGACTCTGCCGTATGGCTGCTCTTTCACCACCTGCCGCAGCCAGGCCCAGCCCGGCCAGAACCGCATGCACATCGCGGGCATCAGCATCCCTGGCGAGGTTTCGGCCACTTTCAAAATGTCCCTCGCTTCCGCCGAGGTGCGCGCCAGCGGCTTTTCGCAAAGGACGTGTTTGCCCGCCCGCAGTGCGGCGATGGCCTGCTCCGAATGCAGGGACGTCGGCGTGCAAAGGTCGATCACTTCCACCCCGGGATCGGCCAGCAAATCCGCAAACTGGCGGAAGACCTGCACTTCCGAACCGAGGCGAATGCCGTCGGATTGTTTAATATTGCCCGCGACACTGGACAATACGCCATCCACCGGCATGCGGGACGCTCCGCACACGGCAATGACCCGGGAGGCCGGGTTGTCGAGATGGGCGCGAAGATGGGTCATGCCCATGAATCCCAGGCCGACAACAGCCACGTTTACCTGTCTTCCAGATGGGGATGGCGTGGACATCTCAGCCGTTCAGCCTCTCGAAAACCTCGCGCGCCGCGCAAATATCCGCGATGCGCCGGGTGCCCGCTTCCCGTTCGATCACAAAATTGCCGGAAAAATGAACCTCCTGCAACGCACGGAAAAAGCCCGGCCAGTCCACCTGCCCGGTGCCCACGCGCACTTCCTCGCCCCAGGCGCCCGGCGAGGCGGCCCGGGTGGCATCCTTGAGATGCACCTGCCGAATCCACGGCCCGAGAGTGCCCACGGCTTCGACCGGATCGCCCCTGCCGTAAAGAATCATGTTCGCGGGATCGAAGTTGACGCCCACGTCCGTGCGACCCAGCTTTTGCAACAATACCGCCAGCGAGGGCGCGGTTTCCTGGCCGGTTTCCAGGCCCAGCGCGATATTTTTCTCCGCAAAAACCGAGGCCACCACCGCCAGGCGTCCGAGCATTTTTGCAAAGTCCGGGTCTGCTTCGTCATGTGGCAAAAACCCGGCGTGAAACGTGACCAGCCCCAGCTCCATCCGAGCCGCAAGCCTCGCCGTGGCACGGATATTTTCCAGATTTTTCTCCCAGGTCGCATCCGGCGCGATGCCCCCGGTGCGCCGGATCGACTCCAGTGTCGCATAATCCTCGCCCACGCAGCCGAACATACCGGAGACCATCTCCACGCCGTGCTGGCGAAGCACCTCTCCGGCGTCTCTCCAGATGGAGGGGGTTTCGCGCAAAGGATCGAGCGCAAGCTGGACGCGGGTAATGCCGGTCAAACGCAATTTCGCGGCCAGATCCCGCGGATCACGGGCTTGAAGCGACCAGCTGCACACGGCGGGAGGTTTTAGGGATGGGGAGGCGTGCATCGGTCGGGACGGAATTAGATCGCCTGCCATGCAGGTTTGTTCGCGTACACCCAGCGGTAATAATCGATCCTCTGGAGCCGTGATGCGGCGGCTTCATCCAGGCACACTTTCACCACGGGGTGCATCTGGAGCATCGACGCCGGATGGGCAGAGGAAACCGGCCCTTCCACGGCCTCCGCGATGGCGCGGGCTTTGTTTTCGCCGAAGGCCAGCAGCAAATTCAGCCGCGCTTCCATGATCGTGCCGATGCCCATCGTAATGACATGCCGCGGCACCGCGTCTTCGCTGCCAAAAAATCGTGCATTGTCCCTGCGGGTTCGTTCCGCAAGCGTCTTGATGCGTGTGCGCGAAGCCAAAGACGAAGTCGGTTCGTTAAAGCCAATGTGGCCATCCGTCCCGATGCCGAGCACCTGGAGATCAATGCCTCCCGCATCGCGAATCCGCCGCTCATAGTCCGCGCAGCATTTTGGGATATCCTCCGCCATGCCATCAGGAATGTGGATATTTTCCCTGGCGATGTTGATGTGCCTGAACAGGTTTTTCCACATGAAGCTGTGGTAGGACTGGGCATGCGTGCGTGGCAGCCCGACGTATTCATCGAGGTTGAAAGTCGTCACCCGGCTCCAGTCGAGCCGCATCGCAATCAACTCGCGGTAGAGCAATAATGGCGTGCTGCCGGTGGCCAGCCCGAGCACGGAGGCGGGATTTTCCAGCAACTGGCGGGCGAGCATGCGGGCGGCGATCTTCGCCACGGCTTCCGCGCTCGGTTGGATGATGACTTCCATCAGTCCCAGCCCAGCCGGTTCGCTAGTTTTTGCGCCACGTCCGTCCGGAATTTTTCCACGAAAGCGCACGCATAGCCGGCAATGTCCACGGACGCGTCCGCCACCAATGGCGTGAGGTCCATCCCAAAAATAAGCTGCGTGGTTTTATCCGTGAGGTGGGAATGGCAAAAGGTCGCGTTCGCCGCCCGGCGGCCGGCGATGGCGCGGTCGTAGCGTTTGCCACCGGCGATTTGCGAATCAAACACGGCATTGAGCGCGCCAGCCAGCTCGTCTCCCCCGGTGACATCCATCAATACCTTGTCCGCATCCGGCAGCCAGTCGAGATCGCGCCACACCTCGCAGCCGATGACCCGCCGCGGACGCTGGCCGGGCGGCAGCTCGCGCATCGCCTGCAGCGCGGCGATAAGGACGCCGATGTGCGTCTCGTGTTTATCCGCCGGGTTATGGGTGTAGACAACTTCCGGCTGCGTGGCGGCGAGGATTTTCCCGAGATCGTGTTTGAGAGCGGAGTCGCCCGGATTCCGAACCACACGGCTCGGGTAATCGAGCTGGATCATCACTCCATAGCGGCCGAGCACCGCCGCTGCGTTCTGCTCGCGGCGGCGAATGGCCATCATCTCCGCATCCGTGCAATCCGCATAAGCACCCGTGCGGGAGCTGCCGGAGCCGTCGGTGCAGGTCACCCCGCCAAACCATTTCGTGGCATCGGCATGGCAATCCAGAATGCCGTGAAATGCCATAAATTCCAGGTCGTCCTGATGCGCGCCAATGCCCAGATGGGTCATCCGCCCGAGCACTTCCTCCGTCGCCTTGCCATCGGGAACAAAAATTTCCGCCGTTGCGTTGTGCAATTTCATACCGGCAAAATCTAAGGCTCCGGAGGAACTAAAAAACCCTGCGCATCGATCCCCACGCCACTCCCGCCATTGATGGTTATGCACGCAAGCTGGTCAGCAGTCAGCCCAAGATCATCCTCACCAAACCGGATCGTGTCGCGCCCTTTCGTAAAGTTGAGAATCGCCAGGGTGCCCCGCCAGTGCTCAGTCTCGCTGCTGGCAAAGCGCACCTGGGAATCCTCCTCTCCCAGATCCAGCTTGAAAATCGCGGAGGCACTGCCAAAGGGAAATAATCCCAACGACTTATTGCTGAGATCGAGCGCGTGGCCGTGGGTATTCAGAACCACCGATTGCCCGTCGGCAGCCGTCTGGATTCGGAGCTTGCCGGGATCGTTGACTATCGCGTTGTCCGCTCCCAGATTGATGGCGGAGAGGCTGGCGGTCTCGGGATTGATCATCAAAATCATCCCGCCCGCGATGGCGGCCGTGCGGTTAAGATTCAACATGCCGCCACTCCGGTGATCTCCCAGGCAAATGATAACCGTTCCGCTTCCCGTGTTGGAGGAAACACCCGATCCCTGAATGGTAATGGCACCATCCTCCATGGCCATAAAATGCTGATTGAACGCGCCGGACTCGGGATCCTCCGCACCTACCAGATCCCCATCAATGACGAGATTTCCCCCGTCGCGTGCGGCGAAAAATGTTACCGTCGATGTCGTCACCGTCCCGCTCAGAAGCAAGACCCCCGACGCCTTCCATTTCGAAATCATGGAGGGGGTACGATTCCCCGCGGCGTTCTTAATTTCGATATCACTATGGATCGTATTATCCCGCGTGGACGCATCCTGTAGACAGTTGCCTTCGCTGGTTCGATCCAGCACCAAAGCACCTCCAGTTAAAATATACGGCATCTTGCCGTGGCCTTGAAAAACGAGCTGCTGGAAAGTGGAGGATCCTTCCACCACGACTTCCCTGCTTTTTCCGGCATCGGTAAACCGGACGACCGTCGTGCGGCTCTCGGGCACTCCAGCAGTCCAGTTGGCCGGGTTGTTCCAGCGCGAGTCGGCGGCGCCGGTCCAATCCGTCTGGACCTGCCCGGCGGCGGCAAGGACAAACAGAAGGCTTGAAAGGGGAAGTAAAAAGATCGTTTTCACAGCGGCGGAGCGGAGGGTTGTACTATTTATGAAAGGTCTCTTCGCAAACAGCAATGCTTCCGTGGCCCGGAACATTGCGGGAATCATTTTCCCATGCGTTTGGATGCTTTGGCGCAGGATTTTCGCTCCTTAGTTAAGGGGAATTTCCGCCGAATATTGCGGAAAAACTCCGACTGTATCGAGCTGCGCATTAGGTCCGGATTTTGCAGGCTTCTGCGCACCAGGAGCACCCACCACCACTTCCGGCACCCCGGGCAAAGCCACATCCGCCTTGTCGGGCTCGGCGCGAATCAACAATCCCTTGTCCGCCAGCTGCGAGCGAAACCGCTTCAACCCAATGCGCCAGGGCACGCCCAGATTAAACTGGTCGGCCACCATCAACCCACTCCGGATGTCAAAAATGCGGCACGCCTGTCCCGCGTAGCTAATATCCAGATCCAAATCGTCGAGCCCATCAAAGGCCTGTGCCGGCATTTTCAACACCCATTTGTTTGGCGCAAATTTCTCAATTGCGGGTTTCCTCCCACACTCCGGGACCGACAACGAGAGCTTTTGAAACAAACCATCGGGCTGCGCGTTGGCGACGTGCTCCAGGGGCGGAAAAATACTCACCTCCATGCGCGGCGTATCCGCCACCACCCGCAGGTTCCGCCCATCGGAGGTGACTTCGTGCCGGCTGAGCGCCAGCAGCGTTCCTTCCTTGCGTTTAAATACCGCCAGATTGCGCGCATCCTCCTGCGAGAGCACCACAAGCATCACCGGTGTCCCGTCGGGCGCACGCAAGGCAAGGGCAGCGGCACGCCCTGGTTTTGCGGAAAATACACGCGCACCGTCGGGCTGCACCGCGTCCGCCTCGGAAACATCCGGGCCGATGGATTCCACTTTGACGGCATGATCCAGAACCAGCTCGCACGGCATCTCATCCATCCGCGAAAAAATATGATACACGCGCCCCTCGCACTCGAACCGGCTGACCGGCTGCACCGTTGCCGAGAGAAGCCGGGCGCCACCGCCGAGATCGAGATGAATGGGCAGCACACCCATCGCTTTCCCTGGAATATCCAGCCGGACCACTCTCGGCACCGTGATGGTCCCCCCGTCGGTCCGCACTTTAAAATGCATGTCCGAACGCGCCGCCAGATCGAGTGCGCACCCGTAATTGTTGAAGAAAATAAACCCGGTGCCACCATCCATCCGCACAACGGCGCGCAACCGGTCGGCGTCGCATTTGACCACAGGATCGGCAGGATGGACGACTGCCGTGCGAGCCAGAGCCGCGCCGTAGGAAACAAGAAAGTGATTGAATGGGCGCAAATGGAACAGCGAGGGCCGCCAGTCGCCAAACTCCCCGATGGGGGCCTGAAAATCGTAATTGATCTGTGGATATTGAGCAACGTCCTTGACCGCCCAGCCCTGGGTCGGATCAACCGGATTGCTGCCGCCGTGAAACATATAATATCCAGCGAAAATGGTGGGCATGGCTCCCACGCGCGTCAGGGCCGCGCACACGGAAACCTCGGGAGGCAGGAGTCCCTTGCTCAACGCGAGAGGTGTCAGGGACAGGCCTGTCCCTATTTCCGAAAGCCCGACCGGGCATTTCCCCCAATACGGCTTCAACAGATGCGTCGTGTTATCAAAGAGCGTCAGCCAGTTTTTGTCTTTGTTTTTGAAATAATAATAACCCCCCATGTACCCAAGTTCGGTGGGCATCATCTCCTCCCAAGGCACCGGCTTGTCAGCGCCAAGCCCCCAGCCTGTACAGCTGTAAAACGGGGCACGCAGCCCACCGGCCACGGCCAGCTTCCTGAGGTTGCGGTAATGATCGGTAAACGCGGCTCCCTTTAATCCCGTAAAGCCGCTGTCGCCGACGTACTGCGGAAACACGCGCTTCCATTCCACGCCAGCCACTCCTAATTCGTTTTCCAGTTGGATGCCTATCACCGGTCCGCCCTGCTCCCACATCAAGCCCTTGAGTTGCTCTCCGAGCCTGGCGTAATAGCGTCCGGCCAGATCGAGATAGAGCGGGTTGTTGCTGCGTTCGGTAAGCGGCATTCCGTAAAGCCATGGAGGCAGCCCGCCGAGCAGTATTTCCGCGTTGCAGAAAGGGCCGACCCGAAGCCAGACGTACATCCCATGCTTCGCGCATAGCTCGACAAAGCGGAGAATATTATTGTTTCCCTCAAAATGGAACTCGCCCGGGCGCGGCTCGATCTGATTCCAGAAAACATAAATGGAGATGCCGTTGAGCCCGGCGGCCTGCATGGCAAGGATGGCTTCCTCCCAGTAATCGGCGGGATAACGCTGGGGGTGAATCTCTCCCAGGACCAACGGCAGAGGCTTCCCATCCAGTTCCAGAAAGTAATTATTCGCTCGCAGCATGCGACCGTCCGGGGAGCGTCCGCCCCAGCTTTTCTGCGTCTCATATTCCGGTTGGAGCCCCGCACCCCGCGCATCGAATGTCACAACGGCATCGGACGGGCTCTCATCCGCCCGGGCGAATCCTCCCGCTGCCACGAAACCGAAAAAAATCCAGAATACAACACCGGGCCGAAGGGACTTTTTCTTCATGTCAGGAGCAAGGGGCGGCGGCCGATACCGCAGGGATCACGCCTTCCAGAGATCTTCACCGTATTCCCAACCTTTTTGCACCGGCTCTTTAATGTAAGGGGCGAGTTCCGGCCGGTTGGGGGATCGGAGATTTTCGGAATCCCATTCGATGCGTCCGCCAAACCGCTGGGCCAGCGCGCCGAGACAGGCCACCTCGGTGAGACGGGAGGAATAGTCGAAGTTCGAACCGGGCTCCGGGCCTTCGCCTTTGATCGCACGAATCCATTCGGCCATCGGACCGCCATTTACACGCGGATATTTTTCCGGAGGCAGGCCCGCTTTTTTGAAGGCCTTCATCTCCTCCTTATCGATCAGTCGCGGGTTGCTGGAAACATTATCGAGATACACGGTGTTCTTTGAACCCCGGAAAAAGGAACCTTTGTCCGGCATCTCGCCCCACGACCATTTTTCGGGTTTGGCTGGCTGATTGCCTCCGTCATACCACCGCAGAATGCAGGGAGGCATTTCTTCGCGCGCTGCAAAATCCCAGCGGATGATCGATCCATCCGGACACATGCCGGGATTCGGACCGTCGATCTTTTCCGCCTCGATCACCGTGGGGGTGTAAAGTCCGAGCGTCCACACCGGACCATCGCAAATGTGGCAGAAAAAATCCCCGATGGCACCCGTGCCGAATTGCTCAAATCCCCGCCAGCTTACCGGCGCATAGATCGCATTGTATCCGGGATCCGCCACCGGACCGAGCCAGAGCGGCCAGTCGAGATCGGGAGGAATCGGCATCGCCGCGGGCGGAAAGGTCCCTGGCTTCTTCCAAACTCCCTTCCCCCAGGTTGGCCCCGGATACCAGGAATCCACCTCGCGGACGCTCCCGAGAACGCCGGCATCGAGCCACTCCTTCATTTCGCGGATGCCTTTAAACGTGTGCCCCTGATTGCCCATGTTCGTCACCACGCCATATTTTTGCTTCGCTTTGCGTAGCGTGCGGGCCTGCCAGATATTGTGGGTGAGCGGTTTCTGCGTCAGCACATGTTTGCCGCGCTGCATGGCATCCATCGTTGCCGCAAAATGCGTGTGATCGGGCGTGGTGACGACCACGGCGTCGATCTCGCGCCCCATCTTGTCGAGCATCACGCGGAAATCCCGGAACTTTGCCGCGGTAGCAATCTGCGGATTAAGATCGGCGTGGATGGTGAGATTGGCCTCATTGACATCGCAGATCGCAACGAGGTTTTCTTCCTTTGCGCCAATAATGGAGGCCTTGACGATCCCTCCACCCGTACCGATGAGCGCCAGATTGAGTTTGCCATTGGCGCCTGCTCCGGCTCGCGCAATGGAGAACCGTGGCAGCACACAGGCCCCCGCCCCGAGCAGAGCGGAGCGTTTCAGGAAATTGCGCCGGGAGATTTTTTTCATGCGTGGAGGGACGTCGATGGAGCCGCACTCCATCAATGATGGGATTGGAGGGGAGGTTCTCCCGTCGTTAATGCAGGGCTTTTTTATTCGCGATCAAAGCCTCCGCCGAATCCGGCAGGGGTGCCGCCCAGATGTTGCGATACTGCACGAGGTGGTTGTGATCCTGAAGTTCGATGGGAGCGAATTTCGGCACCGGGAGGGAGGCATTGATGCTGCTCGCAACGAAAGTGCTTTCGGGAAGCTCCTCGTTGTATTGAACGAGGATGCCATTCTGGCGAACGGTAATCCGCGGATATTCGGCCACCGAATCATCGCTGTTGAAGCGCGCCGCACGGAAGAGGATGTCGTAGGTCTGCCACTCCCCGGGAGGCAGGCAGGCATTCACCTTGGGCGGAGCGGTGTGGTAGATGGCGCCACATTCGTTCCATGTTCCCTCCATGCCAAAGCTGTCGAGGATCTGCACTTCATACAGGGATTGCAGGAACACTCCGCTGTTCGAACGCCCCTGGCCTTCCGCCTGCGGCTCGTAAGCGAGTTTAAATTCCAGATGCAAATAGACATCGCCGAACTGCTCCTTCGTGCGGATGCTGCCTCCCACATCGGCGTTCCTGTCGTGCGGCTGGACTTCAAGGATCGAGTGGTCGAGAATCGGCCACGTCGCCTTGCCCTCACCCTTGCTCATCTGCCAGGCATCCAGATTTTTGCCATCAAAGAGCACCGTAGCTCCATCGGGCGGGCTCATTCCCATCGTGGGTGAGACAAAATCGGATTTCGCCAGCGAAAATTGCACGGGTTTCTTGCTGTCATAAAACGCCTCTCCGGTAAGCGCTCCCGGCGCGACCTCCCCCCGCCAGCTGCCGTCGTCGAAATGGATTTTTCCGTCCACCGCCGCGGCTTCGATTTCCTTGAAGAGATGCGCCCGCTTGAAGAGCTGAGGCACAAACCGGATGCGGTAGCGGTCGCCGCCCAGCGCAATGACCTCGGCGCAAAGCTCGGGGTGCGTCATCATGTAGCCGCTCGCCTTTGTCGTGTTCACCCACTTCCCCTGCCAGTCGCCCATGATCGGGAGCGGCACGGCGGCAGCTTGTAGATGGATGTTTGAGAGGGCCAGTGCCGCGGCAACCAGAAGGATTCGATTTTTTTTCATGATGAATTTGAATGCGCCCGCAAAAATCGATGGCTTATCACGCCTTCCAGAGATCCTCACCATACTCCCAGCCCTTGGGCATCGGTTCCTTGATGTGGACATTCAACTCAGGGCGGTTGGTAACGCGCATGGCTTCGCTGTCCCACTCGATCCGCCCGCCGTAGAATTGCGCCAGAGCGCCGAGGCAGGCCACTTCGGTGAGTCGTGCGGCATAGTCAAAATTCGCGCCAGGCTCCGGGCCATCGCCCTTGATCGCGCGGATCCACTCAGCTACCGGACCCGAATCCGAACCGCTTTGCGGCAAACGCGGATACTTCTCGGGAGGCAGTCCGGCTTCCTTGAATGCCTTCATTTCCTCCTTGTTGATCAAACGCGGGTGGTTCGAACGCTCGTCCAGAAAGACCGTATTTTTGGAGCCGCGAAAAAATGAACCATTTTTGGGGAGCGCACCCCACGTCCAGTTCTCGGGCATGGGCGGCTGGTTGCCGCCATCATACCAGCGCAATGCGCAGGGAGGCATCTCTCCGCGTGCGGAGAAATCCCAGCGAATGATCGAGCCATCCGGGCACATGCCTGGATTTGGGCCATCGATCTTCTCCGCCTCGATGACGGTCGGATCATAGAGCCCAAGCGTCCAGACCGGGCCGTCGCAAATGTGACAAAACCAATCGCCAAGCATGCCGGTTCCAAACTGGGGAAACGCACGCCAGGCTTTCGGTTGGTAAACACTATTGTATCCCGGGTCAGCCACCGGACCGAGCCAGAGCGGCCAATCCAAACCCTCGGGAATGGGCATCGGAGCCGGCGGGTAGCTTTCGGGCTTTCTCCAAACAGGGGTTCCCCACTTCGGGCCGGGGAACCAGGAATCCACCTCGCGAACCGTCCCAAGGACGTCTGCCTCGATCCACTCCTTCATCTGGCGGATGCCGTCAAACGTGTGCCCTTGATTGCCCATGTTCGTAATCACTTTATATTTCTCCCTGGCTTTGCGGAGGGTTCGGGCCTGCCAGATGTTGTGCGTGAGCGGTTTCTGCGTAAACACATGCTTGCCCCGTTGCATGGCATCCATCGTCGCGGCAAAATGCGTATGGTCGGGCGTGCTGACAGCCACCGCGTCGATCTCACCGCCCATCTTGTCGAGCATCACACGAAAATCGCGGAATTTGGCCGCTGTCGCGATCTGCGGGTTCTGGTCGGCGTAAACAGTCAGATTGGCTTCATCCACGTCGCAGATCGCGACGAGGTTTTGACCAAGGATTCCCTTGATGGCCACGCTGGCGATTCCGCCGGAACCGACAAGCGCGACATTGACCTTGCTGCTGGCGCTGGCTCCAGCCTGGGCAATGGAAAAACGCGGGAGCACCAGCGCGCCCGCTCCGAGCAGCGTGGAACGTTTAAGAAAACTGCGGCGGGAAATGGCTTTCATCGGTTTTCAATAAACCCGGAAATCAGGGAAGAGTTTTGATTTTAATATCCTTGTAACGCACGAAGCCATTCCAGCGGTTTCCCGGGTGGACTTGCAGGGCGATGGTTCCGGGGCCGCCGTTGCTCTCCTGGATCTTCTTCTGGTCCCAAACCTGCGGCGCGTCAAATTTACCCGCCCGCAAATCCTGCACCTTTTTTCCACGGAAGGTCGTGCCATCCAGCTCCATCATCTTGACCCCGTTAATCCATGTGGTGATGAGGGGCTGCGGCCCCTCGCATCGAATGCGCAGCGTGTTGAATTCCCCGTGCCGCCACACTTTGTTAAAATCCTCCGCCTTCGCCGAATAAAGCAGGCCATCCACTTTCACGCCGTCATACTG